>Ga0315280_10005858_pt1 | contig 17296 bp, 18 predicted proteins | sample YL17G06_40_MG_FD_203697 | JGI IMG/M metagenome (GOLD analysis project Ga0315280, IMG submission 203697) | Sediment microbial communities from Yellowstone Lake, YNP, Wyoming, USA - YL17G06_40 | ecosystem: Environmental > Aquatic > Freshwater > Lake > Sediment | place: USA: Wyoming | collected...
TCAAGGGGGCATTGTCATCTTTGCTACCGCTGATAATAATTATTCTCAACTAAACTCTTAATTTCTTCATCGTTTAATTCAGGTATCTCAATATCTGGACAAGCTTCACGTACCATTTTAAGGATATAAGAAGCACTTCTTGATTCATAAAATTGAAAGGAGATAAAATCATGTATTGTTTGGTTACTGTCATATTTCTCTTGATACCAGTCTTTTAAAACTTTCATAAGACCTTCCCCTAACAGGTCTTCTTCTTGGAAATAGAGCACCTTTCTGGGATCGCTAATCGACCATTCAATTTCAATCCCTATCTGGATTAAAAACACCATGCTTGTGCGCCATAGATTAATTTAATCTTTCATCGGAGGTTTGCAGACCTTGCAAGGAACATATCCTGCCCCTTTGGCCTCGTTAGCTAATTTAAATGTCACCAGATTATCAGGGTTGATCTTTGTGCCCATTTGCAATGTGGATAGTGATATTTGTTGGATTTGGGAGAACCGGCATATTTATATTCTGCTGCAAGGGGTAAGCCCTACCAAAACTCAAAATGAAATCACCTATTTATTTTTGGTTACATCGCTTGAGAACATATCTTATTTCCATTCGCAAACCCTTCTACCTTCTATATATCCAGCAACATAAATGGTTGAAGCCAACCTGATCTCTGCTGACTTGTTTGCTAATTCCTTCGTCAACGAAAGCACAACCAGGTCATTTGTTCCGCTGGGCCAGATTAAATCGCTTTGGACTAACTGATCATCAATTGCTCTGGCCTTACAAGTATAGCCATAACCTTTATTAAGAGTGCTGTTCATGGTTTCTGGAATCGCATAAGCTTTGCCCTTAACGGCGGCACTTTCCTGTTGGCTCGTTCTATTGTCCTGTTTGTTCAAGACAGCGCACATTACGATAAGCGTTACCAGCACCACCAATATTCCGAATATCTTTGCCATCGCAATTTCCCCTCTTAGAAACCTCGCAGGGAGGTGTTATCAATTCCCCGACCCTTTAACTTTCTCCCTAAGGCACACTGCCATTTTAGTTTGATATTAGCATTGATATACTTTTTAGAAAAGCACTTGCCACCTTGCTTTTGGGCAAGTTTTTTCATGTCTTCAATTGTGTATCTTTTTAAAGAACTCATAAACCATAGGCATCCAAAACAAAACCCCATCCTTCAATTAGGAATGGGGTCTTATAGATATCTTCACCCTTTGGAATACCCTCTTCATCACTCTCTCTAAAAAGCTAAGGGTTAGGTTGTCAGGTCAACTTAGGGACGAACGGAGGGCCTCAATTTCGATAAGATTGTACTGAAAGTTAAACGAAGAAGTCAAGGAAAATTTGAGAATGGATTTCAGGATTGCGGACTCGCACCTACTATCCTTCAATAGTAAGTTAATCTAGGGGTTGATGATTACGGATTGAAAGTGTAAATAACACTTCGCCTGAAATGGTTGGTGGAGGCGACCGGTTGAAGGCTAAATCCACTTCACGCTCTTTAAATCCCTCTTGATCCCCCTCTTATATTTATACTTTGGATAACCCACAATCATGGAGGCCACCACTCTGTTCTTTTCGGGAATCAAAAACATCTTTCTCAATTCTCGATTTCGCTCTATTGTGGGAGGAATAATATCCATGGCCGACCCTCCTAATCCCAATGCATGGGCTGCTAAAAAACCATAGCTTAAGGCGATGTAAATATCGGCCTCATAATTCTCCTCGTCTCGATTAGCATGAAAAATAATCATGGCAGGGGCATATCTTGTGATGGTGTCTTCAACGCCCATTTTTAACTCAGGTAACCGGCATTTCATCAATGGAACAACATGATTTTGAATAGTGTTGAACGTTTCTTTGCCCACCCGTTGCCTAATGAAAAGACGCATGACCGGATTATTCATGGTTTTAACTAGAAAATCATACACCTCGATCATATAGGGCAAAGCCTTTCGGATGAGTGCTGTATCTTGAACAACCACGATCTCGGTTTTGATTGGAGGAAAACTAGGAGGCGCAAAGGCTATGGCCTGAACTATCTTCTCCAGCAACTCTCTCGGCACCGGCTTGTCTTGGAAATTCCGGATGGCTCGCCGATTGGCTATCATCGTCAAAAAGGAATTTTCAAGAGAGAAAGTCTCTGAGATCTCAAAAAAATCTCTCTCATAAGATAAGCCGTCAATGAGAATGGATTTTGTTGGACAAATAGCCATACATTGACCACACCTAAAACATAAGGGCAACCTGTCTTCCCGAAATGAAATTCTGTTAGAGGGGTCCTTTTTTATGATCTTATTAGGACATACTTCTCCACACAAGGCGCATACTTTGCATGTCTCGGGACTAATATTGATCGTTTTCTTCATAAAGCACACTCCTTAATGCAGCAATGGCTTTTCGTTTTGAGTAATTCTAAAATCTCTTAACTTTTCTTCATTTGCAGTTGTAATATACACCAAAATCATACTTTAGGGAAATGGAAGTTACAGGAAGTACTTGATACCAAATTTGACAGTGTCCAAAAGGACAAATACTGACGTTCACACCTCATTATTTCTTTAACCTTTCCTGAGCTTTTTCGAAATAATCCTCCATCTCCTTTTCTGAGAGAACCTCAGGAGAGGTATCAGGAATACCTAAATAATAAATTGCCATGTCCGGGTTTTCTTTTTGGAAAGCTTCCGTACTTCGATAAAAAGATATTTTCCTCGCGGTCTTATCTCTGAAAGAGGTTCGGACACCTCTGACAAGATTCTCCTTCTCGAATTTCTTGCCTTTTACAACCCATTCCTTTTCTTTCGAGAAAGGATCGACAGCCTCCACACTGAATATCTGGAAGAAGCTCTTTCCGGAATTGACGATTTTGATATAGACCCATGAGCTTTCCTCAGTTGGCCCTTTGAGAATCGCCCATAGAATGGTGATTCCCTCCCTCTCAAAAGCAGAATCTGCTCCATGAAATTCTGTTTGGCCAAACAGGGGCGAAATTTCCCATCCCATTAAAACCATCCATACTACAATCCAGATGAAGATAGATCGCTTCATTGTTTTCTCTATTTTTCCACTTCCTTCAGAATGGTGATAGCGTCGGGATTGAAACGAACCCCCACCTCCTGATGGAGTGAGAAGGTTCCGTGTCGAAGAGGATCGTAGGAGGTGGCATAAATCGTATGGCCATCCAGCTCAAGGAGGTAATCCACCTTCTCGCCCAAGAATGATCTTTCCACGACCGATGCCTTCAATGAATCCTCATCGATCGTTTTCACCAACTCTACTGTTTCCGGTCTTATAAAAACGTTCACCCTTTGTCCAGGCTCGAAATGATGGGAACCTTTTGAAACCCGATAGTTCTGTTTGAAGATCCTGAGCATCACCTTTTTCTCTGTCACCTCTCTTACCTCAGCAGGGAGGAGATTGATCTTCCCGATGAATTGGGCCACAAAAGGTGACTCCGGTCGGAGGTAGAGTTCTTCAGCCGTCCCGATTTGAATGATTTTTCCTTCATTCATGACGGCAATGTGGTCAGAGATGGCCATGGCCTCTTCCTGGTCATGAGTGACATAGACGGCAGTGATGGAGAGGGCCTTCTGCAATCGTCGGATTTCACTCCGCATATACACGCGGAGCTTGGCGTCTAAGTTGGAAAGAGGCTCGTCGAAGAGTAGAACCCGTGGCTGGATGACCACGGCCCGGGCGAGAGCCACACGCTGTTGTTCTCCTCCTGATAGTTGGTGGGGAAACTGACGGTCGTAACCCTTCAGTCCGACAAGCGCAAGAACATCACCAACAGACTTTTCTATCTCTATCTTTGATGCCCCTTTGACTTTTAGACCATAGGCCACATTTTCAAAAACGGAGAGGTGAGGGAAGAGGGCATAGTTCTGGAAGACAAACCCGATGTTTCTTTGGTTGGCCATCAGGTCTGTCACATCCTCTTCTCCAATATAAATGCGGCCACGGTCTGGCTTTTCGAAACCGGCTACAATGCGGAGGGTCGTGGTTTTGCCACAACCAGAGGGACCAAGCAATGTCAGAAACTCCCCAGGCTGAACATGAAGACTGACCTGATCGACTGCAGAGACCTCTCCTTTCAGGCGGTGTATAAATGTTTTGGAGATATTTTCGAGGCGAATACTCACCGCTTCCACATCATCCTCCGAGGATACTGGCCATCTCAGGAGCTCCGGGCTGTCGGAATAGGCGAAGAAAGAGGCTGATGGCCGTAATCACGATGAATACGATGAAGACAACCAGAATGGAGAAAGCAGCTGCCACTCCCAATTCCAGCTCGGTCATCTTCTCAAGGATGCGAACAGTGATGAGTGTCCAGTTGATCGAGATTAGAAAAATCGTAGCGCTGATAGCGGTCATCGACCTTATGAAGACCACCCCAAGTCCAGCAAAGAATGCTGGAAGAATAAGAGGAAGGGTGATTCGGCGGAAGGTCGTGCCAGAGCCTGCGCCAAGGCTAAAGGAGGCTTCCTCAATGCTTGGATCGATCTGCTGGAGAATGGCCACAGTGGTACGAATACCAGTGGGTCCATATCTAAAAACATAACAGGCAATGATGATGATGGCGGTGCCGGTGAGCATAATAGGCGGATCATTAAAAAATAGGAGGTAAGCGATGCCGACGATCGTTCCCGGCAGGGCATAATTGATCATCGAGACGATCTCCATGGCTTGACGGGAGAAGAAGATCTTCTTGCTGACAAGATAACCCAGAATGACGCCATAAATTCCTCCAAGGGGCATTCCCGCACCAGCGATGATAAGCGTATCTCGGATGGCCTTAAGACCTTCAGTAAAGACAACCCGATAATGTTTCCATGTCAATTGGAAGTTTGCACCAAAGGCCTGAACGATAGAGGCGTAAAAGAGGAGCACATAAAAGTATAAGATGAAGGCTGAGATGAAAAGGCACAGACCAAGAAGAAAATACTTCGTCCAGGAGGGAACGCTTTTGACCTGGGTCTTGGCACCGACCTTTCCCGAGATGGTGACATAATATTTGCGGCTCACCCAGAAGCGTTGAAGGAAAAAGACTAAAAAGGCAGGGACGAGGAGAACAAAGGAGAGGACAGCCCCCCCCTTGATATCGAAAAGACCGGTGATCTGGAGATAGGCCTGAGTGGGTAAGACGGGAAAACTGTTTCCAGCAAGGATGAGAGGGGTGGCAAAATCTGCCAAGGAAGCAGCGAAGAGTAAAAGAATGGAATTGGCCAGCCCGGGGACGGTAAGGGGAAGCGTCACCGTTCGAAAGACCCGCCAGCGTGAACTCCCGAGGCTGAAGGCCATGTCCTCAATATTCGGATCGATGCCTGCGATGATCGCCTTGAGTGTGAGGTAGGCGATTGGGAAGTAGGTGATCGTTTCAGAGAAGAGGGTACTGTGAAGGCCATACGCAGTGAAATTCTTGATCCCTAGGAGATCGTAGGTGATCAAACCCCTGGGGCCAAAGGAAAAGATCATGGCGATGGCCGTGGTGAAGGGTGGAGAGATGAGAGGCAGGATGATCGAGACATCGAGAAAGAAGGTCCATGCCTTTGAAAGGTTGGTGCGAACGGCTGTGAACGCAAAGAGGAAACCGAGGGCTGTGCCGCAGAGACCGACGAGGCAGCCCAGAAGAAGGCTGTTCCAGAGGGCCTGACGTTGATTCGGGTCGCCGAGGATAGCGAGGATATTGGATAGTGTGAAATGCCCCCCTTCTTCAAAAGTTCTTATGAACAGCCTGATGAGTGGAAGGAGGATGAAGAGGATGAGGAGGCTCCATAGGATGATAAGACTGACCAGAAGGAGAGGGTCTCTCAACAAGTTACGAAGACGATTACTGGGGTTGAGTTCAGCGGTAGGCGCAGACATCTTCAACCAGCTCAAAGCAAAAAGGGGGATACCGTAAGACAATGGATCCCCCTTCCTTTTAAATCATCCAGCCTGTTATGGCAGAACCTCGTTTATCCAGCGTTCCACAACCTTTTTGCGATTCTGACCAGCCCACGCCTCGTCTATGGGAAATACTTTAGCTCCTTTCAATACCTCTGCAAGGCTTGGTTCGGTCTTTACCTCCGGATGAGCAGGAACAAAATTGATCTTATACTTTGCATAATGGTTTTGCATCGCTGGCATGGTCGACCAGTCGATCATTTTTTTTCCGAGTGCTGGATTCTTCGCCCCTTTCAGCAAGGCAATGGCTTCAACAGAGGTACCGATCCCCTCCTTCGGGAAGGAGATCACCACATCATAACCTTCCTGTTTGGTCTTCAGAGCATCTACGATGAAGAAAATTCCCGCACCCGCTTGTCCCAAGCCAACCGGGATGGTGCCTCCTCCTCCGCTCTTTGTATAGACCTGAACATTTTGGCGAAGTTTCTTCATGTATTCAAAAGCCTTGTTTTCATCACGGCCAAAAACTTCGATCACGGAGAAGATACGGGTGACAGCCGTTCCCGAGGTTCTTGCATCAGCCATCTGGATCATCCCCTTGTAAGCAGGACTGAGGAGGTCGTTCCAGGAGGTTGGAGGATTCAGGTTCTTTTCCTTTAGAAATTTGTTATTACTCATAAAGACAAGAGGGTCGTCAGCAATTCCAACCCAATATCCCTCAGGGTCTTTGAACCTGGGAGCTAAAACGCCAAAGGTTGGTGGTTTGTAAGGCTCAAATATCCCCTCTTTGATCCCAGCGATGTGGGTTTCGACAGGACCGCCGAAGAGGACATCGACACGGGGGTTGTTCTTCTCAGCGATGATCCGGGCTAAGGCCTCTCCTGAAGAGAATCGAAGGAAGTTGACATGGATACCCGTGGCCTTCTCAAACTCTTCGAACATGGGACGTGCCCAGTTCTCTGGCCAGATGGAATAGGCGTTCAAAGCCTCAGCGGAAAAGGCCACAGTAGTTAGGCCAAAAATAGCCAATAGACTTATTGCAAAAAAAACCAGCATCCTTTTGATTCTCATGGCAATCCCTCCATTCTCTAAGATGTGCTATTCTATTTCATTCCGGCAATCTTGGCTGTCCGGCGGACAACGTCAAAGGTCTTGTCATCGGTTAAGATATGACCGGTGAGCTTCTTTTTGCTCTTCGCAATCGCCTTTTTCCCCTCTTCCGTCTTTTCTAAATCGATAAGGGCCTTCTGGATCTTCTTGGTGGTTACATCATCCAGGTCCGACCTGACTACGATGGCATCATGGGGGATAGGGTCGGTGCTTGCGATGGTAGTTAGCTCTTCGGTCTTAAGCCCTTTTCCCTTTGCTATGGCCAGGGCTCCATCATAAATAGCCCCGGCCTCGACCTTCCCCTCCAGAACCGCAAGAATGACCTTGTCATGCCCGCCAGAAAAGACGGTCTCCTTAAAAAATTTGTCCGGATCAAAGCCCTTTTCAATCAGCATGGCCCTGGGATAGACATAACCAGAGGCCGATTTCGGGTCGACAAAGGCAAACCGCTTCCCTTTCAGATCGGCAAGCCCAGTCATCCCACCATCCTTCCTGGTAATGATCAGCCCTTTATAGAAGGCGGAATAGTCGAGAATAGACTGGGCAATAATCTTTATTTTGCCTCCTGTGACAGCATCCACATAGGCAAAAGGAGAGAAACTCCCAATGCCCACCTTTCCCGCCTCCATCTGGTCTCTAAGGTCTCCATAACTCTTTGCAATGTAGAGGGTCACTTCGATTCCAGTAGATTTAGTCATGTAATCCATAAGGGGCTGAAATTCTTCCCTCATCTCGGCCTCACTAAGGACAGGGGTAAAGCCGAACTTGAGTTCCATGGCCTGGGCGGCCGACAACTGAAAAGAAAGAAAGATTCCTAAGAGCACAAAGGCCACGTTTAACTTTCCGATCTTCATTTTTTAACCCTCCTTAAATGATATATTTTTCGATCCCTTTATGGATCAATGTATAAGCTTAATCGCCTTTATCTCACTTTAAAAAATTTATCAAAGTGATATATGAAAGTCAACCTAATTTTATTTGGTTCACCCGAGATCAAATCTGGTGAGAAATATCTCTTGATAATACTTGATAACTCTGCTAAGGATTATCTTGAACGGGTCAGGGAGGGCTTCTATTTCCAGATTCAGTTTTTTTTAACAGTTTGCGGAAAAGTCGTTTTTCCAGGCTGGTCAAAAATGCCTAGATGCAAGGCGCCTCCTTCGACAGGCTCAGGATAAACTCACCTGAGGAGTGAAGGATGAGGGGTGACGTCGCGACGAATAAGGAGCGACTTCTTGCCACGCCGCCGAGACGGTGAGGCGGCCGGATAATGCCGCAGATGGGCGTTTTTCAGCAGCCTGTTAGACCTGCAGGGTTGGCAGGTGAGCGTTGGGCTTCACTTTAAAATGGGCTAAGGAGGTTTAGATATGGGAAAGAACCTCGAGTTAATGGGAAAAAATAAATACAGAAGAGGACCGGGAACCATTATGAGAAGAAAGTCGATGGTGGACATTACCCGTCTCGCAATTCTGACCTTCATGGTCTTCTTATCTATAGGAGTAAACAGCGCCGTCGCCGCTGATACTCCCCGCCCCATCCTCTTCGTCCATGGCAGCGGAGACTCTGCCGCCCTCTGGTATACAACCATCTGGCGGTTTGAGTCAAACGGCTATGATCCTTCGCTTCTCTTTGCAATCGATTTCACTCATCCGAGGGCGCGAAGCGACGACACAAAGCCTCAGGAGAATCGAAGCAGTACGGCTGATCAATTGAGAGAGCTCAGTGCTAAGATTGATGGAATCCTTTCCAAGACCAAGCAGAAGAAGTTGATCCTTGTGGGAAGCTCTCGCGGAGGGTATGCCATCCGCAACTATATCAAGAACGCAGGTGGAGGAGTGAACGTCTCCCACGCCATCCTGTGCGCTACTCCGAATCACGGTGTCCGGGCGACTCCTTTTAATCTTAACGATGAGTTTAACGGGATGGGTCCGTTTTTATCCGACCTCAACGCAGGTGATGAGGTTGAGCCGTCGGTACAATTCATGACGATACGAAGCGACTCAAATGACAAGTACGCCCAACCCGATGGACGATTCATTGGCATGCCAGGCCAGCCGACCAATGTAACTTTCGCCTCACCTGAGCTTCGAGGGGCCGAGAACGTGGTGGTTCCCGGGCTCGACCATAGGGAAGTTGCTTTCCATTCCCTCGCATTCAAGACCATGTACCGCTTCATCACCGGCCGCGAGCCAGCGACCCTGGACATCGTCCCCGAACCCCGGCCAATCCTTAATGGAATAGTCAGCGGCTGGTCTAACGGCGCGCCGACAAATCTGCCGCTTCAAGGCGCGACGGTCGATATTTTTGATGTTGATCCTTCGTCCGGAAAACGCCTGGGAGAAGCTATCCATCGACGAACAACCTCCGTAGAGGGGACCTGGGGACCATTTACGGCCAAACCGGAGGTTTATTACGAGTTTGTCATCTCAGCCAGCGGCTACCCTATCACTCATATCTGTCGGACGCCTTTTCTGCGTTCGAGTGCCTACATCCACCTACGGTTGCGTCCTCTCGACGAGCGCGACAAGGGAACTGGCAGTGTCGTTACGCTCACACGTCCCAGGGGCTATCTCGGGCATGGCCGCGACACATTTCTGATCGCCGGCAAAGTGCCGGATGGGGTTAACGAAGGGGTGCCGGGGACCTCTGAGGCAAGACGGAGCTTTGAGCCAGGTCCGCCCCAACCCCTCCGTGTCACATTGAATAAGGAAACCATGACAGTGCTCACTTACCCTCTTGATTCCGGGCACATCGTCATTGCCGAGTTTCATTATTGAGACCATTTCAATAGCACCTTTGGTCGAATGAAATGAAACATTGAGGCGGAGAAAGAATGGTCACGCCTTGGGTTCAATTAGCCTTGACATCTTTCGGTACAGTAATATATATTTGAGAAAAATTTATCAAATTCTGATTGAAGAGGAGGTGGTGAAAAGAGGAATTTAGTATGGAGAGAGTGTGAGGTAGGACGAGAAGAATTTTAAAGTAAAAAAGAGAAGGGGGAGGTTATGATGAAAAGTAAGAGATATTTGACCATTGTAGGGATTATTTTGGTGGTTCTTTCGTTCTTCAGTCTGGGTTATGCGTTTGATAAGGTTAAATTCGCTGTTATTTCTGATCCGCACATTTCAATTCCAGAACAGAAAGGGGTGACCGATGGGTACAAGCTGGGGTTGAAAACGCAGATGCTTGCCGAAAATACCGTTGCGGAACTTAACAAGATTTCTGATTTAAAATTCGTTCTTGTGGCAGGGGACCTCACCCAGGATGCAGAACCTTGGAATATTGACGCATTGAGAAGGATTCTGGACGGCTTGAAAGTCCCTTATTACGTTACTCTTGGAAACCATGATTTAAGCAGAGTTCCCCATGAAAAGAAGGATCAACCCATTACCCTGTCGAAGTATACGGTTGCAGGCGCCTTTATCGGGAAGTCCGGAGGGATGGTACCGGGAATGACCTATTATTCCCATGAAGTGGCTAAAGACCTATTTCTGATTACCTTCGATACCTCGCGAGCTCAGGTGTTCGTACCTGATGCCGGCCTAAATGATTTTGGGGGAAAGATCGATGCAGGGCAGATGAGATGGCTTGAGAACACTCTCAAAGCAAACCAAAAGAAGACCCTCATCGTCCTTACCCATCATAACGCAGTCCCCTGGTGTGAAGGCGACAAAACAAACCATAACGCCTGGCGGTGGTTCTGGCTGGACAATGCTGAAGAAGTCCGGGCCCTGCTTAAGAAGTATGGAGTAAAAGTAGTTTTTTCGGGGCATCGACACATATCGACCCGTTATCAGGAAGTGGATGGTATCTATCATATTGTTCATCCCGCCCTGTCCACCTATCCAATGAGATATACCGTTTATGAAATGACTCCAAAGGGGTTAAAATATGAAGTGAAAGATGTTCCCGCCTCTGCGGAAGTATGGGAATTGGCCAGAAAGAACTTCCTGGCAGACAAATGGTGGAGAGACGCAGACCAGCCAGATACCCCGGATGGAAACAAGAAGTATTTGGAGTTTTATGAGAGCCCTTGGACAATGAAAGGGGATGTTGCATTTAAATGATTTCCAAATGGAGGGATTGAGGGGTTGGGAAATTGCATTTGGAGATTCCAAAATTCCTCAATCCCCAAATTATAGGGAAGTAGAGAGGAGGAATTAGAATGAAACGAATGATCATTGTATTGACTATTTTATTAATGGGTTTTCTCTGTTTTGCAGGGATGTCATTCGGACAAGCGATTGAAAATGAGTTTTACCTCATCACCCCTGTCTCCAAGGATGTCCATGACCCGGCATTGAAGGCATTTGCTGAGTATGCCAAGAAGAAATGGAACATCGATTTGAAGACCAGTGCCATGCCTCAAGGAACTCCGGTGGCCTACGGCCAGATCTTGGAGTGGAGAGGCAAACCCAGGGCAGATGTCTTCTGGGGTGGCGAAGGAACACTTTTTGATAACCTGGCAGCAGAGGGACTTCTGGATCAGATAACGATCCCCAAAAATATGTGGGATGAGATCCCAGCCACCATTGGGAAACCTATTAGCTTACCCTTGAAAGACCCAAAGAAATTCTGGGTCGGAACGACCTTGGAGCCTTATGGACTCATCTACCAGCCTAAGTTGTTACAGCGGTTAGGTGTTACTATTAAAGACTGGGATGACCTTCTCAACCCAAAGCTGAAGGGACAGATTGCCCAGTGTACCCCAGACCGTTCGAGCTCCAGCCATGCTTCCTATGAGGTGATTCTTGCAATGTATGGGTGGGAGAAAGGATGGGAGTGGTTGAAAAAATTGGCAGTCAATACCGGCATTTTCACAGCCCGCTCCCGTGACGTCCCCAACGTGGTGTCAAAAGGGGAGTTTGCCGTCGGGTATGCTGTACCGAGCTACATGGCATTTGCTGAGGTTTTAGGGGGGTATGATGTGATGTATGTTTATCCTAAAAATGCCTATGTCACACCTGAACCGATGGCCGTTTTGAAGGGAGCACCTCATCCGAAGGCTGGCCATGCCTTCATCGAGTTTCTATTAACTGATGAAGGTCAGAAGGTGTTTATGGAGCGGGGACTTTTCCCAATCACGCCGAAGTTGAAAGTCCAGGGGCCTCCGGGTTCGAATGCAGAAAAATCAGTTCAATTTACAGGGGGAATGAGATCTTTCTTCGACATACCCGTAGGGAATGTCTATGACAGCAAAATCGCCGGGCCTAAGAAGAGGATTGAAGAAGTCAATGCCTATTTCAGGAAGGAGATTGCAGAAAAACATAAGGAGCTTATCAAATAAAAGTGAGATTTGATAATCTTTCTTCCATAACGGAAAACTCCTTGGGGGCATAGCCCTCAGGGAGTTTTCTCGTGAAAAGATCACTTTTTCAATTTAAAATTAGTGGACCGGTTAGACTTATGGAAATTCAATTAAAGGACATTGTTAAAAGGTTTGGCACACTGGAGGCAGTGAGCCATGTTTCACTGGAGATCCATGACGGAGAACTTTTCACACTTCTCGGTCCTTCGGGTTGTGGAAAGACGACTATCCTTCGCTTGATTGGAGGGTTTCACAAGCCTGATAATGGGGAGATCTATTTCGATGGAAAGCCTATGACCTCTAAGCCACCTTATGAGCGAAACATAGGGATGGTTTTCCAGAACTATGCCCTCTGGCCCCACATGACTATTTCCGACAATATTACTTACGGTCTCAAACTCAAGAAGATTCCCAATGCTGAGATTACCGATAAAGTCTCCCACGTTCTGAAACTGGTCAACCTGGTGGGTCTTGAAAAGCGTTACCCGGGACAACTTTCAGGAGGGCAGCAGCAGCGGGTGGCTCTGGCAAGGGCCTTGGTTTTGAATCCCGATGTGCTTTTGCTCGATGAACCCCTGAGCAACCTCGATGCAAAGATTCGAATTCAGGTGCGTGCCGAGATCCGCAAGCTTCAGAAGGAGCTTGGGATAACGACTATTTACGTAACCCATGACCAGGAGGAGGCTTTGACCCTTTCGGACCGGATCGCAGTGATCAATCTGGGTAAACTACTGCAGATTGGTTCACCGAGGGATCTCTATGAAAGGCCACATAATCCCTTTGTTGCTGACTTTATCGGGATTAATAACTTGATTCCAGGGAATGTCCAGGAAATCAATACCACTGAAAAGTGGGTGGAAGTGCAAAGCAAGGTGGGGCCTTTGCTCTGTACCAGCGATGAGGAGTATCAACCTGGAGACCAATGCATGATCAGTGTTCGACCGGAGACCGCATCGATTAGCCAGTCAAAAGATGTTCAAAAAGAATTTAATTGTATCAGTGGAACGGTGAGTTTTGCTTACTATATGGGGAATACGATCCGATATGATGTGGAAATCAATAGTGAGATCATCTTCAAAGTGGACATTCAGAACCCCTGGGGTTACCAACCTTTTTCCATAGGGGAGAAGGTATATATTAGTTTCCCAGTAAAGACTACCTTAGGGATTCCAGCTTCTTAACCCCTCACCCTTCCCCTCTCCCCGCATGGGAGAGGGCGGGGCGAGGGGGGACATAAAAAGACCTTGATATGAGCCCTCCAGACGAATCAACGATTGCCCTGAGTCAACCCCGTACTTGGCCGCAGGTGAGAATTGGCGGATTGCTTGGCTATGCCGGGATCTGGGCCTTCTTTGCTATCTTTCTGATCTATCCCCTCATCCGCCTCTTCTACGATACTTTTACAACCGATCAAGGTGTCTTTACCCTGATGAACTTCTACGACTTTTTCACCGACTCCTTTTACCTGAAAACCTTGATAAATTCTCTCCTCCTCGGAGTGGCTACCGTCATCACCACTTCGATCATTGGCATCACTATTGCGTTCCTCCTTCTACGCTATGAGTTTCCGGGGAGGGATCTTTTCTCATACCTCACTATCATTCCCATGATCATGCCTCCCATGGTCGGAGTGATGGGATTTGTATTCATCATGGGCCGGGCCGGGACGGTAAATGTGATCTTGATGGACTATTTGGGATTTTCCAAACCCATTAATTTCATGTACGGGATTCAGGGCGTCCTGCTTGTAGAGACGCTTCATCTGTTTCCACTCATGACCCTGAGCATCGTTGATGCCCTGGGGAAAATATCTCCGTCTTTAGATGAAGCAGCAGAGAGCGTGGGGTCGCGTGGCTTGCGGAAATTCTGGGATATCACCTTTCCGCTCACAACCCCGGGTTATGTATCGGGGGCACTTCTGGTCTTCATCTGGACTTTTGCCGACTTTGCCACCCCCTTGGTAGTTGGGGTTGATAATCTGCTTGCCTCCCAAGCGTATCTCAACATCGTCCAATTTGTTGATCGAAGACTCTTCAAGATGGGAATTGTCATCTCGGCCATTATGGTGATACTGGCCATCGTCTTTTTGATCATTGCTAAGCAGTACGTTGCCATCAAGGATTATAGTTCCCTCTCTTATTCAAAGATCGAGAGAAAGAAAATCTCACCCTGGGGTCGAGCAGGGGTAGTTATTTTCTTGATCGTGGTTCTAATCTTTGCATTTATTCCTTATCTTGGCATTGCTCTTGATTCCTTTGGTAAAGGCTGGGCCCTCACGCCCATTCCGGTGAGATATACCTTGCAGTACTTCGAGCGGGTTTCTATTGAGACGCCTAAGTTCATCATCAACAGCTTGCTCTACTCAGGCATCTCTGTATTTATCTGCATCATTGTTGGGGTTCCTGTGGCTTGGGTGATGGCCCGGACCAAAGTCCCGGGGAGGGATCTCTTGGACTCACTTACCACTCTGATACTTGCCCTTCCAGGAACTGGAATCGGTATTGCCTACCTTCGGGCGTTCAGAGATCCACTGCCATTCATGAGCACAGCCTTGCTCGGCATATGGATTGTGATTCCTATTGTACTTGGGGTGAGAAGACTTCCCTATACTGTGCGGGGAACTTTTGCTTCCCTTTTGATCGTTCATAGGTCTTTTGAAGAAGCGGCTGAAAGTGTAGGGGCTCCGAAAATGAAGACCTTTAAAGATGTTACACTTCCACTGATTTGGAAGGGAGTCTTGGTGGGCTCCCTCTATTCCTTCATACTTGCTCTCCAGGAGGCCTCGGCCACACTTCTCTTGGTAGTCCCGGGACATGAGATGATGACCGTTGGAATTTTTAATTTCTACATCGGAGGCTCGGTGAACGAGGCCGCTGCTTTGGGCCTCATTCTGATCATCCTCGGAGCGGTCTGTCTCTTTGCCATCAACAAGGTTGCCGGGACCAAAATGGGAGGAGTGTTTGGATAGACAATAACCAGTAATCAGTGATCGGTGATCAGAAAGCAGCTGGCAGAAAGCAGTAGATTGCATGACACCTGCTTGCGGTAGAAACGGACACGAAGCACGGACACGGTCACGATATTTTTATTTAAGGGTTGTTTAGGATGTTCAGGGGGTTCATTTTTGATTTAGATGGAACAGTATATCTCAGCGATCATCTCATCCCGGGGGCAGACGATTTGATCCAACTGCTTCGGAAGAGTGGGAGGAAGGTGGTCTTTCTTTCCAATAAACCCATCCAAACGCGCGAGGATTATGCTGCAAAATTGACCCGGCTCGGCATTCCAACCCAACCCGATGAAGTGATCAACTCCACCTTCGTGATGACCCGTTATCTTAAAAAGGTTGCTCCCCAGTCAAAACTCTTTGTCGTGGGAGAGAATCCATTCATTGAGGAACTGAAGAGAGCCGGCTTTACGATCACAGATGAGCCAAAACAAATCGAGTATGTGGTCGTGGCATTTGATCGGACATTCGACTACCGAAAACTGAACGTCGCCTTCCAGGCCATCAAATTAGGAGCCCATTTTGTGGCTACTAATCCCGACCGAACCTGTCCGGTAGAAGGAGGAGAGATCCCGGATTGCGCCGGCATGATTGCGGCCATTGAAGCCGTGACAGGAAAGAAGGTGGAAATTATCGTGGGGAAGCCTTCTCCTATCATGATTCAAGCGGCCCTGGAGGTGATGGGATTAAAGCCTGAAGATTGTATCCTCATCGGAGACCGCCTGGAGACCGATATCAAAATGGGTAAGGAATCAGGGATTGCCACAGGCATCGTCCTGACGGGTGTTACCGACGAAAAGACGCTCAAAGAAACTTCCTTCCCTCCCGATTTCGTCTTTCAAACCATCACCGACGTCGAAAATCTCTTGATAGGGAGATAGGGAGATAGGGAGATAGGGAGATAGGGAGATAGGGAGATAGGGAGATAGGGAGATAGGGAGATAGGGAGATCCTTATTAGCCTTGCTCTGTTGAAAGAAAAACAGTATAATTCTTCTAAAGGAGAGAGCAATGCAAAAAATTGAGATTAACACTCCTGAGCCAGAAAAGGTACTTCCGGTCCTTAGGGATGCTATTGAACGACAGAAACGCATTCTTTCCCAAAGCCTTGCCCAAACAGAGGAGAGGATTCAAGAATTAGCCGCCCGTTTTCATGTAGACCCTGATCTTCTTTTGACTGGGCAAGTTCCTCATCCTGAAAATCAAGACGTGGATCTCCTCGAACTTGAGGGAGAATTGGAGATCCTTCACCATCTACGTGGACAGTTGGAAAGCCTTGAGCACTTAACAATATGTCCTTAAAAGACTATCTGGCTACCCTGCAAGGCGTCTTAGCAGAGACACCTTTCGTAATATCTACATCTATTAACTACGAAGAACGTCCTCCTACTGCTGGTATAATAAAGGGAACCCTGGTATTTACTGATGGTTCAGAGCTCGATTTCAAGGAATTCATAATCACTCAACCAACACTCCAGATCATCAAATTTGCCTATAACTATCGAAAGGAACATCTCCTCATCTTTCGCTATGACAATGCGTATGATCCTACAGCGAGGCATCTTTCCACATATCCATCGCATAAACATGTCCCTCAAGGCATCCTTGAAGCACACGAACCTTCCTTAAGGCAGGTGCTACAAGAAATTGTCTCAATACTAAAATTTCCATAAGATCACTTTGCACTTTTTTATATTGGTTTGCGGTCAGGCATAAATAGCCTATTATTCAATTGACAATTACAGCACGTTTTGATAGGTAAATGAATAATAAATCCTTCGGTTAGTCTGCGTAAAAAACAATTTGACAACCCGACCTCAACCTTTTGGAGTTAGAAATGAGATGGGATTTCCAAAGGGTGCCGATACAAAGCCTCCGAGAGGTTTTTACCCCCTTGGAGGCCCGAAACCATTCTAAGGCTAAAGTCTAATAAGCTACCCCGCGCGGTAAGCAGCGTGGTATTATCTTCTCTCTTGATCC
>Ga0315280_10005859_pt1 | contig 17294 bp, 17 predicted proteins | sample YL17G06_40_MG_FD_203697 | JGI IMG/M metagenome (GOLD analysis project Ga0315280, IMG submission 203697) | Sediment microbial communities from Yellowstone Lake, YNP, Wyoming, USA - YL17G06_40 | ecosystem: Environmental > Aquatic > Freshwater > Lake > Sediment | place: USA: Wyoming | collected...
TCGCTGAACTGGCTATTGCGAGCGTGAGGAAGGATCCTGCAACCTCGCCGATTGTCAGCATTGTCAGCGCGATCGCAAGCGATGCCAGCGACACCTTCGCCAGGAACCTCGCACTAATCCTTCTCTTCCTCAGGAGCGCTTGCATTCCTACCAGTGCGGGCACTGTGAAGTACGTGAGGCCTATCAGTGAGCTCGCGACGAGCCCCGCCATCACAACTGCGAACTCCGGTGCCGCACTGAAGAACGAGTAGGTGAATGCGCTGACGCCGAGGATGCCAAGAAGCGGGTATAGAAGCACTCTGATCGGGGCTCGAATTGGGTCATTGTTCGCGATGAATTGTGCAACTGACGGACTGAATGAATAGTACCACGCGTTGAAGACCTGCATAAACGCAGACCCAGCCGTCGTCGACAGCACTAGCCTGTCTCTGAAGTTACGGAGGAACTGAACAGCAGGAGAAACTTCTGAACCGAAAGTAGCCGTCGCGATGACACACTTGGGCGGCGTCCAAGGCCCAGTCGAAGTAGCCACACTCGTAGCCGTCGAAGTGGTGACTGTGGATTGGATGACGAGCGTGATCATCGTTGCCGTGTTCAGTCCTCCACCCGTCCCGGAGAGCGTTATGATAGCAGTAGTTGATGTCGCAGTACTCGACACCACCAATGAGAACGTTGAATGGACAGAACCTCCCGACGGCGGCGTCACGGGGTTCGGAGCAAGACCACCCGAGACACCTACTGGTAATGATGCCACAAGCGCAACAGGCGAACTGAAGCCACCGAACGACTGCACAGTCACATCAACGTTAGCTGTTCCGCCAGGATTCAGAGTGAGACTGCTTGGATTAGCCGATAGGATGAAGGAAGGCGTGGCAGTGACGGTGAAGGGCGTGGTTGTGGCGGCTGACTTTCCAGTGTTCCCAACTACGAGTACAGTGTATGGTCCTGGGTTAGCGCTCGATGACACTATGAACCCGACGTTAGCGTTTCCTCCACCCGTAATCGTACACGAAGCCGATGAAAGGAGCTCTGGGGGGGTAGCCGTGAGTTGGCATGACGTGTCGGTCGTGAATCCTGTAGCCTGGCCGGAAACCGGAGTTCCGATGGGACCTGAAGTCGGCGCCAGCGTCAACGTGCCCAGCGGGCCGGCCGCTACTATGAAACTCGCTGTGGCTGTATCAGTGCCGCCGAGATTTGTCGTGACCGCGACTGTATACGAGGTGCCCACAGCCGCACCTGAGGAGACAGTGAATCCGCTGCCTGATGTGAGACTTCCACCCGAAAGCGAACACGACGATGAGAGGAAGAGACCCCCTGGCGAGGAAGTTAGCTGACAAGTAGTGCCTGCAAAGTTCGAGCCGGAAGCGGTCACCGCCGTTCCCGAGGCACCCGATGTCGCGCTCAATGTCAGTGTAGCAGCCGAAGGAACCCTAAACTTAGCCTGCCCTGCATCACCACTTGAGCCGGTAACGATGACCGTGTAGTTTCCGCTGGACACGACTGCCACCGTGAAAGTTCCAGACATCGTGCCTGCAACAAGTACGCATGAAAACGGGCTTGTGATCAACCCGGTTGGAGACGAAGTGATCGCACATCCAGTATCAGCTGCGGCGAAATTGGAGCCTGAGACGCTCACAGGCGTGTTAGCTCGTCCGGAATTCACGGACAGCACGATCGTCGGAGTCAACTGAAACGGAGCAGACTTGGAAGTACCGCTCGGATTCGAAGTAACGGTCACAGTAGAAACTCCAGGAACAGCCGCTCCAACAACAGTGAACGAGCCTGTCACCACTCCCCCAGTGATTGAACATGTGTACGACGCTATGATGTTCGGTGCAGCAGTAATGGCGCAGCTTGCGTCGGTGGGATTGAAACCAGTCCCGCTAACAGACACGATGGTGCCTGTGGGTCCGAAATTGGGCACTAGATTGAAGGCTGATGCAGATTTCGTGAAAGCCGGAGTCGCAGACACTGCGCCGAGCGAGCTTGGGAATATCACCGAATACGACCCAGGAGCAACCGTGCCAGAGACCACGAATGTTCCAGTCATCTGAAAAGTGGTTGCTGAGATGCTGCAGGAAACCCCAGGCCCAAACAGGCCGGGTGGAGTGCTATACAGTGTTGCCGCGCAGCCGACTCCTGCGTCGGCGGCGCTGAAGCCGGAGCCTGTGATGGAGACTGATGCAAAGGATTCTCCGCTTGTGGGGGTCAGCGTCATCTTCGGTGTGACCGCGAAGTTGCCGGATCCGAAACCTCCTCCAACACCATAAACCTGGACAGTCCATGTGCCGCCTTGCGCAGTTGCACTCACCGTGAAAGAGGCAGTGAGAGCTCCTGCGGAGCTTATTGTGCAGGTGGGCGAGGGAACGCCTGAGAAAAGATTCGACCCAGCCGGCTCAACAATTGTACATGCTCCGGCATTCCCAGAAGGGAAAGTTCCTGTAACGCTCACGGGTCCAGTCCCTGTGGAACCAGAAAATGGCGAAATCGTCAGCGTCACCGGAACGCCCTTCGTGAAAGTGGCAGTGGCGTTGTCATAATGATTAGGAACGTCGTTTATACCGGCGACCCTGATCGTGTAAACACCGTTAGCGAGCGTAACTGCGATTGTGAACGACCCGGTAACGACTCCAGTCGTGCTAACCGTGCACGAAGACGCCGAAAATGGAGATGGAATCAGAAACCCCGCCTGCCAAGCCTCGATTGCTTTGCAGTTTGTAGGTGCCCCTGCTTGGAAACCGCTGCCCAAGACCGCTATCGTTTGCCCGCTGACACCTGAAGTAGGATTCAGGACAATTCTTGGCACGACAGAGAACGGGGTGAAAAGCGCAGAATCATGATTGTTAGCACCGGCCTTCGTTCCCGTCGCGCCTAGCGTGTATGCTGCGGTGGAATTGAGCGAACCTGCCTGGATCACAAATGTCGCAGAGAGGACGCCTGTACTTCCCGTGACGGTGCATGATAAACTCGTGCCAATTATGTCGTGAATTACTCCGCCTATAGTTGAGTTAAGGGTACAGCTGTCTGTATCTGTCTTGAAGCCCGTCCCGGAAATATGTATAGTTGTCCCCGGAAGCGCTGCTACCGGTGGCGAACCTGATGTTGGGATCGCCGTGATCGCCTGGTCCACAAGGAACGTCAAGACGCTTGCTGGAGACTTGTCGCCATGTTTGCCAGCGACACTTAGAGTGTATGTTTGTCCTGGAGCCAATGTGGAAACTTTGAACGTAGCCAGCAAAAGGCCACCCGAGTTATCTATCACACAGAAAGGAGATGAAACAAGCACCGTGGCAGGATTCGACGAGATAGAACATGCACCTGCGTCCAAATTTGAAAACCTCGTAACCGGGGTCCCTAGGGAGATGACAGAATGCGAAGCATAATCATGGTCAGGGGTGATCGATGTTATGACACTCGCGCCTAATTGCACCCCGAAGGCTGCGGTTGGGAAAGGACCGCCCGGAGTTGAGCCGTCGACGATATTAATGACGCCCGAATGACCGTTGGTAGCACCGGTCCCGACCACGAAACTCGCAGTCAATGTGCCATCAGCGCTTATGGTGCACTGCTTGCTCACAACATCGACTAAATCTACCAGTGTGGGTTGCGGACTGAGTTGGCAAATTCGCACAGTTGCGGCCTTAGCGAATCCACCTCCGGTAATGCTAACGGTTCCCCAACCCGGCGGAGCATTGGTTGGTGACATTACGATTGCATTCGCGGCAAGTGGGTTGGGCACCTTTGTGTACCCTGATGCTCCTGACGACCACGAACCACCAGAATAATTCACAGTTATCATGTATGCGTGATCGTCAGCACCGGAGTTGACGGTAAATGTGCCAGTTGCGGACCCTGTACCCGCCGTGAGGGTGCAAGGTTGCGCTGAGGCCCCTACAACCATTTGAGTGTGTACGTCACTCGTGATGGTGCAGGGTCCAACGGTGTCCGAGGGAAGACCATAGACGACGACCGAGACAACATTATTCGGCAAGCCTGCTGGCGGGGAAATCGTGATCGAAGGATTCACAGTGAATGTGGCTGTACCGCTGTCAACGCCACATGTGATAGTCAGGGTATATGCGACGCCTCCCACGCCACTCGGACCAGTTCCGACCACGAAGAACCCGTAAGCGACAGCCGAGTACACTTGGCCCTGAAAGCTAGTAACAACATTACCCGGCGCACCACTAACTGAGCAGCCTGTCCCGTCAGGGCTCACTGCAGTCGCTAATGATGTGAAGGTTATCACGTCACCATACTTCCCATTAGCCGCCGGGGACAGAGTGAAAGTGAGAGCGGCAGCATGCACCCGCTGAGGGGGCACGGCCACAGTAACAATCGAAACTAACAGTGCCGAGGTGAGAAGCAGCACTATCAATAGGGAGCCAGAACTACGATTAGTCAATTTGGAACACGCAGTAATGATGTCGCGAGTCCGCCATATTTAACGCAATAAATCAGGAATTCCTTATTTGTAAGGATCGGCGTATAGGTGTTCTTGGTGTCAATGTCCTCCCAAGTCAGTAGCTCTGCCCCTTTGGATGCTGCTTTTCGCGAGTCCTGCGTCGTGACTTGGCTGGGACGTTTGGATGCCCCGACACGTAGCTCTTACAAGGCAAGGCTCAAGGATTGGTTGCTGTGGCTCTGGCGTCTTCCTGAATGGTCGGGGAAACTTCCAAGCCAGCTCCTCGAGTTCCAAGAGAACGCAAAAGGCCGCGACCGCTACATTCTCGTCGACCTGATGACTCGGAGGATCCAGGAGAAGGGCGGCACATACAACGGCATGATTGGCCACCTCTCGATCCTTCGGAGCTTCTTCAATCACAACCGAGTTGAACTGCCTGGGGTCGGCGGCTGGAAGCCGCACCCTACAAAGGAGCCTGTTGAGGGCCGCCTCGACACCGCGCAAGTGACTGACATCATCACGCACGCGAATCTACGCGACACCGCCATCTTCCTCACCCTCTTTCAGAGCATGATGGACCTTGAGAGGTTCACAGAGTTCAACCGCAAGTATGCGGCTGCCCTCGTCAATCACCTGAAACAGAAAGGCCTCGATGAACCTTTCCGAATTGATTTCCCAGGAGGCCGAAAAGGAAACCACCGCAAGTTCCACACATTCATCCACCACGACGCCCTACAAGCGTGGCAGAACTATTTCGAACGCGCACGCGGATGGCCGAAGACAGGCGAACCGATCGCCCTCACGATACAACACACATCTCCGAGCAAGAATGCGATTCGCGGCAGCTTCATAACAATCGCAAAGAGACTTCGCCTCAGACCTGACACATCGAAGGGCGAGCAGACCGGCGTTGCACCACACGAAGCTTTCCGCGACGTCGTGCGAAGCCTCCTACAAACAGCCAAAAAGAAAGGTTTCGACCCAACATGCGCGGATTACTGGATGGGACACAGAATCGACCCATACAACTACAACAAATTCACCGAACTCGAACCTGACTATGTCATAGAGAACGCGAAGATCGCCGCGGAATACCTGAACATCATCACCCGCCGTTCCGAGCCGATGAGCGAGATTACTGGAGAACAGTTACTGCAAGTCATCCGTGACAATCCCGCGCTAGTTCAGCAATTGGCTGATATGGTGAAGAATCAAACAGGAAAAGAAAACGGGAGAATGAGCGAGCCAACCCATCAGGGCTAACCCGTTGAAGAGACCTGCTTCGGATTGGACGACGGAACAGCGGTTAGGCTGCTAGGTTACCAAGCCACGTTCTACGAGACAAAGTTGACATCTTCCACGCGATCTGACGACTGCTAGCTTGTGTGATGCGACGGCCGTCCATTATTGCAGTCCATTTTGAAATCCGGAGGAGGCTATTGACACAAAAATGACAATTCTAGGCTATTTCAACGCAACGGAGCTCGTCTCAGAGACGAACGATCGATTGCTTTGTGCTTACGGGTCATTTCGTTCAGATATGTAGGTTAAATAAGTCAGGCTCCCGACATCATTAGTGCGTGTCTCAAATTGACTAATCGTAGTTCTGGTTCACTATTGATAGTGCTGCTTCTCACCTCAGCACTTTTTGTCTCAATTGCCTCTGTGACCATGCCCCCTAAGGAGGCGCATGCGGCCACTCTCATTCCTAGTTCTATATCTGCGACTTCCGGCAAGTATGGAGACGTAATATTCCTTACCTTTACTGGTGTTACTCCGACAGTCCCGGATGGGACAAGTTGCACAATCAGCGGCCCCATTGCCAATGTGGTTACTGGAGCCGTCGCACAAGTGTTCGGCTCAGTCGTGTACGGTTCCTTCGTGGTCGGGAGCGCCAAGGGAAACACTGGCAGCATAGCGTATACGATCACCGTCTCCTGCACCTACGGCACCACCACCGACACTGGCACAACCTCTTTCACTGTGACCCCCTCGGTCACTCTCTCTCCACCCATCACTAAGGCTAGCAGAGTGATCACAGTCAGTGGGTACGGATTCGCCTCAGACGCCAACGGAATTTGTGGCTTGTCGGGCGCCGGCGTCGCGACGTCTCTGAGTTGCAGCATCAGCAGCGGCGTGCTCACGGGTTCGTTCACCTCGTCGGCTACTGGCGGCGCGGTAAATGTGACTCCGCTAGGGGGAGGCCTTCCCGGCAGTGCAACGATGAACATAGTGAGTGGGCCGACGATATCTCTCTCTACTAGCTCCACTCCACCCGGATACGGAACTACTGGAACAAGTTACAGGGTAATGATCGTCGGAGGCGGATTTCTGAATGGAACACGAGGCTGCGTGTTGACTCAGGGCAATCCACTTGCACCGACGGGATTGATCGACGCCACGTACTGTTCCATCAATAGTGACGGCACGGTCTCTGCGAGTTTCTCGGTGTCAAAGACCGCCTCCGTGTACGCTTCTTACAAGATTAATGTGACCGACACTACTAATGCGATTATCGTTCAGGCGAACTTCGAAGTTAAGCCCCCTCCTGTTTTGACGATTGCTGGCAGCTCGGTGCCGGCCGGGCATTGGGTCAACGTAACTCACACAACGAATACTTTCTCCGCGTTGGACGCGGGCGGGCATGCGTTGGACGCGGGCCCCTGTACTGTTCTATCGAATCCAAGTGCCCTCGTTTCGTCTCCCTTCTGTCTTATTGACGGCAGTGGAAACGTGTGGTTAGGTGGATCAGCCAATACCGCGAAGTTCGTAGTTTCTGCGACTGCTCCCAATCTCGCACCTAGCTCTTACCACGTGACAATCGTGGGTGTCCACGGGGATTCATCGAATTCGACCACCCTTGCCCCGTCGTACAACCCTAAGGCAGCGTTTACGCCTAGTCCAGTGTCAGGCTTTGCTCCGACCGCATCGCTTCCAGGAACCACAGTGACCATTCATGGAACAGGCTGGAACATAACCGATGTCACCTGTACGATCACCGCTACCGGCGGGCTGATCCCCACCCCCACCAGCTACTCGTGTGGCGGAAGCACGGGCGTCCTCACGGGCACGTTTGTAGTCCCCGCTGGGAGAATAAACCAGTCTTATACCCTCACCGTCACGGGCAACACCGGTGACACGATAACCAACGTTTTATTCAACGTCGATCCGCGAATTGTCCTGAATCCTACTTCAGGTATCGGTGGGCAGACGATAACAGTTCTGGGGAGCGGTTTCAAGGCCAGTATCCCCTGCGTCATCGAAACTTGGCAGGCGGGGATCCAGGTTCCATCTGTAGCCGCATTTTCTGGCACTCCATCGTGCAGCGGTGACGTAAACGGACTTGTTACAGGGTCCTTCACAGTCGCATCTTCGCTCGCTAACGGTTTTTACACGATCAAGGTCGGCCATCCTTCGAATATTGATAACGCCACTGCCCCCTTCTCGAAGGGCGTTCCGGTGGCGCTGACGATTTCGCCATATTCTGGTCCCACAGGGACTGGACCCGTGAGCGTTACAGGAACTTTCACTTCCGCGGATGCTGGAGCATGCACGATAGCCGCGCCGGTGGGGTCCAATCTCTTTGCGGGCGTCCCCACGCCCACCTGCACAATAAACTCCGCAGGAGCTCTCACTGCCTCTTTCACGGTGAGTGCAACTGCGCAAGGCGGGACTTGGGCCGTGACAGTAACCGGTGCTGGGGGAGGCTTCGGAACCGGCAACTTTGCGGTCACGCCGAAGATGACGCTGAATCCCACGAGCGGTGAGTCTTTCACATTGGTCTCCATCGCGGGCTCGGGTTTCAGTGCTGCTGACGCGGGAGTGGGCTGTGCTTCAACGATATACAGCACACCGCTCGGACTGCCGACTGCCGTATCCTGCAGCATCTCAGCAGCCACCTATCTGATGTCCGGCAGTTTCGTAGTCTCTGGTGATCCTGTTGCTCCTGGATCATATTCAGTCATATTCCCAAGCTCGCTCGGGTTGGTGTCTGCGACTCCGGCTTTCACGAAATCTGTATCAGCCTTTAAGCTGGACCCCAATCTTGGCCCCACAGGTACCACAGTCTCAGTTACGGGGACTGGCTTCGTTCCCACCGATGGAACCTGCGCTATCACTGCTGCACCCAATATCATTGCGTCATCAACGTGTTCAATTACAGGGGGAGCAGTTACAGGTTCGTTCACAGTTGTGGAAGCCGCTGTTCCGGGAGTCTCGATTGTGACTGTTACTTCACTTCCGAGCGGTACTTCCAAGTCTGCTCCGTTCATGTTGACTCCGAAGATAACGCTGTCGCCGGCTTCCGGACGAGCCAACACCCCCGTGAGCATCTCAGGCACGAACTTTGCTGTAGCCGATATTGGATGTGCAATCACTTCCTCTCCGAGCGGGCTGATCTCAAGCCCGTCATGCGTGCTGGTTTTGGGTACAATGTCTGGATCGTTCACAGTGGCAATTGTGTCGAACGGGACCTATACGGTCTTTGTTACAGGAACAGCTGGGGACGCGGGGCAGGCTAAGTTTGTGGTTCCTTCGGCTCCTACGCTGACGTTGACTCCGCCATCGGGTGTCTCGGGGGCGGCGGTAACTGCTTCTGGCTCTAACTTTGCAGGCACCACATGCCTATTGACGTCCAGTCCAGGAGGCCTCTTCCTCTCGTCGTCGTGCTCGCTTGCAGGCGGGAGTCTGAGTGGAGGCAGTGGATTCACGGTCTCATCAGGCGCGGCCGTGGGCACGGCGTATACGGTCACGGTTACGACAAACCTCGGCGCCCTTGATTCAGCCACCTATAGTTTCATAGTTGCGGCCGGGCCGCTCGGCACGTTGACGCTGGCACCGACTTCAGGTCCCATCGGAACTCCGGTCTCCGGCCAGGCCACGGGATTCACAACCGACACGTCATGCCAAATCACCGCATCTCCTGCGTCGATCCTTTCATCGGCGTCGTGCACGATTACGGGCGGAGGAAACGCTAACGTTGGGTTCATAGTGTCATCGAGCGCTACTCCAGGACCATACACTATCCTTGTGGTTGGCAACACCGGAAAGTCAGCCGCCACAACCACACCCTTCACCGTTACGGCCACGCCTTCCTTCATCCTATCGGCTAATCCAAGTAGTCTTACTCTGAATCCTAGTGGAACATCGAATGTTGATGTGACTGTGCAGTCGTTCGGTGGCTTCAGTTCGCCGGTTGCGCTTATGGCGTCATTACCAGTAGGTGTCTCGGGTGGTCTTGCTCCGAACCCCGTGACGCCGCCGTCGGGAGGTTCTGTCCATTCAACGTTCTCGTTGGTGGTGTCGAGTACTGCGACATCAACTACCGCCATCATAACGCTCTCCGGGACGGGTGGAGGACTGAACACGGCAACGATGATCACGCTCGTCATCCAATCCACAGTCACCACTTCGACGGCTACGAGTGTGGCTACTTCGACTGGGCCTTGGACGCCGCCCAAGTGTGTCATCGCGACAGCCACCTTCGGCTCAGAAGTCTCTCCAGCTGTCCAGTTTCTCCGTAACTTCAGAGACAGGCTAGTGCTGTCGACGACGGCTGGGTCTGCGTTCATGCAGGTCTTCAACGCGTGGTACTACTCGTTCAGTCCGTCCGTTGCCCAGTTCATCGCGAACAATGATCCAATCCGTGCTCCTATCCGCGTGATGCTCTATCCACTGTTAGGAGTATTGGGCCTGAGTTCCCTCGTCTACTCCCTATTCAGTGGAGCGCCCGAGTTCGGCGTGGTGATGGCTGGACTAGTAGCCAGTTCGCTGATAGGTCTCGTCTACTTGACGCTGCCAGCCATCGCTGGTTTCAACGCTCTAGCGAGGAGAAGAAAGATCAGAATTACCAGCGTAGCAAAGGCTTCGTTGGCGGTACTTGCGGTCGCGCTGGCGTTGCTTGCAATCGGTGAGGTGGCAGGTTCGTTCCTGCTGCTCGCTGCGGCAAGCTCAGCGGTAGTCCTCACCTGCATCATCGCCGTGCCGACAATCGCGGCCCTTGCGGTGCTCCGTGCCAAACCACAATAACTCCCACCGAACCCCCAATTCTTTTCCCTCTATTTCTTTGAGGTCTAGTGTGGAGTCTAGGATACGCTCTTGGGTTTTCCCGAAACTTCCTCATCGTCCTGACCATAAGTAGTTGACGCGCTGGGGCAGGTCTCAGAAGTGGCGAGTTACTTTCCTTTTCATGGTGACTTGAAAGGATTCATGGGAAACTGTTTCCATAAGAGGCGCACGCACGCTCAGTGTGACAAAGAGCTGTTTCCATTCCGCAGCGTTCCAGTGTTTTTTCAGGTAGTGGAGAATGAAGTACCTAACGTAGGCTCTCGTAGATCGCATTGCTATTGTGTGGCAAGAGATCTTGAACGCGAAGAGTGTTTGTGACTATTCTGAGAATCCCTACGGACGGAACCTGAAGCTTTTCTTGCGCCCGGCACGCCATGATTTGGCCTATGCTCGGAATAAACAGGCAAGAGAAATAGTAGCCTGCGAGGCGAGAAGCCCACACCCATTCGTGGGTGGGAGCTAATCACAGTCGTCCTTGTTCGTGGAGGTGCTGGCAGATGTGGTTCCACGCCTTCGCCCGTTCCGGTTCAGGCAATGAGTTCAGTTCACTGACGGGCATCTTGCAGTAGCACGGGTACTCGCGCCCGCGGAACCCTTTAGCCGATGGTGAAGGAATAATGTTCGGCACAGTACCGGGCCGGTTCTCTATTGAGCTCATGCATCGGTTGGTATCCCAGGCTTAAAAGCGGTGACAAGAGCTACTTGCGTTCGGGACACGCCAGCACACATCAAGCCTACTAACGTGACTTCTAAGGAATCACGCACACAGAATGGAAGAAGCGAAGCGATAGATGACACGAATAGGGAGAAAGTTGAGCGTCGTATCGACAACGTCGATAGGTCTTTTTTTTGAGACCTAATCCACTGTTTCGTCACAATACTTGACCTATGTACGGAAATAGGCGGTTTTCAACCTTTTTTGGCATGAGGTATTTCTCGGTGAACGTCCGAGAGATTTCTTCGGCTCCTAGGCCGAGTCCTCCGTATTGTGATTCTGTAGCTCCAAACGCGAGGCTTGGGATGATTGAGGCGTCTTGGGATCCATGCACGCTTCTGGGTTTCACTCGGTTGCGAGAGTTTTCTGAATAACTGGTAAGAGCCAACTGGCTATCTCGTATCCTGCTCCTCTCCTCCCGAGTTTCCGGGCAACCTTGACTGTTGTGCCTGTGCCTAGGAAGGGATCGAGAACCAGGTCGCCTGGAAAGCTGTAGTACCTGACGAGACGTTCAACAAGCTCGTTTGGGAAGACTGCGAGGCTACGTGGCCCCTCGCAGGCGGGTGAAATGCGCCAAACAGCATCGGTGAGTTTCACGAACTCCTCATGACTAAGCTCGCTCCTCGTTTCGGGCGTCGCGCCAGTCTTGCGAAAGACGAGAATCCACTCCCAATTGAGATGCGCTTTGCCGTCCGTGTGAACAGCGTCGGAGAATCTCACGCGGCGTCGAGCGATGGCGTATGCAGGTGGATACTTGTGCCAAATGAAGCGAGCTTGTAGTTTGAAGCCAATCCTGCCACAGATCTCGACCCAACGATACGCCAGGATGTCTTCTGTCGGCTCTCCCCAATCTATGCATAGCTTGCCCGCCGGGACCAGAACGCGATGGCATTCGGCAAGTATTGGTTCTATCTTGGAAAAGTACTCATCGGGAGTCTTGCAGCGGCTCAAGTAGTCATCAAACTCAATCTTGTTGAAAAAAGGCGGCGAGGTTACGATGAGGCGGACGGATTCGTCGGCGATTTCAGACATGTAGCGGCTGTCCCTGCCAACATATACGTCTTCTAGGTTGTTCATCGGCCGGGAGAATTTTGACGGCCCCCACGGAGCAAGTTTCTCAACCTCAAGTTGAATGTCTCTTGGATGGGGGCATCTTTCCAGGACTAGTGTGATGATGCGTTGGCGCTCCGCCGGATTGCGGATTAGAGCAAGCGTGTCCGCGCATCTGTTAAGTACGTACGCACGCTTGTCCAAAACTCGAACGGAGACTCTCTTCTTGCTGCATGCCCAGTCGATCATCATCTTTCGCGCCAACTCGTCCTGCACTCTTGCGACCGCTTCCTTTGCCCTTGATGAGCCCCTGACTTCTCTGCGGTCGAGCGAGTCCCTGACATCATCCGCGAGTTCCAAGAGCGGGACCCTATGCCGCAAGAAGGTAGTCCAGTGCATTCTCCTGCTCTCGGGGAGCTCTGCAAAAACTGATTGGACCGCATTAACGATCGAACTTGGAATCTTCGTACTTCGACGTGGTCTTCCGCGTGGTCTTTTCTTTCCGCCACGAGGCGGAAACCCGTCTATGTGTCTCTCGCTATCCAAGGCACGCAGGACAGCAAGCGGATCGCACCCAAATCTCTGGTAATCAGCCGTGCGACGCAGTTTGAAGTCCAGCTTTGTGAGAATCAGCTTCGTCTCTTCTTCGGGCTGATGTTCTTCGTACTGAAAAGCATCAACAAAAGCACAGTCCACCATTTCCTCGTCTGAGAGGTTGCGGACAGTCGCAGGGATCATCATGTTCTTCTTCCGGAACGCTGTCCATCTCCGATGGCCGCAGGCAACCTGGTACGTGTAGCGCTCGTCAGGTTTTGGACGTACGATTATCGGTTGCATAAGATTGCGTGTCACGCTTTCAATGAAGGACTTGTCGAGACTCGCTTCTAGGTTTCTTCGGGAAAAGAATGGGTTGGCCTCAATGCGGTTTGGGTCGATAAGCAAAACGCATGACCGCCACGTTCTTTTGTCTTGTGGTACTTCCTAATGATGTTTCGTCAAGCGGGCTCATTTGTCTTGAGAATTGCAAATCCGAACCTCAGGTTCTCCCGTGGAACGCGCTAGTCTCTCTGCTGTCTCACTTGAGAAAATGATCTCAGTCTGTCTGGCAGATGTGGCCCCTCAACTGAGGGCCTGGGTGCGTGGGCAATGGTGACTAGCGATTCCCACATAACGGCACACTTCTGAAGCGTATTGGCCAAACCGATGTTGTCCGCCCGAGCACTTCCTAGCAAAATCTCTCGGTGAGCGTCCGAGGGACTTTCCCGATTCTTGATAGCGCGACTGTTATTCTCTTGAGGAAGACATTACCTTATCCTGAGTGAGGGCAAACTGGCCCCGAATCGTGTGCAAGCGCCTCTCTTTCTGAGGCTTCAACACAAGACTCTACATGAACGTGATGGAACCTCAAGATAGTGCGCAACGGTTGGACTGCGAGCTAGGACGAAGAACCCACCACGAAGTTAACAGAACGATTTGGCAAAGTGAACGCATGTTGTGATTTGAGAGGCCCGCCTAACAGATTTGACCTTACGCGTGGATTTCTCGGTGATCGTCCGAGGAATTACGCGTGCCGACGTTTCTGGCCTAGGTGGAGAGGCAGAGGACGTGGTGACCGATACGGGGTGACCGCGCTTTTAAGCTCGGCAAAGGAAGCCTCGCATGTACAGCAAGCATGACAGGACAGCCAAACCGTCCGACCCATCTGAGAATGCATCCAAGCCCTGCCCTCAATGTCTCCGTGGTGGAGTTATCGGGTTTGGGGTACGTAGGGGTAGGCCGATTCGCGGGGGTCAGAAAGTTCAGCGTTACGATTGCCCTCGCCATGGCTACTATTACGACCCTGACCTAATTGAGTTTAGAGAACAGCAGATTCGGTCAAAAGTGAATGACTATCTTTTCAGAAGTGCAACCCAGAAGAACAGAGCTGAGGAGATAGGAAAGTCACGGCAGGTCCTCATCCGGCGACTCAAACTCTTGCGCAGGAATTGCATGGACGATTTGGAAATCGTGCATCACTTCAGACCCCAATGGTACAGTGACCCTCGCGGCGGCGTGGTAGCCGTCGATGCTACTGCTCTAGATGGAACTCCTTACATCGTGTATGTCGCCTTCGATGCGGAGACTGGAGACCCAATCTGCTACCTTCTCGGTGTGGTTGAGGACGAGGATGGTTGGCGGAATTTCTTTCGTCGACTGGATAGGACAGATTACCGTATTCGACTTCTAATAAGTGATGGAGGCCCTCTCCGATGCATCCTGCGAGCGGCTTCGGGGCACTATCAGGGGGTTCACAAAGTTCCTCATCAACTCGACTGGGTGCATGAACTGCGTGAAATCGAAAAGATCATGCCTCCGCCTCCGAAGACAGAGGAGGAAGCACGGCGAAGACGCAAGCCGTGGCAAAACGAGGAAGAGGAATCCCTGTACGGACTTGTCTTGGAACTGCGTTGTGCACCCAACGACGAGCTATACGAGAGGGTACGCACGAAGATCCTCAAGGAAAAAGCTACTACCACAGAGCGTGCCAAGGAGGTTGTCGAATTGCTCGAGAGGGATAGACCGTGGCTTAAGGCTAGGTACGAGGCTGGTTGCGACTGCGATAACTCGAACGTATGTGAGTACAGCATTTCAAGATTCAAGATGCTCTTTCTGAGAAAAATGCGCGGGATTCACGTCAAGTCTGCGTATGAGGTGCAAGGATGTATCAACGTGTTGTGGGCTGCGCTCAGAGTCAAGCCAATGGATAATTCAGAGCGTCTGGACAGAATCGGAAAGGCGACGTTGGAGCTCGCCCACGCGCCCGTGAAATTGAACGATATTTGGCAGTTCCTGAAACGGCGGAAAAAAGAAAAGAACGCCCAGAAGGACTCGGAGGGATAGCAGTCGCAATTCTGCAATCAGACGACCACTACATGGTGACCGCAATCTCACAACCTGTCATTCGACTATCCCGTTCCAAGTCTGCAAACGTTACCAAAACACCCTCCGACATGCAAGTCTGGAAACGTTACAAGTTGACAAAGTCATACGGATGATACCGGTGTCTTGTGAGACACCGGTCCTTTTTCCAGACTTCCTGCGACATGTAACGTTTCCAGACTTTGAAAGACAGGCGTGAGATTGTGTCTCTGGAATCGTGGTCCAATTGTGTGTGTCTAGATACCGGACTACTTACACATCCCGAATGATGGTTCAAATCGCGACGCCCACACCAAGAGACCCAACGACGACGCGTCCATCAAGACTCAATGTTTAGATGGTACACGTTATGTTTAGCAACATGAAACGACTTCAGCTTGTTGGATCGACTTGCAGGAAGAAGAGTTCTATCTAGTTGTTGCGCGTTGGCTTAGTTTGCAGGCGTATGATCCGGTCATCGCGGGTGGTCAAAAGCAGCTGTCGATTCCGATAGTTTCCTTGCTGCCGGGAAGGCTCTCCGTCGAGCCTGACATTGTTGGTCTCAAGGATGGTTCAAGGGTAGCGGCCATTGAGGTTAAGACAGACCCTAGGGAAGTAAGAGAAGGACTTGGGCAATGTTTCATCTACACCGCGGCCGCTGACGACGTATACTTGGCCCTTACTGAGGATCTTTGCCGGCAGATTCGATCATTGAAACTCTTTGAGTCCTTGCGGATCGGGTTACTATCTCTGCATAAGACCAAAGCTAAAGTCACTTCCTTCATCGATGAATCTGGAAGGATGAAGGTTACACCTGCCCAAGACCCGGGGGACGTTAGGCTATCAACAGGCTGGTGGCGTGTCGAACAAAAACTGGCGCCAGGAACTAACTCCAATCTGTACGAAGAACTGCATACAGAACTTCTAAGACAAACTAAGCTAGCCTTACGCAAGGGCTGAAAGCCCCACCAGTTCGCAAGCCTCAGGCATGAACCTTTGAACCGCGCAGTGTGTGCGCGCCAAGAGACCCGACGACGACTCCAATGACAGTTCAATTCATAACGCCTGCGCTAAGTTGGGCCAAGCCTAATCTTTGTCTTTTAGGGGGCGTCGGCGAATCTCAACCTGACAAAGAAACGTCTAGCACAGCTGAAGCAACAAGGCAGGTTCAAACGCTTGAATGAGATCTCAATCCTGACCGACAGTCGGGCTCTGGAAGAGATCAGTCAGCGTGATTAGGAGCTGGTCAGGAGACACTGAAATCTATCTAGAACTTGGCCACAGTAGGAATACTGGCGAAAGCGCTTCGGCGATTTCTTATAGTTAGGGCAACGAAAGCGAAGACTGAGTAAGATGGACAATAGGGATGTCAGAGCGCACATTCTAAAGGAATTCTACGACCAAGAAATGCGCGATGAATACCGTGGGACAGACCCAGGGGAGTTCGCGCAGCGTCTGGGAGTGCCGAAGAGGCAAGTGGAGGTCGCGCTGAAGTACTTGGTTGACATGGGTCTAATCAAGGGGGAGTACGTGGCGAGCACTGATGTGCCCGTCACAATGGGTATTGCTGCGCTGGGGCTGGATTTGGTGGACGACCCCAAGAATTCGGACGGGCTATACGAAATCAACCAGCAAATCATCCAAGTGACAGGCCCAGTCTATGGGCAGATTGCACAAGCCCAAGCAGGATCTGAAGTGACCCAAACCCGGGCCATAGGAAACTTCGTGCACCTAGAGCAGCTAGTTGACAGTCACCATGAGATTGGGGCTTCTGAAAGAGAAGCTCTTAAGCAATGTCTTCGCGAGATCCATGATGAGCTTGAACATGAGCAAATCTCCACGTCACGACTCGGGAAGTTGCTCGAACAGGCGAAACAATACAGCTGGCTCTATCCATTGATCATAGAAATGATAATGAAAACCCTGAAAACCGTGATTACGGGTCAGTCTGGATAAGAGCCTATCCTAAAACGGTTAGTCGGTAGATTATGAGGCAGCATGCGAGTTGGGTGAGGGCTAGATAGTTTCTGGCTTTCTTCTCCCAGCGGATGAGAAGCTTCCGGAACCTGTTATGCCATGATCCTGTTCGCTCAACCACCCAGCGTTTGGCTTGGTGACATCTTCCATCACCGCGAGGGGGAACAGTTTCTCCTCTGTGGC
>Ga0315280_10005860_pt1 | contig 17292 bp, 11 predicted proteins | sample YL17G06_40_MG_FD_203697 | JGI IMG/M metagenome (GOLD analysis project Ga0315280, IMG submission 203697) | Sediment microbial communities from Yellowstone Lake, YNP, Wyoming, USA - YL17G06_40 | ecosystem: Environmental > Aquatic > Freshwater > Lake > Sediment | place: USA: Wyoming | collected...
CTGAATTGCAGGGGGAACCAGAGAAGAGGCACCGGTATTCGCCTGCTACTTTCATAGCCGAAACTCCGCAGAGAGTTCATCAAAGGGGCCCGCGAGTGCTGGCACTCGGGGGGCCCGCGAGTGCTGACACTTGGCCGATGAATGATGAAGGATGATTGATGAAGCCGCTTGCGGCTTACCCGCCGCAGTCCCGGAGGGACGACAGACAATAGCCACGGGCGCAAGCCCGTGGTCCGAAGGGCAACACCTCACCTCAACTGTCTCGAATAGCCATGGTGGCGCCGCAAGCGATCGGGTTATTTGCCGGCGGGGGAGGGAGTTCGTGTTCGTAGCCTAAACGGAGGGCAAAACCCACGTACCAGGACTTCGGCGCTCGGGAAGTGGATGATACCAGGTGCGCGCGGCTCAGGCTTTTCGTGCCGGATAGCGCACTCGATAAGGACCAGTATCAGCGGGGCGAGTTGCCCGGCATCGCGAAGGTCCATGCCATCGGCGATTTCCAGGCCCACTTCGGAAAAACCAACGGGACGCCCGACGCGCTGTTCGAGGTCGCGAAACCGCGAAAGGGCGAAAACACGAAGGCACAGGACAGGAAGGGCTTGCCGGACCGGCCGGCCACCCGCTTTGCGATGGGCCGCCCTTTCGCGTTTTCGACGTTTCGCGTTTTCGTGATCCTTCGATGATCCTCGTCCACCCCACGCTCTCCCTCGTCCCCGCCCATTGACACCCCAGCACCGACCCCCCTAAGATACCGGAGTGGGCAATCGGTGGCTCCTCGTCGAGTTTCCTCCGGGCTCTTGAACAGTCGCTAGGGGGTCGTGATGGCTTTCCCGTGTCGCCTCTCGATGATCGGCGTACTGGGCACGCTGCTCTTGCCGGCCTTCGCGGCCGCGGACGAAAAGACCGCGGAGGAAGCCCTCAAAGGCAAGGGCCTGCGCCGCAGCGGGGCCGCGTTCGTCCTTTCGGCGGAAGCCGAGGTCGGCAAGCGCCTCCGCGACGCCGAAGCCCTGAAGAAGAAGGTCGGCACGGCCCAACGCGATCTCGGCTTCTGGCAGCAGAAGGTCGAGGAGAAGCTGAACCTGAGGCTCATGTCCCTCCAGCGCCGGCGCGAACTCTCCGCCCAGTTGCCGTTGGCCCGAACGGTCGACGCCCACAACCGGATCGTTAGCGCGATCAACGAACTCAGCGACCGCCTCGCCCTCCTGGAGCAGTCCAAGCAAGAGGAAGCCTCGCTCAAAGCGGCTCAGGGCGCGGCGAACCAGCTCGGCGAGCAGTACGTCGAGCACCTCCTCCAGACCCGCAAGCTCTGCGAGAAGCTCCACGCCGATTACAAGCCCTTGGAGGCCGACGCCCAAGTCGCGCAGGCCATCGACGAGTACAACCAGGCCACCGGCAAGACCTTCAAGCTCGGCCCGTCGCCGGGGCTGGCCGGAAACGAAAGGAGACTCCAGAAGCTGGAGGAGTCGGTCCTCTCGGAATCGATCGACCTGCGCCAGGGCGCGGGCCGGCTGTGGACCGTGTCGGTGGTCTTCAACGGGCAGCACCCGGTGGACATGGCCATCGACACCGGGGCGTCGGTGGTCGTTCTGCCGTGGAAGGCCGCCCAGGCCGTGGGCCTCCATCCCAAGCCGCAAGACGCGAAGATGTACCTGCAAACGGCCGACGGGACGGTCGTCGAAGGGCGCCGCGTGGTGGCCGACTTGGTGCGGGTGGGGAAGTTCACGGCCAAGAAGGTCGAGTGTGCGGTCCTGCCCGAGCAGTTGCCCAACGCCGCCCCGCTGTTGGGCCTCAGCTACTTCAAGCACTTCACCTACAAGATCGACACGGCCAACTCGAAGCTCGTGATGTCCAAGGTCCAGGCCGACGACCAGCCCGCCCCCGGCGGCCGAACCCGGAAGAAGCCCCCGGCTGTGCCGAAGAAGAGCCTGCGATGACATGGGCGGCCCCGAGCAGCTTCGGAAGGCTGCTTCCAGGAAGAGATCGTACCACGGAGTCTGCCGATGAACGCTCTGCCGCTGCTCGTGACCATGCTCGCCGCTGCCGGTCCGGCTGCCGAAGGCGGCCTGCCCGATACCTCGAAGATGAACATCTTGTTCATTGACATCGAGGACTGCAACGCCGGCGTCTGGGGCTGCTACGACAACCCGATCTGCAAGACCCCCAACATCGACCGCTTTGCCACGACCGCCGTGCGCTTCGACTCGGCCTACTGCCAGGCTTTTTGCTGCAACCCCACACGGACCTCGTTCCTCACCGGCCTCCGGCCGCTTTCGACCCGCGTTCTCTCCAACTCGCACGTGATGAACGACCACCTGCCCGCCGGTGTCCTCACCCTGCCCGAGATGCTCAAGAACCGCGGCATCCACACGGCCGTGATCGGCAAGCTCTTCCACACGCTGGAATATGCGGAGCGGCAACTGGCCACCTTCGACCGGATCGAGATGTACGGGCGACCCGCGGGCTGGACCGGGCCGGGGTCGATCTTGAAGTTCCCCAAGGCGGCGAAGGCGCCCAAGAGCGATCCAGCCGCGGCGGAAAAGAAGGGCAAGGCGTACCAGGAATGGCGCAGACGGCAATCGGACCGCTACGGTGACTCGGGGCGGACGCGCCAGGACGAAGGCGACTACCGGATGGCCCAGACGGCGGTGGCCTTGCTCAAGGAGTACGGCAAGACCAAGCAGCAGTTCTTCCTGGCGGTGGCCCAATCGCGGCCCCATACGCCGCTGATCGCACCGAAGCAGTATATCGACATGTACGACCCGGCCAAGATCCCCGATCCGCCTGCGCCCGTGGAGAGCCTCCGCGGCTTCCCCTACATGCAGCGTGCCAAGGGCGGCAACCCCGACATCTTCACCCGGCAGCAACCCACCCCGCAGCAGGCCCGGGAGGCGATTGCCGCGTACTACGCCTGCGTGAGCTTCGTGGACGACAACATCGGCATGGTCTTGGACGCGTTGGAGAAAGAGGGGCTCGATAAGAACACGATCGTCGTCTTCCTGGGCGACCACGGTTTTCACCTGGGGGATCACGGCTGCTGGTCGAAGTACTCGATGCTGGAGGCCACGCGGCGCGTGACGCTGATCGTGCGCGTGCCCGGCGCCCCGGCCAACGGCAAGGTCTGCCGGGAGTTCGTCGAGTTCGTAGACCTGGTGCCCACGCTGGGCGGGCTCGTGAAGCTGGACCTGCCCAAGAACCTGGAGGGGACCAGCTTCACGCCGCTCTTGGTCAATCCCGACCGGGAGTGGAAGAAGGCCGTGTTCATGGTCGACGGCGACGGCGGCCAGGTGGTGCGGAATCGGAAGTACAGCTATCTGGAGTTGAAGAAGGGCCCGGTCCGGACGGCCCTCTACGACCTGGCGAAGGACCCCTGGGAGACGGTCAACCTGGCCGACGACCCGGCATATGCCGACGCCAGGCGGGAAATGGCCGCTGTGCTGAAGGAGGGCTGGAAGGCGTCGCTTCCGCCGGCATCCGTTCGGTCGTCCGCCCAGTGATTCACAAAGCCGCGCCCCCACGTTGGTGCGGAAGTTGCACTGCCGCACCCACTACGGGGCAGCAGTACAACTGCTGCCCCAACCGTTCCGAGAAGGAGAAACACGTCATGCGAATCCCCCGACGCTCCATCATTCTTGCTGCCGTTTCGCTCTTGCCCTGCCCGCTGCTGACGATCCCGGCGATTGCCGCCGAGGCGGGCAAGCCGAACATCCTCATCCTCTTGGCCGACGACATGGGCTATGCCGACGCCGGCTTCCAGGGCTGCAAGGACATCCCCACGCCGAACCTCGACTCGTTGGCCCACAGCGGTGTCCGCTGCACCAGCGGCTACGTCTCCGGCCCATATTGCAGCCCCACCTCGAGGAAAGGACTCTCGTCTTCTTCTTCAGCGACAACGGCGGGCCGACCATGCCCGGCACGACGATCAACGGGTCGAGCTATGCCCCGCTTCGCGGCTCGAAGCGGACCACGCTCGAAGGCGGCGTGCGCGTGCCCTTTGTAGTGCGATGGAAAGGCACGCTGCCGGCCGGCAAGGTGTTCCAACAGCCGGTGATCCACCTCGATATTCTGCCGACCGCGCTTGCAGCCGCGGGCGTGGAGCCCCAAGCGGCCTGGAAATTGGACGGAGTGAACGTGCTGCCCTATCTCCTTGCCCAGAACCGCAGCCAGCCCCACGAGACGCGCTACTGGCGGTTCGGCCCGCAGATGGCGATCCGCCGCGGCGACTGGAAACTGGTCCAGTACGACACGGCCGCGGACGGCACGTCCGCCAAGTCGCCCAAGGGCAAGCAGCCCAAGGTCGCCAGCCGCAAGCTCTACAACCTGGTCGACGACATCGAGGAGGCCCGCGACGTTGCAGCCGACAACCCCGAGAAGGTGAAGGAACTCCAATCGGCGTGGCAGGCGTGGAACGCTGAGCTGGCCGAGCCCCTATGGGGCGCGGGCCAACCGGCGAAAGGCAAGGCGGGGAAGGCAAAGGGCGCCAGGGACAAGGGCGCCGGGAAGGGCCGCTAGGGTCAAGACTGTGTTGTGGTGCGGTCTCCCAACCGCACCACCGTCCTGAAGACCCCGGCGACGCCCTCGCACCCTCGTGACTTCTTGACTTCGTTGGCCGGCGCTGCTACCCTCTCGACTATACCGCTGTGAATTCAATTCGTCGCCCGCATACGATAAGGACGCATCCATGAAACGCGACTCCCAAGAGACTCGGGTCCAAACCGCTTCGCGGCGGCGGTTTCTCCAGGTGACCGGGGCCGCTGCCGCTTCGTTGGCCTGCGCAGGCCAGGATTCCGTCGCGCCCGCCGCCCAAACGCCCCGCAGGAGACCCCGCTCCCCCAAACCCTTCCAGCTCGGCGTGGCCAGCTACAGCTTCCGCAAGTTCGACCTCGACAAGACGCTCGCCATGACCAGGCGGGCCGGGCTGAAGTACATCTGCTTCAAGTCGTTCCACCTTCCCCTGGACGCCACGCCGGACCAAATCGCCGCGGCCGTCGCCAAGGTGAAGCAGGCCGGATTGACCCTCTACTCGGGCGGCGTCATCACCATGCGGAATCAGAAGGAGATCGACGAGGCGTTCGAGTACGCAAAGGCCGCCGGCATGAAGATGATCATCGCCGCCCCCACGGCCGAGGTCCTCCGGCTGGTGGACGAAAAGATCAAGCAGACCGGCATCGCCGTGGCCATCCACAACCACGGCCCCGGCGACAAGATCTTCCCGACGCCGCAGAGCGTCTACGACAAGGTGAAGGACCTCGACCGCCGCCTCGGGCTGTGCATCGACGTCGGGCACACGATCCGCATCGGCGCCGACCCGATCGAGTCGGCCCGCAAGTGCGCCGACCGCCTGCTGGACGTCCATATCAAGGACGTGACCGCGGCCGCAGCGAAGGGGCAGGAGATCGAGGTGGGGCGCGGAATCATCGACGTCCCCGAGTTCCTGCGGACGCTCATCGCCGTGAACTTTACCGGCGTCGTCTCGTTCGAGTACGAGCCGCAGCCCGACGACCCGCTCCCCGGTCTGGCGGAATCGGTCGGCTACACCAAGGGGGTGCTGGCGGTGATCTGAGCGAAGTCCGTAGGTTATGCTTCAGCATAACCCGCTGCACATGCCTCTTTACAGCCACCTACTCACCTACCGATCCAGTTGCGTCGTTGTTATGCTGAAGCATAACCTACGATGATTTGGAACGCATACAAAGGAAGTGGACATGGGGATTCGCCCTCGCACGAAGTTCGTACGGAAGCTCAAGGCCCGCCGGTGTACGCAGTGCGGCGCCAAGCTCAATCGGCAGGACACGCGCTGCACGCGGTGCCACGTCGCCCAGCCGCGGCCGAAGAAGAAGTAGGTCACTCCACCCGCACCGTCGCCAGGCCGGAGCCGCGGATGGGCACGGCGATCGCGCCGTCGCGGATTTCCAGCGGCCCTTGCGGCTCTTCGACCAGGTTGCAGGCGGTGGCTTTCTTGAAGGGGATGTGGGGCAGCCGGACATGGGCCGTGGTCGGCTTGCCGGTCAGCTCCCAGAGGCGCAGGATGAGCCCCTCGCCCTCGGCCGCCCGACGGGCGCCTACCAAGAACACGTTCGGCTCGTCGATGGAGAGCAGGCTGCCGCTCGGGGCGGTGAGCGGTCCGTTGCGATTGGCCTTCAACACGCCCCCGCTGAGCGGGTTCGACGCGTCCCAGCCGAATCGCGCCGAGGCGACCCGGTCCGCCTTGGGCTGGCTCGTGATTGAAAAGTGGAACCCGAACTCGCCCCCTTGGCCCGCCAGGTAGTTGGTGAACCAGTAGTTGTTCATCGCGTACGAATAGATGTGGCCGTTGGTGAAGTCGAGCTTGGTCTGCCACTTGCCGCGGTTGATGTCCTGGAAGCAGCAGAGCGGGGCGTCGGGCGTGGCCCAGGTGATCGCCCCTTCGGGTGAGTCAATCTCCACGAAGTGCTGCACTGTGAACCAGTCGAGGCACGCTCCGGGCAGCATGTCGGTATTGGCGCAGACAACGCCGGCCGGGACCTCGTAGCGGAACGTCGGCTTCGTGGCGGCAAAGGGGAATGCGAAGTAGACCGCCTCCTTGTCGTGGGTCTCCGTCTTCTCCAACTCGTTCTCGATGTCGATCCGCTTCGAGTCGTTCCAGACGATCACCTTGCTCACGATCCTGCGCGTCATGACGCATGAGGTCTTGACGGCCATCGCCTCGCCCAGGTCGCCCAGCTTGACACGGCGGAGCGTTGCCGTCTGTGGCGTGGAAATGGTCAGTTTCGGCTCGGGGCCATTCTCGACGATCCGAGTCCCCTTGCCGCCCGCCACGTAGAGGTACTGGTTGAGCCGATATGGCGCCTTCGGGTCCACTAGTTCGCGGCCCGAATCCTTGTCGATGATGCTTCTAATGCCGCCAGTCGCCGGATCGAAGGCAACTCTGTAGAAACGGCTCTCGATCGTGTTTCCCTCGATCGCTTCCGGCTCCCGTTCCTGTCTGGCCGGTCCAAGCTTAAGAACTCGGTAGCCGAACGCAGGCACGTCTTTGACGAACATGGCGATGCTCGCCGCTTCCCGATCCGTCTGGTAACGCGGGACGCCTGGCTCTGCTACTGCCGTCCCCGCGGGCAGTGACTCGACTATCGCCTCGCTGCGGGGCCAACTCGTGGGATTGAACACGACGAGTGCTTTGCCGTCGCTCCTGAGCAGGGACGTGAGCCTCTCAATGCCGCGACGCTCGACTTTGGTCGCCTGCACCGCAGCGTCCATGGCGAACTGGGCCTTGATTTTCCACTGGGCTTTCGTGAAGTCGCTGTCCGGCTGGCTGATCGAGCAATGGGCGCCCCAGGTGTGCTCGTCGTAGAGCAGGCAATTACGCCAGGCCGCATATAGCTCATCGCGAGGGTACTTGATCTTGGGATCGATCCGGCTGGCCAGGGCGAAGAGCTTCTCGGCGTTGCCGACGCTCTCGTGGGCATTGCGGACCATGGCGGTCTCCCGAGCCGACGACCCCGCGCCGTCCTCCCAATACGTCCCGCCGCTGCCGCGATACACCGACAGCTTGTCGGCGAAGTTCTTCTCGACGTATTCAAAGAACTCCGCATTGCGGCAGAGGATGATCTTGGGGAACTCGTACCGCTCGTTCCACTGGTGGCACACCTCGGCGAGCTTGGGGTTCAAGGCCACGTTGTCGCTCACCGCGCCGTGGAGAAACACGGCGTCGTACGGGTAATCCTTGCGGGCCTCATAGCCGCGGAGCGCGCCAAGCACGTGCCCCCGGGCCGCCTCCACGCTCTGGTCCATGCCCCAACCCGACGCATGGGCATAGCCCGGCACCCACATCATCAGCACGCGGCTCCCGTCCGGGCCTTCCCACCAGGCCGGACACTTGTTGTACATCTGGGTGAAGGTCGGGCCGCGGGTGTTGTTGATTCCGCTGGAAAAGTACTTGATCCCCGAGTTGGCCAGGATCATCGGCAACGAGGCCTCCTGCGTGGGCACGTCGCTGATCATCGCGCTGGAATAGGGGATGCCATGCTTACGGCTAAGCTCGTGGGCGAACTGGCAGAAGCGGCACGCCTCCTCGTGCGAGCAGAGCCCGGTCAGCATGTTGGCGTAGAGGGCCTGCACGCCGATCCGCCCCTGGTGGGCCAGCCGGAAGAAATCCGCCAGCCGCTTGCCCTTACGCGAGTTGACGTAGTTCTCGGCCTGCCAGGCGACCTCCATGTTCCATTTGAAGTCGGGGTACTTGGCGCAGAGGTCGATGGCCGTATCGACGTTCTGGTTGTGCCGCTCGGCGCACTCCGGCTGGAGGTGCGTGTAGCCGACGTCGGTGTGCGAGCTCGGGGCAACGAAAATGCGCCACTTGCGCTGCGGCGCAATCTTCGCCGTGGCGGTCTTCGAGCGGCCGGCGACCGTCGCCGTGACCTTGACCTCCATCGGCCCGGAAACGTCCGGCACTCCGACCTCCTGGCTTACCGAGCCGAATAGCGATAGCGGTTTTACAGGGACTTCGATGGTTTCTCCGCCAGCCTCGACCCGCAGCAGAAGGTCATTGGTCGCGCTGACGTGGGGCAGATTGCCGCCGGCGTGGGGCAGATTGCCGCTGGCGTGGGGCAGGTTGCCAACCTGCCCCACCGGTAATGGCGAGGTGAGTGTAACCGTCACGTCCACAACCCGGCGGACCTTGCCATCGCGGCGGATGTAAAACGGCGTCGCGGCGACGCTCAGCTCCTTCACGTCCGGCTCGGGCGTCTTGGCCGCGGGGTCGTTGAGCAAAGTCACGGCGTCGTAGAGGACCCATGAGCCCTCCGTGCAGGTCAGCACGATCTCGTTGACGCCCTTCTTGAACATGGTGGCGGGCAGGCTCACCTCGATCTTGTGCGGCTTGCCGGCCTGGGGCTTGGTGAGCGCGGCGTCGCCGCCGCCCGCCGGGAGCCGGAACTGCCCCGTGCGGCCCGCAATGCTCACGGTATAGAGCGGCGGGACCATCGCCTGCACGTCCGCCAGCTCGATGCGAAGCTTAAACACGCCTTGCGGCTGGTCGGCCATTTGGAAGCGGATCGTACGCGGATGAAGGCGGCTTCCTGCCCAGGAGTCTACCGGGCCGGGCTGAATGAAGGGCCAGTCGGCCGCCGGGTCGCTGCGGCCGACTTCAAACACGACCGGCTTGGCGAGGAACTTCCTGGCGTAGGCCGGATAGTCCCCGGCGACGGCGAACTCCTTGTAGCTCCGGTCCGGCTTGCCGATCTGCCAGACGACGGTTTCGGCCCCCGAGGCCACGGAGCTGGTTGTCAACAGGATCGCGACTGCCGTTCTCAGCATGACGGTTCTCCTTGTGGCAATGTGCTCGTAACACAGCCGCCTTCGGCTGTGCAGAAGTGCCCAATAGACTTCCGAAGTCTTCAAGACCTCGGAAGTCTTCCCGCAAAACAAAAACGGCCCTCTGGCGGACCCGGTCCTGCCACGCACCATAGTCCCCCGCACCGCGTGCCGCAAGCCCCGATTGACAACGAAACCGACGGGGAGTAGCCTACCTCCAGGTTGCTCCCCGGTCGCCCCGTTGAGGGAGTCTCTCGTCCAATGTTTTGCCTGTGGGCCCTGCTCGACGAAACCGACGTGGAGGGTTACGCCGCAACTCTCGTCCTGCCGCCGTATCTGGCCCACCTCCAACTCCAGCCGTTCCGTTTCACGTCGCAGGTGGCCAACAGCGACGGGCGAGAACCCCTGGTCCTGACCTATGTGGGCGAAGGCCGGCTGGAGGAATTCCGCCTCGGCCCCAAGGAGCACGCCCTGGCAATGATCGAGTCCGTTTGCCCCACGATCGACGGTTCGCTCGTCCAGTTGCCGCAGGACGATGCCGCTTGGCACTGGAGCCCGACCGCGGAATCACCCGGCACCATGCGGATTTACTTCGGCCCCACCACACAAGCCCTCAACGACCGCATCGGCCGCCCGCTGGCCCAGGATGCCTATGTCTCGGTCTCCCGCGGCCAGGTCTTCATCGGGCGGCCGGTCGCCGAGGCGTACACCCGGGCGTGGCTGCGGCGACTCGGACTGGACGACTCCGGCGCGAGCTTTGATTTTGGCGCACCGTCGGCCGCAATCGAGTTTGTCTCCGGTCCGGTCGGCGGGCAAGTGTTCTTGGACGACGAGGTGAGCATCCGCGACCTCCTCCAGTTCGCCGGTTTGGACGCCATCCTCGCTCAACTCGGACAGTTCGTACGCTTGGGCCTCGACGCGCCGCACCAGAACGGATCCGGCGTGCTGGCCGACGGGATCCACATCCAACTGGCAGGACAGGGCGGCGAGGCGGAGAAGTCCTGATGACCCCTCGTGCTGCGGCGCGAGGTCCACTGCCGCGGAAAGGGGACTGGCTCCGTCGCCTCGATCATGCTCGCCTTGAAAAACGGGTTGCGGCGACGGTGGCCGCCAAGGGCGACGCCGGCAAGGCCCCGCCCAAGAAGCCCCAGCCGCTCCCTGCAGCATTGACACGCGGATCCCGGGCCGTCCATACTGGACTGATTCGCTCTGACTCCCTCTCGACCTCTCGGCCATGGAGAATCGCTATGGACCGACGATCGTTCCTTGCCAGCGGGCTGGCGGCCGCCGGCGTCGTTGCCGCCCCGGCGGCGGCCGCGCCGCTCTCCAAGATGAAGATCCGCCGCATCCGCTACTATGAGCCGCGCCGCCCCAACCCCACCTTCAACCAAAGCGACCGCATCGTGACGGTCGAGACCGATGCCGGGATCACGGGCATCGGCGAGGGCGGGTCCAAGGACATGCTCCAGCAGTGCGCGGCGATGCTGATCGGCGAAGACCCGTCGCGGATCGACCACCTCTGGCAAATGCTCTACCGCGGGTTCTTCTACCCGCCCGGCCGCGAGAAGCTGCACGCCCTGGGCGCCTTGGACCTGGCCCTTTGGGACATCAAGGGGAAGGCCCTCGGAGTCCCCGTTTACGAGCTGCTCGGCGGGCTGTCGCGCGATTACATCGAGTGCTATTCGACGGGCTTTCCCTCGAAAGGCAGCGTCAAGGACACCGCGCGGGCCTGCCTCGAAGCGGGGTTCCGGGCCTATCGCACGTCGCTGGTCGGCGCCGTCAAAGGCACGCTGAACGCCCGGCAGGTGGTCGAGAAGACCTTCGAGCACTGCCGGGAACTCCGCGAGGGCATCGGCAAGGACGGCGACTGGTCGATCGACTTCCACACCTGCCTCGATCTCCCGGACGCCGTTCGGCTGGCCACGCTCATCGAGTCTCTGAATCCCTTGCTCGTCGAGGATCCGCTCCGCTCGGAGAACCCCGGCGCGCTCAAGAACTTCCGCGCGCAGGCCAAGGTGCCGGTGGCGGTGGGCGAGCAGTTCGGCGCGAAGTGGGACTTCAACGAGCTGATCGAGAATCGCACCATCGACTACATCCGCGGCACGCTCCCCAACGTTGGCGGCATTACGGAGTTCATGAAGATCGCCGCCCTCTGCGAGACCCATTACGTCGGCATCGTCCCCCACTTCACCGGGCCGATCTCGCTGGCGGCGCTGGTCCACGTGCTCGCCGTGTTCTCCGGACCGGTGCTCATGGAGATCACCGGCCAGGGACCGCGCCCGTCTCCCTACCTCCCGCAAGGCGCCGAATTCCATAGCGGCAAGCTCTGGCCCCGCGATGCGCCGGGGCTGGGGGTCGCGTTCGATCCCAAGGGCGCCGAGCTGATCGCGGAGATCGGCGAGCGTTCCAGCCGCATTCGCATCAACCGCCGCCTCGACGGGTCGATCACGAATTGGTAGCGTCGGGTGCCATGCCCACGCTTGCGTGGGCATGGCGTCGGGCTGCATGGCGCGACCAACCTTCGGTCGGTGCCCGGCGTCGCCATGGCACCCGTAAGATCAGGTGCGAGGGTCCGCTAGCCGGGCAGATTCCGCGCGGGGGCCGGTCGTCACCCGGTCTCTGCGGCCGGCAAGCGGATCTGGAAGGCCGCTCCACGTCCCTCCCCCGGCAGCAACTCGATGGCCCCCCCGTGTTCCTCCACGATCTGCCGGCAGATGGCCAGCCCCAGGCCCGTCCCTTTGGGCTTCGTGCTCACCAGCGGCTCGAAGAGCTGATCGCGAACCTCCGCCGAAACCCCTGCCCCGTCGTCCTCCACAACGATCGTATCCACGCCGCCTCCGCGAGAGGCCCGAAGGCGGATGTGGCCGCCATCGGGCGTGGCCTGGACGGCGTTGGCAAGGAGGTTTCCCAGCACCTGGCGCAACTGGAGCGGGTCGGCGGCGACCACAAACGGCTGCCGATCAAACTCCATCTGGAAGGAGATGCTCCTGCCATGCTGAAGCGGGTCGAAGACCTCGCGCGCCGCCTCGCCCAGGTCGACTTTCTCCTTCTGCGGCTGTTTGACCCGGGCCACCTCCATGAGATTGGCGGCCAGCCGCTTGGTCGTGTCGATCTCCTGGCAAATGTGGTCGATGTACTGGCGGCACTGGGGGAAATCCGCGGACGTGCAGCCTTTGAGAAGGAAGGTGGCGTTGCTCATCACGAACAGCGAATTGCGCAGGTCGTGGACGACGCTCGCCGCGATCTGCCCGATGGCCGCCAGCCGCGCTTGCCGGACGAGCTGGTCCTTGGCCTTCGCCAGCTCCGCCTCCACCTGACGGCGGAGCTGACGCTGATGCTCCAGAAGCTCCTCGTGGGCCTGGCGCAGCATCGCTTCCGCCCGCCTGCGCTCCGAGATGTCGCGGACGAAGGCGCAGTTGTACTCCTTTCCTGCGAATTCCAGGTAGTTCACCGTGATTTCGACGGGGACCAGCCCGCCGTCCTTGGCGCGGTGCTCGGACTCGAAGGTGAAGGTCTTTCGCCGCTTGAGCTCCTCCCAGTGCTCGGGCCAAACCTCCGCCGGATAGTGCGGGTCGATGTCGTGGACCGTCATCGCGAGCAGTTCCTCACGCGAATACCCTAAATGCTCGCAGGCGCGCAAGTTGGCGTAGACGAACCGCGCGTCCCGCGCCAGCCAAAAGACGGGGTCGCCGGCATGATCGACAGCAAACTGGGTCAGGCGGAGCGTCTGCTCCGCCTGCTTGCGCTCGGTGATGTCCCGACTTATCCCCACCAGCCCAAACACCTTCCCTCGGTTGTCTTTGAGCGGCGCCTTCGTCGTCAAGACGGCCTTGGGATTGCCGCCGGCATCCAGGTGCGGTTCGTCCTTGTTGATCAGGGGCTCCCCCGATCGCAGCAGCTTCTCCTCGTCGGCGCGATACTCGGCCGCCAACTCCGGCGGGTAAAAATCGGCGTCGGTCTTGCCCAACAGTTCGTTCGGCGTCGCTGCGCCCATGATCCTCGCGACGGCGAGATTGGCCGCCACGAACCGGCTCTCGGTGTCTTTGACGTAGATGAAATCCGGCAGGTTGTCGATCAGCGTGCGGAGAAGATTGCGATCCTGCTGGAGCGCCTCCTCCATGTTTTTCCGCTCCGTAATGTCCGTGATCGCGGTCTTGCAGAAGGCCTCTTCCTTCGGGCCCTCGATCGGAATGCTGTGGAGCTGCACGGCGATGGATTGGACTCCCTTGCCCACCAGGCGCAGCTCGGAAGTGACCTTGCGGCGCTCCACGGCACACTGGCGGACGTGGTCCAGGAAAGCCTTCTGGTCGCCCTTCGCCACGTGATCCGCAAAGGCATGACCCGTGATCGCATCACGCTCCGCGCCAAGCATCCGGGCCCCGGCGAGGTTCACCTCCTGGACGTACCCGTCTTGATCCAGGGTGGCATAGCCCAGCGGGGCGAAGTCGTACAGGTCTACGTAGCGGTCCCGATAGGCTTCCAGATGCCGCTTCGACGTGCGCAGCTCCTCGTTCTGCCGTTCCAACTCGCTTTGACGAAGCTCAAGGTCATAGACCAGGCGGTGGACCTCCTCCGGCGAAGGGGATTGAAGGTCCTTGATCTCTTGGCGAAGGAGTTGATCCACCTTACTGGCAAGAGCGGGACTTGGTTCCGACAAGGTTAGCCTCCCCCCCCTGGCCCCTAGATGACCCGCGGCGTCAACATGGTGAGGTCGCGACGCGCCCACAATCTCAGGGATTCTATGGCCGTCCTCGTCTCCGGGCAAATCTCGCCACGTGTGCGGCGGTCGACAAAGTCCGACCAACCCATCCGATCAGGGGCGCGAAGCCGGCGAGGACAGTTGCCCCCCGCGCTCGGGCGCCGGACGCAGCCGGACATGAAGGGCGATGACCCCACCAGGGAAAAAGCTCTCCACGCGAAGGACGGCCAGCCGGCCCGTTCAGCAATCAACTCGAACCCTGGCCGGATTTGGTGCGTGCCGCAGCCACCCAGGCGAGCTTCTCGCGCAGAAAAGCCACGCAGCCCGGCACCTGGGACTCGCTGAGTCCGTGCAGCAGGATCGGCCCCCGGAAACCGTAGGCGTCCAGCAGCCTGAGATAGCGGTCGTAGTCCAGCTTGCCGTGCCCCGCCGCCTCGTGGCCCGCGTCGCCGTCGCGGCTGAGGTCCTTCGCGTGCGCCAGCACGATGTCCTTTCCCACCAGGGCAAAGGACTCGTCCAGCACCTCGCCCATGCGGGCCAATTCCCCGGCGTGGAACAGGTTCGCGGCATCCATGGTGACCTTCAAGTGCGGCGAGCGGATCTCGTCCAGCAGGCGCCGGGCCTTCTTCGCCGAGTCGACCACGTTGTTCACCTCCGGCTCGAAGGCCAGGATCACGCCCGTTTGCCTGGCGATCTCGACCGCCTCGCCGATGCAAGCGGCCATGTCCCGCCAGGCCTCCGGCGAGTCGTTGTCGGCATGACGCCGCCACATGTTCTCGCGGTCGCGCGTCCCCGTGCAGAGGTGAATCTTCAACGTGCCCAGCCGCTGGCACGCCGCAGCCAAGACCCGCAGCCGCCGCAGACCCGTCCGGCGATGCTCCGCGTCGGGATGGCTCATATTGAAGGTGCCCTGAACGGCAACTATCGCGATGCCGCGATCCGCCGCCTCGCGGCGGATCCGATCAACAAGGTCGGGGGCGATCTGGTCCGGCATCGGCGGCTGGCCGGCGCAATCCATGCTCAGTTGAACACATTCCAGCCCGTGCGCCTTCGCCGCATCCAACCTCGCCCCCAGCGTCGGGCGTGCAAACGTCCCCAGGAGGATGCCGATCTGCATGACGGGAGCCCCCTTCTCTCTGGGACTGCTCACCGGCGAGCGCTGGCGCGGGCCGGCGGGGGCCTCGGCGCCCCCTGCCGCCTTGGAAGTCCGCGTCAGACTCGCCCCAACCGTCAGGGCGCCGGCCGCCTTGAGGAAGTGGCGGCGACTACAGAAAACGTGCTGCTGAGCGTTGGAATCGAACATAAAACACCGTTGAAGTGCAGGCCAGGGGGTCGCGAGTGCCGGGTAAGACGGCATCACGGCTTCGGCGTCTTGGCGTCCTTGGCCGGCAGCTCCCGCAGGCGAATATTGCGCCATTGCACCCGCAGCGGCTCCTGAAGCTTCCCCACGCCGTGGACCTGGAGTCCAATGAACCCGCTGGGCGTCATGGAGTCCTGCAGGTCCGTCACCTTCACGTCGTTGACCCACGCCTGGATGTGGTCGCCCTGGCAGACGACGCGATAGTGATTCCACTGGTCCTTCTTGAGCAGCTTCTTGATTTCCTCGGTGGGACCTTCCGCGTTGAGGAACCGCCCGCGCCGGGACTCATCGTAGATGCCGCCCGAAAAGCCCCCTACGGCGATCTCCACCTGGTAGCCGTGGACGCGGCCGTTCTGGTACTCCTTCTTGCTGTGGCTGCGGATTTGCACGCCGGAGTTCAATCGCGGATCGACCTTCACGTCGAACTCCAGCTCGAAGTCCCCGTAGTGCTTCTTCGTGCAGAGGAACGAGTTGGGGCTGTTCGGCACCGAGCTGCCCATGATCGTGCCGTCCTTGGCTTCGTATTTGGCCAGTCCGTTGATCTGTTCCCAGCCCTCCAGATCCTTGCCGTTAAACAGCGACACCCAGCCAGCCTCCTTGGCCGACGCCAAACAGGCAACCGCCAAAATCGCGATCGCCGCCAGTGCCTTGCTCAGGGAATGACGACTCATGGGACTCTCCTTCTTTGCGGGGAATTCGGGGGTTCTAGCGCCCCGATGATACTCGATGGCCGCGGGAAATGCCAGACCGTGGACCCCGGTCAGTCGCCGATCGCAATCATGGCAGGTCGCTCCACCGGCCGCTCACGGCCAAAACGTAGTCCAGCGGCGAGACGACCTGCTTCTGGTTCGTGCTGCCGGGAAGGCCGAGCGAGCCGAACAGGCTCACGCGGTCGCTGTCCGGGCCGTTGAAACCGTAGACCTTGTAGTAGTACGTCTTCGGCGTAACGAGGCTGCCGTTGCTGGAGTTGAGCACGCCGTCGCTGAGCACCGCTTCCGCCAACTGGCCCCAGAAGGTGTCGTCGCCGGTCGAGTCGTACAGGCTCGCCGCGTCGCGGCCGGTCTTGAGGTCCGCGTAGACCTCGTCGAACTTCTGCACCTCCACGTAATACCCAAGCCCGGACAATCTGCCGAGGTGCCCTGTCGCGGGAACCAGGCCGGCCCGCGGGTTGCCATAACCGACGAACGTGTCGTCGCCCGTCGAGCCCGCCAGATACGCCTTGTCCAGGCCGCCGTTGGTCGCCAGGCCGTAGACCTTGTCCCAGCCCGAGGCGATGTTCAAGTAGGTCACGCCCAGCGCCGGGATCGTCCCGGTCATCTGCGCGTCGGCCGGAGAGGCGGTGAAGGCGTCGTTTCCGGAGGTCTCGTAGAGATACGCCTGGTCGTTGGCCCCGTCCTCGGCGTACGCGGTGACCTTCTTGAAATCCAGGGCGAAAATGAAGTAGGCGCCCGGCCGGGTGATGCAGGCGCGGCGCAACTGCGGCTGGAAGCTCACCACGTCGTCGCCGTTGGAGCCGTAAAGGACCGCCTCGTCGTTGCCGCCCGAGGTCGAGTAGCCGTAGACGGTGGTGAAGCCGGGGCCGGCGTAGACGTAGGCCGTCGGCGCCGCGGAGCCGCCGCTTGTCTTCTGGATATAGCTGCACGGCGCCGTCGCCGTGCCCGCCTTCGAGACGAAGTAATCGTTTCCCGTGGAATCGAAGAGGTTGGCCCGGGCGTTGGCCCCGCCACTGGTCGCCAGCCCGTAAATGAGGTCGAAGTTCTTCACCGAGTTGCTATAGACGTTGCCGGCCCCGGTGCCGACCATGGAGCCTGTGCGGAACCCGGCCGAGGCGGTGAAAACGTCGCCTGGGGCAGGGCCGTTGTAGAGCGTGGCCTTCTGCCCCGTGCCCGCCCCGGCATCGACCGCGATCGTCTCCAGGCCGGAGCCGACGATATGATACCCCGGCCCG
>Ga0315280_10005861_pt1 | contig 17292 bp, 21 predicted proteins | sample YL17G06_40_MG_FD_203697 | JGI IMG/M metagenome (GOLD analysis project Ga0315280, IMG submission 203697) | Sediment microbial communities from Yellowstone Lake, YNP, Wyoming, USA - YL17G06_40 | ecosystem: Environmental > Aquatic > Freshwater > Lake > Sediment | place: USA: Wyoming | collected...
TCCTTGTGACAAGGTTCACGACGAATGGCAGTGCGGCAATTGCGGCTTTGCTGGAAGAGGTGCTGTGCCGCAGCGATGCCCTGTCTGTGGTGGCGAGAAGTTCGATGGCAAAACGTGGCCCTGCGAGGTCTGCTTGGCCTCTGCAAAAACTGAAGCCACAAAGCTTCTTGACATGCTGACTGATGATCTTGGCTTCTCCAAAAATGAAATCAGCGTATACTTCTCTGGGCATCGCGGTTATCACGCCCACGTCCAAAACGAAAGTATCAGGACTCTCGATGCGATAGCACGCAAAGAGATCGTTGACTACGTTCTGGGCGTCGGCCTCTATCTTTCATCCAACGACGCCAGAGAAAGGAGCCGAAAAGCATTCTTGGCGCATCAGCATCAAAACCTCGAAGAAAGCGGATGGTCCAAACGCCTTAGCTTAGGTATCAGAAATGTTATACTCGGTGCAGATGGACAGGCCCTAATGGACTTGGGAATTGGGAGAAGAGAATCCAAAGCTCTCTTAGCTGGCAGGGTTTCGCTTTCTGAGGCACCATCTGGATTAGAGATACAGCGCAACTTCAAGGGGGTCGGTGCTGAAACTTGGGGCAAGATAGCAAAACGCGCCGTGGAGACACAGTCTGCCAATGTCGACACCGTCGTCACGACAGATGTTCATAGACTAATTAGGTTGCCTGAGACTTTGCATGGCAAAACCGGGTTCAGAAAGGCTGGGTTTCCTCTATCAGCTTTAAGTGATTTTGATCCCTTCAGCGGTGCAATAGCCTTTAAAGGTGGCTTTGCCACAGTTCTTGTTTCAAACGCGCCGCAGTTCAGGATTGGTGGAGACACGTTTGGTCCTTATAAGAACCAAAAGGTTGAATTGCCTACCGCAGCGGCCATGTTGCTTGTCTGCAGAGGCAGAGCAGAAGTAGTGGACTAGGCATGTATAGCGAGTTGCATGACGCTTGGAGGCGAGAACTTGAGAGTGAAGCACTGGAAAGACTGTCCTCCGACTTTTACGCTAAGGCCGCTGACTACCTAAGGCGCCTCAGAGAAGAAGGCCGCATGATTGACAAGAGAACCTTGAAGGCAAGGCTCCTCAGAGACGAGTTGCGGAGAGCGAGACGGATGCTTCTACAGCTGGCTCAGATTCGATATAGAAAATTGGTGAGGGAACTGATTGACGGCGAAAAGAAATCATCAGAGGTTTTGTCCACAGAAGAGGGAAGGATTTTTGCGGGCCACTCATCTTTGTATGAGGCTTATCAGAGCTTTGTCAACGGTCTCCTTAGAGGAAAAATCGAAGTCGAGAATACTAGAAAAGAGCAGAAGACTATGGTATTGCGTTTCGCAAAAGAGATGCCTGAGATAATCGGGGCTGATCTGAAGACTTATGGTCCATTCAAAGCTGAGGATGTCGCATCATTGCCGCAAGACAACGCCGGTATTATCATCAAACAGGGCTTTGCCGAAAGAGTCGAGACTAGCTAGTGTGAGCTTGGGTTTTCTGCGATTGTTGTTTCAGCACATTTTGGCGTACCGATGCCTCTTCTCTGCTTGCATTCCACTGTATGATCTTTGTCCACAAAACTCTCGTTCCGATTATTATCAATGGATATGCAATAATCCAGGTCATGGAAAACAGCATGCCATAGTAATTGTGGAACATTTGGAAATCGTGGTCGCTGCTTGTGAACGTACGACCCTTTTGTATGGCAATCATGAAGAGAGTGACTATTCTCAAGATGTTGATGAAATAAGTCACTATCGCGCCAATTACCACATAGACAAGCTTCTGCCAGATTGGAATGGCCATTCTTTTCAGGAATAGTATGATTGTAATAAGGTAAACCAACAAGCTTTCTATGCCCGAGCACGGCCAGGCGATACTGAATCTGGCCCATGGATAGTTCCTGACAATCAGCAAAGGCATCACCCCATAGAAAGGATCGCTCAACACTGTGTAGCTAGTCGCGTATCCCATTAGATCGAGAACCTTACCCGCTACTATAGCCGTCGCTGGAACTATCATCTGGAATGGCCAGAACCTTCCATACGGGTAAAGATTGTCCACCATGAACAACGCTCCTATAGTGCCTAAGAAGAGCGTAGGCAACAGAAAATCCATCAACCGCTGCGAACCGTATTCCAGCCAAACAATCAAGCAGAGAAACAAGGCGAAGACCACGTATTCAGTTGAGAGCGCCACCAGGCTAGCATGAAGATTTCTCATCATGTCTTCCTCAGGTATTATCGGTCTAACTGAATCCGCAATCAAGGTGTTCAATCCATAGTAGTTGGCTGCGATCACGTATATCGTGGGAAGAACAAGAGCAACGATTAACAGAAGGGTTCTCAGCGAGACCCATTTTTTCAGTTTAGTGTCTTGCAGCTTTTCCCAATCAAGTATAATCTCTAAACAGACAAGCCACAAGAAGAAAAGGTACAACGTTCTGCCTTGATATGTCTGCTCAAAAGAATACGGGTAAAGTGAATATAGAATAGCCATAGGTATGATGAAAGAAATCAGAGGCAAAAGTCTCACTGCATACATGAGTCTGTGTCTAGCCACTGTTCCGTCATCTCTCAATATACGTTCTCCACGCCCATGCCTCTATTGGCCAGCTGTAACCGTCTGTCTCTATTTAAGGATAGCATTGATATCGTAATAGCTCTCCTTCAGAGTCGATGGTCAACCTGCCTCAGTCGAGGCGAGCTAGTCAGTTTTGTTTAGGCGAAAAAGTATAAGTGTTTGTGTGTTTTCATTATGCAGACTGGTCGTGGCATGAGTGAACGTTCCAAAGGAAACGACGACGTTCTGTCCGAAGTGCAAGAAGCATCAGGTTCACACGGTGTCGCTTTACAAGGCTGGAAAGCGGAGAGCCTTGGCGAAGGGTGAGCGTCATCATGATCGCGAGAAAAGGGGCTATGGTGGCCAAAAGTATCCGCTTCAGAGAGAGTTTGCCAAGACCACGAAGAAGCAGACTCTGAAGTTGAAGTGTAAGGTTTGTGGTTATCAGAGACATAAAGATGGTATGAGACTGAGAAAGTTGGTTATTGCTTAAGGATGGAGTTGATGGTTTGGCAGAATGGGATGAGCTTATTCCGAAGCCAAGAAGCAGCTTTGTGCGGGTGAAGTGTCTGAAGTGTGGTAACGAACAGATAGTCTTCGGCAACGCTGTCAATAGGGTTGTGTGCAACGTTTGTGGGACTGCGCTTGCTGAGCCTTCTGGTGGAAAGGCGAGGATCAAGGGCGAGATCGTGGCGGTTTTCGAGTAGGGATGGCTTCTGCGATGGCGGCTGAGAAACCGGAGTGGCCAGAAGCAGGCGATCTGGTCATAGCCACCATAGAATCCGTCACCGACTTTGGAGCCTACGCAAAACTGGACGAATACGGCAAGAGAGGGTTGCTGCACGTTTCAGAGATTTCTTCCTCTTGGATTAGAAATATACGAGTTTTTGTTCGCGAGGACCAGAAGGTTGTCTTAAAGGTTCTGCGGGTAGACGTGGAGAAAGGCCACATAGATCTGTCTCTCAGACGAGTCACGAAAAGAGAAAGAATAGAGAAAATGCTCGTCTGGAAGAAGGATAGAAAGGCTGAGGCTCTGCTTAGAAGCGTGGCCGAGAAGACGGGAATGTCCGTGGGCGAAGTCTACGCTAAAGCCGGCGCCTTGGTCGAGAAAGAATATGGGCTTTATGATGGGTTCGAGAAGGTCGTGAAGGAAGACATCGAGGTTCTGACTAAAATAGGTGTACCCGAGCAGATAGCCACCGCGTTTGCTGAGGTGGCAAAAGAAAGAATCCACGTGCCCCTCGTCAAAGTAAAAGGCGTCATCGAACTTCGATGCGCAAAACCTAACGGTGTGAACATCATCAAGGAAGCCTTCACGAACGCCAAGAAAACCGAAAAGTCCAAAGTGGGGAAATTCCACTTCTATGTCATTGCTGCTCCAAGATACTGCGTTGAGGCCATGGCAGACAACTACAAGAGCGCAGAAGACCTTTTGCAGAAGGTTGCTGAAAGCGTCATTTCCCACGTGGACAAGGCAGGCGGACAAGGCACTTTCAGAAGGGAAAAATGAATGGTGTGGCTTCTGAGAAAGTGCAGAGAGTGCGGAAAATACACTATGAAGATTGATGCTTGTCCATACTGTGGTGGACAAGTCAAGATTCCGCATCCAGCCAAGTTTTCGCCTGACGACAAATACCTCAAGTACAGAATGGCCTTGAAGAGGGAGAGTCAGCAAAGTGAAAGAGACGTTCATTAAAGAACTAGCGAAAGTTAAGCTGAACAATCCTGTACTGATTGAGGGCCTCCCAGGATTGGGACTTGTAGGCAAGATAGCCATTCGCTTTCTGGTCAAGCAGCTTAAGGCAGAAAAGTTCGCGTACCTGTACTCTCCGCACTTTCCGTATTTCGTCCTCGTGAGCAAGAAAGGAAGCGTCAGGCTTCTGCGGGGAACCTTCTACTACTGGAGGAACAAGAACGGTGTCAATGACCTTGTTTTTTTCACGGGAGACAGCCAAGCCCAAACGATTGAAGGACAATACGAGATTTCGGATCGCTTGATTGATTTTGCCGTCCAGCGTGGCGTCAAGATGATCGTAACAGTCGGTGGCTACCGCATGGAGGCAAAGGACAAACCCAGGGTCATCGCTGCGGCGACAAGCCAGACGCTTTTGAACAAAGCCTTAGAGGCTAAAGCAGAACTGAGTTCGACTGGCAGCCCTATCGTGGGCACGGCAGGCTTGATACTAGGCATGGCCCGCTTCAAAAAGATCGAAGCACTCTGTGTTCTGGGTGAGACCCGGGGATACTTGCCTGATCCGAAGGCGGCCAAGAGTGTTGTGGAAGTGTTGGAAAGCATTTTCGGCTTCGGTGTAGATTTGGCTGGTTTGGATGAGGAAATCGTCAAGGCTGACAAGATGGTCACGCGCCTGCAAAAGATCGAAGAGAAAAGGGCATCTATGGCTGAGGAAGTGCGCAAAGAGGAAGACAAGAAAGTCACTTACATTTCCTAACGGCTTCAGAGAGCTAATTCCTTCACTATCTTGACGATTCTGTTTGCTGCTTTTCCGTCTCCATATGGAGAGACTTGAGGCAGTTCTCTTTCATGCCTCAACGTTCTTTCCATGGCGGTGAGTATGTTCTGCTTTTCAACGCCCACGACTTCGGCGAAACCAGTCTTCACCGCCTCAGGCCTCTCTGTAGAGAGCCGCGTGACCAAGACAGGTTTGCGGATGCTTGGCGCTGTTGCCTCTTCCTGTATGCCTCCGGAATCCGTTACTATCATTTCACTGTTTTTCATCAAGACCAGAAAGTCTAGGTATCCGAGGGGCGGCAATATCTGAACGTTCTTGGATTTTCCGACCTTGGCATATGCTCTGTTTTGTCTAAGTCTTTTCTTTGTGCGGGGGTGCATTGGGTAGACGACTGGTATGGGGGCTTCTGCAAAGGCTTCCATGAGGTGGATGAGGACGGCAATGTCGTCCACGTTTTCTGCTCTGTGTGCCGTGGCTAAGGCATATCTCTTGAAAGGTATGTCTCCCAGAATGTTTGACTTCTTCTTTGCTATAGGCATGTGCTGAGTGACAGCATCTATGACGGTATTGCCAGTCACGTGAACTCTTCCCCAGGTATTCTCCTTTTCTAGGTTCTCTTTTGCCGTTTCTGTGGGCGCGAACAAGTGGGTTGAAATGTGGTCTGTTAGGCGTCGGTTGTGCTCTTCTGGCATGCGCAGATCGTAGCTTCTGAGGCCAGCCTCAACATGTCCAACTGCTATTCCAAGTTTGACCGCAGCCAAGGCCGTCGCGAGCACGCCGTTCGTGTCTCCTTCCACCAGCACGATCGATGGTCTTACCTTCATGAGCAACTGCTCCACCCACATCATTATTCTGGCAGTTTGTGTCCCTTGCGAGTACGCTCTTAGTCTATAGTGATGGTCAGGTCTCGGCAGTTCAAGGTCTTCGATGAATTGCTGGGACATGTTATAATCGTAGTGCTGGCCACAGTGGACAAACAACAGAGGTATTGCGCTTTCCCGCAATGCTCTGATCACCGGCGCCATTTTCACTATTTCTGGGCGGGTGCCGGCAAGAATCATCACGTGCTTCATTGGGCATTTCCTGCTTGAACGTAGGTAGTAGCGGGTGATGCGTTCTTAACGTTTCTCTATGACTCAGAATCATTTTCTCAGAGTATGATTGTAGATATTTGTGCAGGCTCTTGAGTTCAAGTTGAATCTGTGGATAATGATCGTTAGGTTGCTTGCCGTTTGCGACACACAACTCGTTTTATCACTCTTTCGGGTATTTCATCTTCAGAAGTTTAGATGTGGAGATTTGAAACATGGGCCTGTTTAGAGATGCTAGAGCTTTGAGTACTGTAGTGACGACATTGATCATCCTGGTTGTTTCAGTTCTGCTTGCCACAGTAGTAACATTCTATGCGATAAACGTCACGACCACAAGGGTTCAAGAAGAGTCTCTGTTCTTGACGAAGCAGCACGTATGGTACAACACCAGTGGCTCATGGGCTCAGGCAGCGTTAGTCATCGTGAACACCGGTGGAAAAGACGTTGTTTTCGACAAACTTTCGGTGCGAGGGCAAGACTGCCAGTGGGGCACTGTTTACTATTGGAGAACTAACACTGTGACAATTTCAAACGACCTAGTTGTGACCACTAACCCTCTCAGTGGTTCAACCGCATCCATTACTGTCCAAAATGTTTCAAGAACCTTCAGTCAAGCAACCGATGACCTGACTTTGAAATCTGGCTGGACAATAGTCGTCTACGCTATGAATCCTGACAGCATTGCATTGAATGATGTTGGATTGACAGTCGGCATAACTATTTTCACGTCAAATGCCCAGCATTATAGGGAAACCAATGTTGCAGCAGCGCAATAGCCGAGCTTTCCTTTTTTCCATTTCGATGTTCGACAGAGTCAAGTCTTTTTGAGGTATTCTTCTCTGGGCGAATATATCGTTCCTTCACGTAGCAATTGCCCAATCAGTCTTTCAGCTTCGCCTCTGGGCACCTTGTGGACCGTTTCAAGCTCGTCCAGAAGTGCTCTTTTCTCAACTATGCCAGTGTCTTTCTCCATTGTCATCAATGTTGATAGGACTGTTTGCAGTCTGTCTCGGACGCTCTTGGGTTTGCCCGTCATTATGATGTCTATGTCCATTTTGTATGAGGAGAGGTCGATGCCCACTTCTTCGAGGGATCTTTTCATTATTGCCACGGCTGCTTCAGCGTCTTCTGCCGTTACCTCTTTTCGGAGGGCTGCGCGTGCTCTGGCCTCAGCCGTGCGTACGAGCGATTCAAGTTGGCGTGCGGTTATGGCTACAGGTGAGCCTTCTGCCTCGCTGGCTGAACGCATCGCTAAGTAGAAGTCGTTGAGGCGCCTTAGAGCCTCATCGCCCAAGACCGGTCTCACGCTTTTGGCGTAGCTTATGTATTTGCGCAGTAGTTCGGCGGATATTGATGTTTCGACTGAAGTGAGGCCTCTCTTGTGGAGCCCGAGAATATGTGCGGACATTTTGCTGTCTGTTTCCTTGTTCGGCACGTCCCTCAGAACGAAGATCAGGTCAAATCTTGAAAGAATCGTTACTGGGAGTGAGATGTTTTCGGCCACGGTGCGATGTGGCTCGTATCTTCCTAGGGCGGGATTGGCGGCTGCGATTATGGCTGTTCTGGCGTTGAGCGTGGCGACGATTCCGCCTTTGGCCACTGAGACCGTGTGCTGTTCCATGGCCTCGTGGATGGCCACCCGGTCTTCAGGCCGCATCTTGTCCATCTCATCAATACACGCGATTCCCTTATCCGCCAATACCAACGCGCCAGCTTCAAGGCTCATGCCACCGCCCTTTTCGCGTATCACGGCAGCAGTCAATCCGGCAGCAGTCGTGCCTCGCCCAGAAGTGTAAAGCCCACGCGGAGCGATTCTGGCAACATATTGGAGAAGCTGAGACTTGGCGGTTCCAGGGTCACCTACGAGCAGGAGGTTCATCTCCCCTCTTATTGAAATATCAGGAAGTGTCTTGGCCACGCCGCCGAACAGAATGTACATTATGGCCTCCTTAATATGGTCATAGCCATAAATTGAGGGGGCGATGGAGCTGACGATTTTTCTGTGGATCCACGGATCCTTGGCCAGTTCTAGGATTTGCTCCTCTTCCTCCGGCGAGGGCATGGATGTTTCAGGTTCTTTGCCCAGTACTTCTATGGAGTTTGCGTCGATGTGCAGTGTGAATGTGCGAAGTTTTCCGACGCCGGGCATGGTTGGAGCGGTGGCGCGTGTGATTCCGACGGCTGATACGTGGTCGCCGGGTCTTGCGACGTCCACTATTTCGCCGCCCACGAGCTTGATGCCTAGTGTGCGAGGAAGCTGGCCGGGAGGCAGGTCTTCTGGTCTTTCCTGCAGGCGTAGGTCTTGTGAGTCTATGAAGGTGGATTCTTCTTGAACGAAGTCGAAGGGACCTTTTGACCCACAGTCCGGGCTGCTGCACGCGAACGGCGCCTTGAGAAACAGTCCCGACTGGGATACAGGTATCACAGTGCCGCATCTTTTGCATTTGAAAGCGCCTTGCATGACCATTGGGCGGACAGGTGATGAGCGGACGACTATGCCTTGGACCATGACAAGGTTGCCAATCATGTCAGAACCGAGTTTCCGCAGTTGGGTGGCTTCAAGCAGGCGAACGATTCGGACGTTTACTGCTTCAATCTTCTCTGCGTATTCTTGGTCCTCGATCTGGAGTTGCGCATAGGCTGCGTTGTTTGCGTGTTTCAGATAGTCTTCGGGCTTTTCCAGCAGTTCTTCGGCGAGATTTTGGTCGAAGGCTAGAAGCTCCTCGAATTCCACCATCAGCGAGGTCTTGCCGGCCACTGACATCTGCGAGATCCTTTGTCTGTACCGCTCAGTCTTGAAGAATTCCTGAAGGCGTTCTTGTGGGTCTATGATCTCTAGTTCTTCTGTCATTCTTCTTCCACCTCGAATTTGAGTATTTGTGTGCGCCAGCTGCGGATGAGGGTGGATAGCTGGGCGTAGAGATGCCTCTCCTCGGCTGTGAAGTTCTTGGTGATTTGTTCGCTTTGCGTCGGGGCTGAGGCCAGGGCCACGATCTTTCTCAGTCGGGAGTTCGCAATATCGTGGGTTAGGCTTCTGAACGTTTCGTACTCGTGCATCTTTTCAGGAGCCTTGACAGACTCCTCTTTCAGTTCGGCAAGGTATCGACGAAGCTTCGGATAGAACTCATCAGACAGTCTCGATATTTGTCCTGCGGTTTGTGCGCGTTCCTTCCACTGGATCTTGAAAAGCTTGGCCGAATCCAGCAGGTCTTCGTCCCGGAAGTGAACTGAGCCATTTTTCTGAAGCTCACGAGCCACCCAGTAGTAGATCTCATACTCATTGCCTTCTTCAAAAGGACCAACGTTCAGCCCTGCAAGCATGATCTCCGGAAGGTTTCTGTTGGCAACAATTCTGACTAGCGTGTTCTCAAAAATAAAGTCTAGGTTCTTGAGGGCTGTGAGTGTTCGTGTTTGCATTCTCCCTTTCTCCGCGTTGCGTGCTGTAAGCTAGTCTCTAGGAGATATAAAGACTGTAGTCGAGAAATTTGAAGGAAGGTTCAGCATTTTCAAGCAGCATCACGATGGTTTCATGCGGCTGGGGAATTGTGTTCTAATGAAGCGTTTCTTTTGCATGCTAGGCAACACTTAATAACGAGTACTATTTTTTTTCCATCTTGCTTTACAAATGTAAAGGTGAAGAATATTGGATAAATACATAGAGAGTATTTACGAGAGCCTTGTTGATAAGGACCCTCTCCAGAAGGAGTTCCACCAGGCAGCCTATGAGGTTCTGGCGACCATTGAGCCCGCGATTAAGAAGTTCCCCAAGTACCAGGAGAACGCTATTCTTGAGCGCATGGTTGAACCAGAAAGGATCATACAGTTCCGCGTCCCATGGAAGGACAAGAATGGAAAGATCCAGATAAACCGCGGCTACCGTGTACAGTACAACTCCGCAATCGGTCCCTACAAGGGCGGATTCCGATTCCACCCCACAGTAAACCTCGGAGTTTTGAAGTTCCTCGGCTTCGAGCAGACGTTCAAGAACAGTCTGACCACTCTTCCTATGGGCGGTGCCAAGGGCGGCTCCGACTTCGACCCCAAGGGAAAGACCGACGCTGAGGTCGAGAGCTTCTGCACAAGCTTTATGTCCGAGATTTACAGGCACGTCGGCCAGTTCGTTGACGTTCCAGCAGGCGACATCGGTGTTGGCGGACGAGAGATCGGCTACATGTATGGTGTCTACCGCAGGATCACTAACAACCACGGAACATGCGTACTCACAGGCAAAGGCCTGACTTTTGGCGGCAGCCTCGTAAGGACAGAGGCAACTGGCTACGGCACAGTCTACTTCAGCGAGGAGATGCTGAAGACGAAGAACGAGACAATCAAGGGCAAGACCGCGATCGTCTCAGGCTCCGGTAACGTCGCCCAGTACGCAGTTCAGAAGCTCATACAGCTCGGCGCGAAAGCCATCACTCTGAGTGACTCCGACGGCTACATCTATGATCCGGCTGGCATCGATGAGAAGAAGCTCGCCTATGTGCTTGAACTCAAGAATGTAAAGAGAGGGCGCATCAGTGAGTATGCTGAGGAATTCAAAGGTGTCACATACGAGGTGAAGAAGACGCCGTGGGGAGTCAAGGGAGACCTCGCATACCCCTGCGCGACGCAGAACGAGCTCAACGATAAGGACGCGAAGAAGCTAGTGGACAACGGCGTCAAAGCGGTCACCGAAGGCGCAAACATGCCTTGCACACTTGAGGCGATCAAGGTCTTTCAAGACGCGGGTGTGCTCTACGCACCTGGCAAGGCCAGCAACGCGGGAGGGGTGGCCACAAGTGGCCTCGAGATGGTCCAGAATAGTCAGCGCTATTTCTGGAGCTTCGAGGAAGTTGACCAGAAGCTGCGCGGCATCATGATCAACATCCACAGGAATGCCTACGACACCGCCAAGCTCTTCGGCCAACCCGGTAACTACGTCATGGGCGCCAACATCGCAGGTTTCCTTAAGGTAGCCGACGCGATGATCGCCCAGGGCGTATACGCCTAAATTCTCCTTTTTCCTTTCTTGGATATCCCTAATACTGTAATAGCGCAAGCGCACCTAAACCATCCATCCCTTCTTTTCATTTTCCATGCAACAATTCTTGTTCCTATTTCAGTTTTGCAGTAGACTGTAAGCGTTTATTAGCCGTTCTGCATTATTGAGATAACTAGTGGAGGCTTGTCCTTTGAGTTTCGAGATGTGGGCGGAAAAATACCGTCCGAAGACGCTGGTTGACATCGTTGACCAGAAGGAAATCGTTGAACGCCTCAAAAGCTTCGTCAAGTCAAGAAACGTCCCCCACTGCATATTCGCAGGCCCACCGGGAACCGGAAAAACCACTGCAGCGCTGTGCCTGACAAGAGACCTCTACGGAGAAGGCTACCGCGAACACTTCATGGAGCTGAATGCCAGCGACGAGAGAGGCATAGACGTCGTGAGAGAAACCGTCAAAACCTTCGCCCGCGTCAAATCCATCGGCGAGATTCCATTCAAGGTCATGATTCTGGATGAAGCTGACAACATGACCTCCGACGCGCAACAGGCGTTGAGGCGAACCATGGAGCGATTCACTGAGACGTGCCGTTTCATCATGTGCGCGAACTACAGTGGCAAGATTATTGAGCCTATCCAGTCTAGGTGTGCGCCCTTCCGTTTCTCGTATCTGCCTAGAGAGGAGCATGACCGTTACCTGAAGGATATTTCCCAGAAGGAGGGCGTGAAGTTGACGGACGAGGGGTTGGGAGCTATCTTCGAAGTGTGTGGGGGTGACTTGAGAAGGGCTATCAACACGTTGCAGGCTTCTGCTTCTCTCGGCAAACCTGTGGACGCCAAGGTGGTTTACTCCATTACGGGCAGAGCCAGCCCTGCAGACGTTCAGAAAATGATCAAAACCGCCATCGAAGGGGACTTCATGGAGGCGAGGAAGCAACTGCGGGAAATGATCCAGAAATACGGCGTGGCAGGCAGCGACATCATCCGCCAAATCCACACTGAAATATTCAGAGCAGAAATCCCCGAACCGTGGAAGATAAAGCTGGCTGACATAGTGGGTGAGATAGACTTCAGGCTGGTTGAGGGCTCAGACGAAGAAGTCCAACTCAGTGCCCTGTTGGCCAGACTGGTTGAGGCCGGAAGCGACCTGAAACCAGCCAAATAGGTGCTCACAGTCTTGTATGCCGCCTGGAGTGTCAAATACAAGCCACGATCCACAGCAGAGATCGTAGGAAACAAAGAAGCAATCCAGACACTCGTGGATTGGATCAAATCATGGGAAAAAGGCGCTCCAAAGAAGAAAGCGGCCTTTCTTTATGGGCCTCCAGGTATCGGCAAAACCGTCACCGTCGAAGCCATAGCGCATGGCCTCAAGGCTGAGTTCATTGAGAAGAATGCGAGTGACTCTAGGACGGAGGATGCGATAAACCATTTTGCTGGCTTGGCCTCGCAGTACGGATCCTTGTTCGGTGGAAAGAGACTAATCCTTCTGGACGAGCTGGACGGTCTGACCGGCTCTGCGGACAGAGGCGGAGTCAAAGCCATAACAGACGTCGTGAAAACCGCCCAGTCTCCGATAATCTTGATCTCCAACAGCGCCTATGATCCACGATTCCTGAACCTCCGCAACTACTGCCTTCTCATAGAGTTCAAGAAGCCTCCAGCAGGCGAGGTGGCGAAACATCTCGAACGAATAGCAGACGCTGAAGGCATCAACGCTGACGAGAGTGCGTTGAAGTTCATAGCTCAACGTTCTGAGGGTGATGTGCGTTCGGCTGTGAATGATTTTCAGGCGTTGGCGCAGGGCAAGACGAAGCTGGCCTACGAGGATGTGTCGTGGCTGGGCTACAGGGACAGGCAGGACTCGATCTTCAACGTGGTCCGAATGGTACTCTACGGCAAAACGTGCTCCAGCGCCAAGCAGGCGGTGAACATGGCTGACGTGGACATCGACATGCTTTTCGAATGGATATACGAGAATGTGCCAGAGCACTTGACGGACCCGCATGACTTGGCCAATGCGATGGATGCGCTTTCAAAGGCTGACGTCTACCGAGGGAGAATCCGCGCCAGCCAAGACTGGAGTTTCACACGCTACGTCATCGACTACATGACGGCAGGCGTGGCCATGGCTAGACAGAACACCAAAACACGCGGGTGGATACCTTTCAAATTCCCACAGCGCATACAGATGCTTTCAAGGTCCAGAGCAGATCGCGCCATGCGACTGAGCATCGGTCAGAAAATCAAACGCAGGTCCCACGTATCCGCGTTCAGAGCCTCCAGAGAAATCGTGCCCTACCTGAAAATAATGTTCAAGAACAATGTGGACATGGCCGTTGGCCTTTCAAAGTGGCTTGATCTGGGCGAGGAAATGGTTGCCTACCTTGCTGACAGCGACGAAAGAGCAGAAGAGATATTGAAAAGGCTGGAATGAGCTTGGCGCGCTAGTGGATTTTGCTTCCTTCTGCAATGTCCTTTTCAGGCTGCAATAGGACGACGTTGCCTTTGTCATCTTCAGCGGCGAAAACCATGCACTGCGATTCCACGCCCATCATCTTGCGTCGCTGGAGGTTTAGTATGAAGGCGCACTTTTTGCCCACGAGGCTCTCGGGCTTGTAATGTTGTAGTAATCCTGCAACTGCCTGTCTCTTCTCGGTTCCGAAGTCTACTATCATTCTTATCAGGTTGCGCGAACCCGGTATCTGGCTTGCTTCAACGATTTTGCCGATTCGCAGGTCCAGCTTCTGAAACTCTTCGAACGGTACCTCCATGTTGGTCGCCGTTTCACCTTTCTGGTCGTTTGGATATTAAGTCTTGCGCGTTTCTCTCTCGAGTTTCAGTTTCTTGAAGGTTTCTGCCACGCCCTCTTCGCCTTCGCCCTTCTTCGAAGCTATGATTTCGAACGCTTCCTTCGAAGTCAGAACCAGCAGCTCTTGACCCACGGCCTTCCTCGTGAGAAACGCAGCAGCGTTCAGGATCTCACCGTTCAGTCTCGAATCCGCCAAGTCGGCCAAGTGACAAATCAATGCTTCAACGGTGTGTGGCCTGATCGGTCCATATTCGCCGTGATGGGCAGACACAGCGTGAACCACCTCAAGCGGGAAATCCCTTCGAACCAGCTCAGAAACAGCCAGTGACAGGTGGTCCAAGTAATCCGCGAGACGCGTTGCCCTGTAAGTTGCGGTTTTGTTCAGCGCGTAGGTGGCTGGCTTGAAGATGTCGTGCAGCAAAATGCAGGCAATCACGACGTCTCGGTTCACTTTCCCGTGGTACACGTTTTCAACGGAGTCGCTGAGTGCCAGAGCGATGCTCGCCGTCGAAACCACGTGCTCAACGTATCCACCAGGATAAGCGTGGTGATGCGACATTCCAGCAGGAGCAACATCCAGAGTCAGGCTCGGAAAGCTCTCGCCGTTCAATTCGAATGTTGGGTTTTCAAGCAGTTCGATTACTTTCTTTCGAAGGGTCTTATCACGGATTTTCGCTGTTAGGGCTCTTAGTTTTGAGTTGAGCAACTTGCGTGGCACAGCTTACGGTTAGAGTGCAATCAGTTATTGATCTTTCGCTTTTCCGCGTCCGCAACTCTGTGAGCCATGAGAATGGGTTCAGGAACACGATGATTGGGCGTGCAATGCTTTACAATTTCGCTGGCCGTTTCCAGAGATGTCATGTGGCCAATGCTGACGTAGACTGGTCTGCTTCCACGCTTCGTCGTGACTGCTGCACAAATCACTTCGCCTTCATGCTTGAGAAAGGAAATGTCGCTGTTGTCTCTTTGCGGTTCTGGCTTGCCTAGCAGTCTGGTCTTTGCCACTCCGATGGTTGGCTTGTTGAGGACTAAGCCTAAGTGACTGGCGAAGCCGCAGCGGTAAGGGTGCGCGTAGCCTTGGCCATCCACCAAGAAAACGTCAGGCAACTTAGCCAGCTTCTTGATGGCAAGGACGGCGGGCGGAACCTCTCTGAAAGAAAGTAGGGTCGGAATGTAGGGGAAGCGGGTTCTGCAGATCGAGGTCTGCGACTCGACGAGTTCCAGCGACTCGAAGTCCAAAACAGCCACCGCGCCGACCGAGCAATCCTGCCAGTAAGTCACGTCAACGCCAGCCACAAGCTGGATCCCGCGCGGCAATGCGTCTTTCTTGATTATTCTCTTTGCCATTCTTTGCTGGGTCTCGTGTGCCTTTTTGATTGAGAATGAAGGGTTGATGCTGGTGGCTCTCATGCTTTTCCGCTGGATCTCTTTCTCGCCTTGGCCTGCTTCTCGAAGAGTTCAAGGTGTTTTTCGAGAGAGTTTCTTCGCACTTCTTGTGTTATGTCTCCTCGTGTGATTTCGATGATTTTTCGGGCCACGTCGCATTTTCTTCTCAAACCAGAAACCAGCATGTACGCATCGTCCAACGCCGTAAGCTCAACATAGATATCATCCATGATCTGTAGACATTCTTCGCCCTTCTTCACGTTGTCTTCGCGCAACGCGTCCAAGGCCACGCGTCTGAACTCGCCTATGACATCGGCCAGTCCGAGCACGTAGTCCACCGAGGGCACGCCGACCTCTTTAGGAGTTAAGAATTCTCTTTCTTCGATGAGATGGAGGAAAACGTTGGCCTCCGCGTATTCTTGGTGAGCCGCGTCGAGCATGCCCGAATAGATGATGTGTGGATACTCAGCGGCCATTTCGCCCAGTTTGGCGATTATCGCTTTGGCCTCTTCTATTAGCTTCTTGGCTTCTCGGTTTCTTCGTTGATGGATGAGGAGTATTGACTGTTTGGAAAGACTTGTGGCCTTTCGCATAGCGACGTGCGCAGTCTCTCTGATCGCGTCTTTCTCTTTCAGTTCCTTTCTTATGTTTTTGAGGATAGTTTTCAGATTTGACATGGATTTCGCTCTGCCCAGCTGGATTATGGCTCTAGAAGTATTTTATGGTATTCTCCAAAAAATGGAGGGGGAAGATTGGAGAGTTGGTTGGTGTCTAGTCTTCTTCTTTTTCTTGTTCTGCTGTTGGTGGAGGCCCTGTGTATGTATCGACGAAGAGCTTGTGGTCGCCCAGCTTGAAGTTGATGTCTACGAAGATCGAGTCGGAACCTTTGAATGGAAACATGCTGTCTTCTGCTAGGTCTTTTGGCAGGTAGATCAGGTACTTGCCGTCCTTTCGTCTGAACAGGCGTCCTCTTCCTTCACTAACCATTTTCAACTACACCTCGATTCAATTATTGGTTTAAGATATGGGTAAAGATGGTAACGTGTATTTAAGCTTTATCTCATTCAATACAACAACAACCCATAGGACTACAGAGACGACATCCGAATCTGAATCATTTGCAAGGAATTTCACTGCTTGTCATATTTCACGTGCTTCCCGAGTTTGCTCAGCAAGACAACCCGGCTTTCCTCTGACCCGTCAACAATCCTATAACCGGTTTCCTCGCATAGTTCCGTGGTAAACTTGCGAATGTCCCCGTGGCTGGGCATGTTTTCGAAGCTCAATCGCTTCCAAGAGAAACCCACATGCATGTAGGCTTTGGACTCAATGTACGTCGGGCTGGCCCCTCTCGACAAGCTCGGCGTAGCCTTCGAAGCTGTTCATGTTCACGTCTCTGGCCAGGGTCATTCTGATCACGTTGGGGCACTTCAGGCTCTGCAAGAGGGAGAGCGTTTCGTTCAGTTTCTCCCATGCTTTTTCTGTTTGTAAGCAGCAGACGCGTTTGAACGTGGCTTCGTCTGGGGCGCAGACGGAAACGTAGAGCTGCGTTGGCTCTTCTTTCATGCTGGCCAATGCGGACGGGTTTGTTCCGTTTGTGACGAGAAACGTGGTGAAGTCGATTACTGTTTGAAGCAGTATTCGATGCTCGGGAATTCGGACGCGAATTCGGCGACCTGCTTCTTCATTGTCTCTGGTTTTTCTTCGTCGATGATGGTTTTCTTGAGGAGTCCGGCGATTTTGAGCATGTCGTTTTCTTTCATTCCGCGTCTTGTGACTTCGCATGTGCCAATTCTGACCACGCAGTCAGCGATTATGTTCGAGCGTTGGAGCTTCTCAGCCACGGCTCTGCCCTTGGCTTGGTCATTGTAGTCCACTATCACTTGATGCGATCTAGTGAACCTCAGATGCGGGCAACGTACTGGAAACCCGTGGTCGTGCAGGGCTTTCGCCAGTGTTTGTGCGTTGCGGATCACTTGTGTGGCGTA
>Ga0315280_10005862_pt1 | contig 17282 bp, 1 predicted proteins | sample YL17G06_40_MG_FD_203697 | JGI IMG/M metagenome (GOLD analysis project Ga0315280, IMG submission 203697) | Sediment microbial communities from Yellowstone Lake, YNP, Wyoming, USA - YL17G06_40 | ecosystem: Environmental > Aquatic > Freshwater > Lake > Sediment | place: USA: Wyoming | collected...
GCCGGCGGGGTTAGATAGAACATAGGGCAACTCGGGTGCGTGGAATACCTGGAAGCGTTTCCAGCGAGTCAAGCTCGGCCGCTTTTTGCGAGGTGCATCATGAACACAACCACAAGGCTCTTTACCGCATTGTTCCTGTCGCTGGCGGGGATGGCTTGCGGGATGTCCGCGGCCGCGGCCGCGGCCGCGGGCGCCGACGCCCAGGCCCCCACCGACCGCCAGGAGACAAAGGCCCAGCGCGACGCCCGAATGGCCTGGTGGCGCCAGGCGAAGTTCGGCATGTTCATCCACTGGGGCGTCTACTCCGTGCCGGCCGGAACATACGACGGCAAGAAGATAGGCGGCATCGGCGAGTGGATTATGAACCGGGGGAAGATCCCCGTCGCCCGCTACGCCGAGTACGCCAGGCAGTTCAACCCCGTCAAGTTCGACGCCGACCAGTGGGTTAAGCTCGCCAGGGACGCCGGCATGAAGTACATGGTCATCACCTCGAAGCATCACGACGGCTTCGCGATGTTCCGTTCCAAGGCCAGCCCGTACAACATCTACGACGCCACGCCGTTCAAGCGGGACCCGCTGGCCGAACTGGCGGCGGCGTGCCGAAAGCAGGGCATCAAGCTCGGCTTCTATTACTCCGAGGCGCAGGACTGGCACCATCCCGGCGGGTCCGCCGCCGGCGGGCACTGGGACAAGGCGCAGGACGGCAGCATGGACGAGTACATCGACAAGGTCGCCATCCCGCAGGTCCGGGAGATCCTCAGCAACTACGGCGAGTTCCCGGCCATCCTGTGGTGGGACACGCCGGTGGGCATGAACCACGAGCGGGCAGCGAAGCTCTACAAGCTCGCCCTTGAGTTGCGGCCCAACATCATCATGAACAACCGCCTCGGCGCGGGGTTCAAGGGCGACACCGAGACGCCCGAGCAGCGCATCCCCGCCGGCGGATTCCAGGAAGGCCGCGACTGGGAAACATGCATGACCATGAACGACACCTGGGGCTACAAGTCTTACGACGACCACTGGAAGAGCGCCGAGACGCTGCTGTTCAACCTCGTGGACATCGTCAGCAAGGGCGGCAACTACCTGCTGAACGTCGGGCCGACCTCAGAGGGGCTGATCCCCGATCCCAGCGTCGAGCGGCTGGCGCAGGTCGGCCAGTGGATGAAGGTCAACGGCGAGGCGATCTACGGCGCTCTGCCGACCTGCTTCGGCGCCGAGTACGGCAAGCAGCGCGAGGGCAGCACCGGCCGGGACTGGCGCTGCACGCGAAGGCCCGGCAAACTGTACTTCCATATCTTCAACTGGCCGAAGGACGGCGTGTTCGACGTGCCGGCCCGGCTGGATGTCGTCAAGGCGTATCTGCTTGCCGCGCCTGACAGGGCCGTGACAGCCTCGCCCGACGGCGAGCACACGAAGATCAAGCTCAACGGCCCGGCGACCGACAAGATCGCCAGCGTGCTTTGCGTCGAGATCAAGGGCCGACACGAGCCGGCGCCTGTGCAATCTTGCGTTTTCCGAGGGCAGGGCACAGTGAGGTGACGTGCGGGACGGCTGACCCGACATGGATCACTTCAGCACCGCCAGATCAATGAGGCCAAGCCGCCTCTTGCGCAGCTTATCCAGGACCTCCACGCCCAACCTGCCTTTCCAGAACTCGTCAGCCAGATCGGGGTTCGCCGGCTCGCCAGGCCGGCACGGGCCGGCCAATAAAATGGCGTCCGCGTCGACCTGACCGTGGCGGCCCGCCGGGAGCAAACCCGAGGACGACATAGGCGCAGGCCAGACGATGTTTGCAGACCGGAATGTCGCCCTCGCCTGCGCCGGCCGCGAGTCTGACGGCGCGGACACATGCTGTGACAGCCGCGGAGCAAGAATGTCCAGAACTTCCGCCGTGGTCCGGCAGGCGGGCGAAGGGGCAAGCGCCTCCAGACCCAGGCGGCGGTCTGCCGGCGGCACTTCCGCGGCGCCCGTCGCGGCGGCAGGAGTTGCGGCCCGCACCGTTGCTCCTCCACCATCGATGATGGGACTCGCCGTCGCGGCTTGGGCAAGAACGTCCACCGGGTCCTCCGGCGCGGCGGCTGAAGGTTCCTGCCCGGCCGCCGAGCGCCCCGGCATTTCAGCCGCGCCGGCTTGTGCGGCCGCCGCCGCCGTCGGCATGAACGCCGCGGCAGCCGGAGCCGCCCCGAGCGACAGGCCGAAACTGCACTGGAGGGCCATGAGGTCGCCGTAGTCAACCTTGCCGCTGCAATCGAGGTCGATCGATTTACTGGTCGATGAAACGCTGCCGCCAAAAGCCCGTTTGAGGGCAATGTAGTCGGCGGCATCAACCGCCCCATCCCCATTGGCGTCGCCGGTCAGGGCCCCAATGATCCGGTCGTTATCGCCCGCCAGCGGGATGCCCGCCACGTCCGTCACGCCCTGGATTCGGACCACGTACCTGGCCGCGTTCGGCAGGGCCCGGCTGAAGTCAATCACGCCCTCGGTGTTCCTGCCGCGGGTGGAGGTGCTTATCGTGATGCCCGCGAGGCCCACGTCATTGCCGTTGATGTCGAGGCCCGCGATCTGGATCGATGACGGCGTGAAGCTGCTCGGGGCAATCGGTTCGGAGAACGTGACCACCAGCCGCCGGATGCCCGCCTTGCGCGGTTCGCAGAACGTGCCGTCGTCCGGGACAGCCAGCAGCACCTCGCCCACGCCGCTGCCGTGCGTGGCCGCCGACCGCCAGGCCAGGACCCTGGGGGCAGACAATGGTTCGGCCCGGACAGTCCAGGAGATCTCGGTGGAGTCCCAGTAGTAATGCTCGTAGCGGCCCACGGCGAAATAGATTTGTTCGCCGGCCTGCAAGTCGCCCAGGTCATAGGCGCCGCTGTCCACCACCCAATCCTGGTCGTTCGTGGCGATGATCTGGGCAAACTCGGATTTCGAGTTGTCGAACACGCAGTACGTGACGTTCTTGCAGAAATCCATTCGCGTGTCGATGCGCCGCGCGGCCAGGTCGCACACGGTGTAGTGCCCCTGCACCGGCGCGGTGAACGCCACGACGACGAGGTGGTCGTTCGAAGGCGGATGCACCTGGAGGTCCCTCACGCCGAGCGGGCAGGGCGTGTTGCCCTCGCCCTGATCGGCCCCCCGGCCAACCGTGCTCTTGCCGGCGTATGGGTACAGGATCACGCCGCTGCCGTTCGCCCAGAAACTTTCGAGGCGACACTGGTTGCCGCTCTCCGGGTGAGGCCCGGCCGTGAAGGCGCCCAACGCCGTGCCGAACGTGACTCCATAGTTATCAGCCGACTCGTAGAGCTCCAGCGCGGCACGGACGCCGCACGTGACGTCGGCGACGGCGCCCTGGGGCGGGCCGGCGGACATGGCCACGTCGTAGGAGTGCCACGTCAGCACGCCGGAGGGCCCGGCCCCGAGCACTGTTATTGTCACGGCGGCGGTGTCGGTGGCCCCCTGGGCGTCGCGGACCGTGTAGTGGAATGTGTCCGTGTAGGACGTTCCCTCCCCAAGCCAGTCGAACAGGCTGCCGGGGTCGTACGAGAAGCCGCCGTTGGCGGCCATCGTTACGGCCGCCCCAACGGCGCTGGCGTGGTCGTAGGCGCTGACTGTCACCGTGTCGCCCAGGTCCACGTCGCTGTCGTTGACCAGCACGCCGGGACCGGCGATCACCACGGGCGTGCCCTTGGCCGTCTGGTAGGCGTCGTCGAGCGCCGTGGGCGGGTCGTTGACGTTGGCCACGGCGACGGTGAAGGATTGGCAGGCGGCGCCGCCGGCGGCGTCGATGACCCAGAGCACGACCGCCGCCTCGCCCACGTCCCGGTTGCCCGGCGTGCCCGCCAGCGTCGCGGTCCCGTCGCCATGGTCCACCAGGTCCATCCAGACCGGCAGGGCCGACGCCATGATCCGCGGCGAATCGCCGACGTCCGGATCGCCGGCCCTGACCGCATAGCTGTACGGCATGTCCTCGGTGGCGGCCGTCAGGGGCGCCGTCGTGAACTGCGGCGGGTCGTTGGTGTTGGCAACCGTGATGGCGAAGGACTGGTCCGCCGTCGCGCCGGAGAGGTCCGTGACCCGCAGCGCCACCGGGACCGTGCCGACGTCCTCGTTTAGCGGCGTGCCCGCCAGCCTGGCCGTGCCATCGCCGAAGTCGGTCAGCGTCAGCCAGCCCGGCAGCACGCCGAGAGCCTGGATGGACAGCAGCTCGCCGGCGCCGGCGGCGCGCAGGTCTTCGTCGTCGGCGACGACGTCGTAGACGTACGGGGAGTCTTCAACGGCCTCGGTGACGGGCGGACCGGCCAGCACCGGCGGGTCATTGACGTTCTCGACGGTAACGCGGAAGTAGTCGCTCGCGGACTCCCCGCCGGTATCCGTCGCCGTCAACTCCACGCAGATTGTCCCCACGTCGCCGTTGGCCGGCGAACCCCAGAACCCGCCGGCGCCGTCGAAGTGCAGCCAGGCCGGCAGCGGCGACCGATCCGCCTGCCTGGCCGAGCACGCCAACAGGTCGCCGGCGTCGATGTCGGTGAAGGTGTCCGCCGGCAGCACCAGGTCGAACGGCGCGTCCTGCGTCGCGATCTGATCGGGGACGGGAACGTGGACGATCGGGGCGTCGTTGACGTTCGCGGTGGTGATGGCGAACGTCTGGCTCGCCTGGCCGCCGTGACCGTCGCCGGCCGTCAGCCGCACCGAGACCGCCCCGACGTCCGCATTGCCCGGCGTGCCGCTGAACGTGCGTCCCGGCGAGTCGAAATGCAGCCAGGCCGGCCAACCCGCGCCGTCCGCCGTCTCGGCCGCGTAGACCAGCACGTCCCCCACGTCCACGTCGCCGAACGCAACGGCGGAGAACGTGAAGGTAAAGGGCACGTCCTGGGTCGCGACCTGGTCGGCGACGGCTGCGCCGACGGTCGGGACGTCGTTGACGTTGGCCACGGCGATATCGAACACGCCGCTCACCGAGGCGAGCGAGAGGTCCGTCGCCGTGACCTTCACGTGGATCGTCCCGACGTCCGCGTTGCCCGGCGTGCCGCTGAACGTCCGCTCGGACGCGCTGAAGGCCAGCCAGCCCGGCAGCGGCGAGCCGTCGGCCTGGGCGGCCGAGCAACTCAGCGAGTCCCCGGCATCCACGTCCTGGAAGGCGCCGGCGGGCAGCGTGAAGGCGAACGGCGCGTCTTGCGTCGCGGCCTGGCCGGCGATGCTCTGCGCGACCGTGGGCGCGTCGTTGACATTGGCTACGGTGATGTCGAAGGCGGCCTCGGCCTCACCGCCGTGGCCGTCGGCGGCCCTCACCTTCACGGATACGGTCCCGACGTCGTCGTTGGCCGGCGTGCCTTGGAACCGTCGGGCGGCGCCGTCGAAAGCCAGCCAGGCCGGCAGCGGCGAGCCGTCGGCCAGGACGGCCGAATAACTCAGCGAGTCCCCGACGTCCACGTCCTGGAACGTGTCGGCCGCGAAGGTAAAGACGAACGGCACGCCCTGGGTGGCGGCCTGGCCGCCGATGGCGTGGGCCGGGGCCGGCGGGTCGTTGACGTTCAGGACGGCGATGGTGAACACGTCGCTGACAAAGGCGCCGCCGGTGTCAGTGGCGATTACCCTCACGTCGATGGCCCCGACATCGCCGTTGGCGGGCGTGCCGTAAAAGAGCCGCTCGGGGCCGTCGAAGTGCAGCCAGGCCGGCAGCGGCGAGCCGTCGGCCAGCTCGGCGGCGTAGTGCAGGACATCGCCGGGGTCCTCGTCGTGGAAGGTATTGGAGGCCAGCGCGAAGCTGAACGGGGCGTCCTGGACCGCGTTGCGGCCGCCGATGGGGTGGGCGACGGCCGGGGCATCATTGCGGCCTGTAACCGTGATGCTGAAGGACTGCGTGCCGGGGGCGCCCGACTTGTCCACCACGCGGAGGACGACGGGATTGGAGTCGGGGTCGTCATTGTGCGGCGTGCCGGACAGCGTGGCCGTCCCGTCCCCGTGATCGGCCAGCGTCAGCCAGCCGGGCAGTTCGCCGACCGCGACGATGGAAAGCGCCTCGGCCACGCCGGGCGCGCGGCGGTCGTCGTCGTCGGTGGCGATCTCGTAGGTGAAGAGGGCGTCCTCCACAACCTCGGCGGGCGGGGTGCTGGTGAACGACGGCGGGTCGTTGGTGTTGGCCACCGTGACGCCGAACGACAGGTCGCTGTATGCCCCGTCACCGTCGGTCACCCGCAGGACGACCGTGTGCGGCCCGACATCGGAGTTGGTCGGCGTGCCGGACAGCGTGGCCGTCCCGTCGCCGTGGTCGACCAGCGCCAGCCAGGCCGGCAGCGTCGGGGCCGTGATCGCCAGCACCGCGCCGGCGTCCGGATGGTCCGTCGTGACCGCCCAGGTGTACTGGGCATCCTCGACGGCCGCCGTCACAGGCGCGCCGGTGAATGTCGGGCGCGGGTAGTTGCCGAAATCGACGCCGCCGACGGCCGCGCCGGCATCGACCGTCACCAGGTGCGTCCCGGCGCCGCCCGGGAAGCTCCGCGCCCAGCCGTCTGGAAGCGTCTCGGCCACCAAATAACCGCCGGGCACAAGGTCCGCCAACTCGAAGCCGCCCGTTTCGTCGCCCGGCGTGCCGGGGTCGTCGGTGGCCGTGGTGGCCGTCGGCTCGCCGGCGTCGAGCCGCCCGTCGCGGTCCAAGTCGAGGTAGATCGTCCAGCCGGCCAGGCCCTGTTCCCCGGCGTCCGGCAGAGAGTCGCGGTCGCGGTCGTCCCACGCCAGCCCGCCGATGCTCCCGCGGAGGACCTGGTTGCCGAAGTCGATCCCTGTGGCCGCCAGCGGCAGCCCGCTCGTCAGGACCGACCGGGACAACGGCGTTGTGGGTATGGTGTTCTCGGGGGCCAGTTCGGCAATGGGGATCCGCCACGACCCGGCGGCGGACCGCGGGGCCGTGAAACCGATCTCGCTGCCCGCGCCCGCATTGTCGCTGACTTCCAGCGACGCCGCCGGCCCGACGGTGGTGAAGGTGATGCGGTTGCCTTGCCGGCCCGCCACCAGGGCGCCGCGGTGCGGCGAGCCGGCAATGGCGGCGTCCAGGTCGTCCACCAGGTCGTCGATGTTCTGGTTGTCGCCCGTGGCGTTCGAGCTGCCGTCTCCGGCGCCGCTTGCACTGCCCAGGAAGCCGGCAAGGTCGGCCCCCTGCTGCGGCAGGACGTTCAGGGAGACTTGGCTGCCCGTCGGCAACGTCTGGAACGCCAGGTGCCCCGCATCGCCGCCGACGACGCGGGCGATGACCCATTGCCCGATCGTGGTGCCGGCCAGCAGGCCGTTCAGGTAGGAGGCGATGTCCTGCACCCGCTGGAAGACGGGCGTTTGCGAGGTGCTGCCGACGACGTCGGAGATCGGCTCGCCCCACATCCTTATTTCCACCGTGAACATCAGCGCGGAGTAGCTGACGCCCAGTGTCGGCGGCCCCTGCGCCGCGGCCAGGGCGGGCCGGCCCGGCAGGATGGTCACCTGGGCCTCGACACCGTTGACAGTGACAGACAAGTCCACGCTGGGCGCGATAACCCTGCCGTCCGGCGGCGCGTCGGCGGCGGCCGTCACCGAGGCGGGATTGGCCACCATCCCGAAGGCGACGTTCTTCAGGGCATACTCGCCGTTGGCGTCGGTGTACGTGCGCGGCTCGCCGTCGTCGAGCAGGCCGTTCTCGTTGGCGTCGTTGAAGATCGTGACGCCATCGAGGCCTTCCTCGCCGGCGTCGCGGAGTCCGTTGCCGTTGCGGTCGTCGAACTTCGTGCCGTAGATGGCCGTGTCATGTTGGGTGAAATCGAACGACAACTGGGCCGTGCGCCCGGAGGGGTCGCCCAGCTTGTCGGCGCGGTCGTACGCGGTGATCCGGACGCCGAGGGTGGCCGACATGCTGGTCTCGCTGGACATTCCCACCGCCTGGAAGCATGCAACGGCAATCTCGGCCCAGACGTCCAGCCAGCCGCCGACGAGCTCTGTCTGAAGGGGATCGTCGGCCTGGACCTTCAGATGCACCGCGTCGCCGTCGGCGTCGCCCGCGGTCAGCCGCACCGGGCGGGCCAGGCCGACTAACCAGTCCGGCCTTGTGGCGGGCATGCCCGGCTGGCCGAGCGTGCCGTGGCGCTGGAACGGCGAGACGTCCCGCACTATGTCCCCGGCCAGTTCGTTGAAGCTCCAGCCGCCCGCCAGGTCCGCCTCGCCGCCGGTCAGAACGTGGTCCTTGTCGGCGGCGATCTGCCCGGCGCTCAAGGCCGCGCTCCAGATTCGCGGGTCGTTCATCTGGCCCGCGAAGTACCGGTCGGACAGGCCGGCGCCGATCCGGACGTCCTGGCCGTCTATGGTGTACAAGCTCTGATGTTGATACGTGGTGGACTCAAGTACGCCGTCCACGTAGAGCCGCGCGTCGGCAATGTCGGGCGAGCCGTCATTGGCCCATGTCACGGCGACGTGGTGCCACCGGCCGTCGGTCAGGTTGGTCGTGCCGTGGACATAGCCGCCCGTCACGTCAACGCTGAGGACGGCCGCCTCGGGCCCTGTCTGCGTCAGGCCGAACGTCCACGAGCCGCCGGACCCGCTGCCGCCCCACGAGGAAATAGCCCCCGATGACGCCACGCCGGCCTTGATCCAGCAGGTGATCGTCCGGGCGCCCACACCCACGATGCCCTGGAAGCCGCTTACCGTCACGACGTCGTCGGCCCCGTCGAACCGCAGCCGCCCGTCCCCGGCCTGGGGCGCGATCGGCTGGATCGTGGGCGAGTTGGGGTCCGAGTCGAAGCGGACGTCAACGCCCTTGGACTCGAGCTCGGGCAGGAACAGCACGTGCGAACGGTTGTTCAGCGGGTTGCCGTCCAGCGTCAGGACCTCCAGGTCCGGCGTGGCGGCGGCGACGAGTCTCACCGCGTCGGCAGCCATGAAGCCGTCGCCGAGGCTGCCGGCCGTAACGACCACCGGGCCGCCTTGGAGGTCAAAGGCGCCCAGGTCCTGCCACGGCCGGCCGCCGGCCAGGTCGCCCGATGGCGGCAGCGTCTGGTCCACGTCGACCTCGCCCACAGGGCCCATCGCATCAGACAGGCCGTACGTCACGGCGGTCGAGCGGTTGAAGTTCTGCGGCCAGGTGACCAGCAGCTCGTACCGGCCGGGAGAAAGGTTCGCCAGCGTCCACGTGGCCGTACAATCCGCCGCCCCCGGCGGGAGGAACCGATAGTCCTGCTCGAAGGCCGAACTGACGGGTGAAAGGCTGCCCAGCCACTGGCCGCCGGACTCGGCATAGCCCGCGTCGCCGTCATCGGCCAGCCGCTGGCCCGCCAGCGATTCAATGTCGCGGATGAGGTTGTCGTGCAGGTAGAGCCGCCGCAGGCCCGTCAGGCCTGCCAGCGGGGACACGTCCACAAGGCGGTTGGAGTGAAGGTCGAGGCACTCCGTGGCGCTTAGGCCCGCAAGCGGCGTCAGGTCCGCGATATGGTTGTCGTGCAGGCTAAGCCACAGCGGCGCGGCAATGCCATCCAGGGAGCCGATGTCCGCCAGCGGCTGACCCTGCACGGCCTGGCCGTCGATGCTCAGGAAGTCCAGGTCGCGGAGGTTCCACAGCGGCTGGAAGTCGGCCACCTGGTTGTAGTCCAGGCTCAGGCGCCTCAGGCGCAGCAGCAGCGACAGCGGGTCGACGTCGGCGATCGCGTTGCGGTCCAGGCTCAGGTACTCCAGGCGCGTCAGCCCGACCGGGGCGCCGGTTTCCCTCTGCCTGCCGGCCTGGATCGCTGCAAGGTCGACGATGCCGTTGCCGGCCAGGTTCACCTGCCGCAGATTGGTGGCCAGGCCCAGGCCGGTCAGGTCGGCGATCCCCGCGTCGGCCGCGTCCAGCCGCGTGAGGGTGTTCAGGTCGCTGGCGTACAGCGGCAGATGCCACAGGGGCTTTTTGTCCCAGGCGGTCGTTACCGGCATGCCCAACTGTTCGGCCAGGCGGGCGGCGAGGTACGGGTCGGGCACGTCGATCACCGGGTCGCCGCACCTGGGCTGGATGCTGCTGTGATCGTAGGCCGGCACGTCGAGGCGGCGCTCGCCGTCGTCCAGGTCCAGGACCTCCACGCACTCGGCGATGAAGGCGTCGTCTCCGCTGTCGCCGAAGATGCGGTCCAGGTGCCGGCCGCCGATGATCAGGTCGTCGCCGTCGCCGCCGTGCAGTTCGTCGCGGTCCGAGGCGGTGTGGGTGGCGCCGGCCTCCGGCGGGTTGATCTCCAGGGCAAACGGGATCGCCACCTCGGCCGGCCCGGCCGGGTCGTACACCCGCAGGTAGTACGTGCCCGCGTCGAAGGCCCGGAGGTCCACAATGCTCCGGCCCTGGGCCAGCCTGCCGCCCGCGGCATCGTAGACGTCGACCAGCACGCCGTCCTGGCCGGCGACCGCCGCTTCCAGGCCCGTCCGTCCGCCGTGGCCGGCCCGCAGGATGTCCAGCGACACGTTGGGGTCGGCGATCCCGACTCGGACAGTCGCGCGGGTCCGCCCCGCGGCCAGAAGGGCCTTGATCGCACCGGCCAGGTCCATCTCGATCCGCCCGGCCGGGGAGTCCAGCAGCACGCTGTCGTCGAACGCCGTGGCCGCCCCGGCCGCCAGGTCCGCAATACCCGCCGCGGCGTCGCCCTCGTCATCGAGAACGTCGACCTTCAACGGCACGGAGAACGGACCCGTCGCCTCGATCGTCCGCACCGTGGCGCCGTCGGCGACGGACAGCTCGGCCTGTCCGAAGTACAGGCGGCTGCCGACAACGGTCATCATGTCCAGTTCCGTCAGCGCCCGGCTGGCCAGCAGGACGACACTGCGGTTCCGAATAGTCCACAGGTCCCCGCCGGCCGCAAAGTACAGTTGCCCGCCTGCCACTCTCAGGTTCCTCGGCCGGTCCGCGAAGTCGCGAACCACGCTGATGCCGCCGCCGTCGTACTTCATCAGCGAGTAGCCGGCGCCGGCGGGTGTCTTGCCCGCGGTGAGGTAGACGGTGGCGGCCTGTGCCGTCAGGCCGGCGGGGCTCACGGAACCAGCCGGTGCGGCCGCCAGTTCGCTCGTCCCGACGGCCGTGCCGTCGCTGGCCCACAACTCCCACGGACTGCTCAGCCGCGTGAAGAACAGCCAGTTGCCGACGGCCGTCAGGTTCGTCACGGCCGCGCCCGCGAAGGAATGCAAGGCCGTCGCCATATTCTCGCCATTGCCGACCGTCCAGAGCGTCGTGTCGCTCGCTTGCCGCGTCGTGAAGAACAGCCTATCGCCCACGGCGGCCAGTTCGCCGATGGTCGTGCCCGTCTCGATGCGGGCCGAGACCGGCTCGCGGAGGTCGCCCGGGGTGATGCGCCAGACACGCATGCCTTGCTTGTCGGGCTGGCTGGGGTAGACGTAGCCCAGGTCGCCGACGAAGTACAGGCACCCGCCGACGCGGGTCAGGTGGCTGACCCAGGCCGGCTGGCCGAAGACCGGCCCGGCCGAGGTGCCCACGGCCCGCCACAACTCCGCCTCCTCGGGATTGCCGTAGGAAGCCAGCGTGAAGTACAGCGCCCCGCCGACGGCGAGAAGGTCCTGTGGCATGGCGCCCAGTTCACCCCCGACCTGCGTCAGGTCGCCGGGCGTGCCGCTGCTCTTCCAGAGGAAGTACGCCGGCGGGTCATCGGCGCCGCCGGCGAAGAACACCTCGCCGCCCACCGTCGTAAGGCCGGCGGGCACGTCGGCAAGGGAGGCGACCTCGACCGTGCCGGCGGCCGTGCCGTCCGACACGGCCAGCTTATTGTCGGCCGTTCCAAAGGCGAGCCGGCCGCTTAACTCCGCCGCCGACACCGCGCTGCCCAGGCCCAGCCCCTGGTGCAGGTTGGCGTACTCCAGTTCCAGTGTCAGGGCGCTGAGCTTGTCCAGGTCGTCCAGATACGGCAGGAGGCTGCCAAGGTCCAGTTCCAGGACGAGCTGCCCGGCCTCGCTGCCGCCCAGGCTGAATAGCGCCGCGTCGGGATCGTTCTGCGGCGGGTTGGACGTGGACTGCGGGATCGCGTCGTCGGTCGGAGCGATCCACAGCGTGCCGCCGGGCTCGTAAGCCGGCGTGAGGCGGATCTGGTTGCCGCCCTGCCAGTCGCCAAGGGTCGTGAACTTGTACCACCGCTCGTCCTGCCCCTGTACGAGGGTGTAGCGGTCGTCGTCGAGCACGCCGTCGCCGTTGTAGTCCTGGTCGGCGAAGACCACCGCCCGGCCGGTGCCGCGGTCCACCAGGAACGAGCCGCTGCCCGTGATCGTCCGGTTGGTGAGCGTTTCCACCGCGAAGCCGGACAGGTCCACCCGCGACGGTCCGCCGTAGACGACGTACAGCTTGCCCGCGTCCGGCATGGCCGCGCCGGCGAACACGTCGGCCCCCGGCGCCCCGGCGATAAGGTCGTCGCGGCGGTCGCCGTCCAGGTCGATCCCCGGCGTGGCGGGCAGGCGCCCCAGGGCGTCGCCCTCGCCCTCGCCGTCCAGGACCACGTCGGCGCCGGTCATGGCCAGTTCGCTCGGCCAGCCGCCGGCGGGCGCGAAGAAGACGTACACGTGCCCGCGCTGGTCGAGGTCCAGCACGTCGCCGCGGGAGTTGGTCACGACGCGGGCCGGCTCGCCGACGGCCAGGTCGCTCCAGCCGTCGCCGTTGAAGTCGCCGGCAGTCACCGTCAACTCGCCGGACATCGAGACGCCGTCGGTCAGGTAGCCCGCCGGGGCGCGGCGGATCGTCACGCCGCCCGGCAGCGGGTTGCCCGGAGAAACAAGCCGGCTTCCGCCGGGCGCCGCCGAACCGTAGAAGACCAGCACCGAGCCGATGGCGCTCGACGCGTCCTCGACCTGCCGGCCGATGGCGAAATCGTCGTAGCCGTCACGGTTCAGGTCGCCCAGGGCCGCGACGCAGCCGCCAAGCCCGAAGTCCTCGTAGAGGGCGTCGGCCACCGGACCGGTCGGACTGACGGCGGCCAGGGTGATTACCACGGGCGTCGTGGCCGCAGGATCGGGCCGGCCCAGAACCAGGTACGCTCGCCCAAGTTTCGGCAGCGATGTAACCGGCGGGCTGCCGTAATAGGCGAAGTCCGGGTTGGCCAGCAGCAGGTCCTCGGCCCCGTCGCCGTTGACGTCCCCGGCCACGGTGACCGTCAGCGCAATGGACGCGCCGGGCGTCTGGTCCTTGACGATCCGGGCAAGCTGCGACGCGCTGTTGCCGGGGTCGAACGATCCCGGCGGGACTATCTGGGCGTCGCGGATCTTCTCGCCGGAGTAGATCCACGCGACCTCCCCGCCGCCGCCGACCGGCCCGGGCCAGGCGGCCAGCAGGTCGCCACACGCGTCGTCGTTGAACCGCATTACCCACAGCTTCATCCCGGCGGCGCCGGTCGGCAGGTCGAACGTCCGGAATGACAGGTAGAGCGGGTCCGACGGGCCGGGCACGGTCAGCAGCCGCGCCGGCGGGTCCACACGCCCGTACAGCACGCTCACGACGTACTTGCCCCCGGCCGCGTCGTACCGGCTGAACACCAGGTCGCTGATCCCGTCGCCGTTGATGTCGCCCATCCGCTCGGCCGGCGTGCCCAGGGCCGAAGCGTCCACGATCATCGCCGCCCGGCTGGAGGCGTCGAGGCGTTCGGCGAGGTTCACGGGGCCCAGCAGGACGTAGCAGTCGCCCTGGCCCCAAACGAGCAGGTCGTTCACGCCGTCGCCGTTAAAGTCGCCCATGTCCTGCGCGCGGGAGAGCATCTCGTGCGAAAGCGTCCCCTCCAGCCCGAAGGCCTGGTCCATCGCGACGGGCGCCGAGCCGCCGGACAGACTCACGCCCGCCGGCCCCGACGCCAGGGCGGCCGCCACGGGCGTGGCCAGATCGAAGCGGTAGTCTTCCCGCTGGGCCCCGGCGGCCGGACCGGAAGGCACGCCGAGGGACCGGCCCAGCAGGACGTTCACCTGCCCGCCGAAGGCATCCGCCAGCGCCAGGTCCGCGCGGCTCAGGCCGCCCTGCGGCCCGTTGACGTCTCCGGCCCGGCCGAACAGCAGCGGCCGGATCGACGCGGAAGACTCGGTCGCGTACGCCGGGTCAGCGGGCTCCAGGACCATGTCCGGAACGTCGAAGTTCACGCCCCCGGCGCCGCCGAAGTACACGCGGGCCACCTGGTGGGCGAGTTGGCCGTCGCCGGCCAGGGCCGAACTGGTCTCCAGGACCGCCGCGCCGAAGTCGTCCCGGCCGTCGCCGTCTACGTCGCCCAGCGGCATCAGCCAGGCCGGGGCGAGCGCGTATGTGGCACTCGCGGGCCCGCCGGTAACCAGCCAGCTCTTGGCGGACCCGGACACGATCAGGTCGGCGTGGCCGTCGCCGTCCACGTCGCCGGCGCCGTACAGCCGGAAGCCGGTGAGAGGCTCGCCGAACCCGTCCAGAGTGGTCTGGCCGCCAGAGCCGCCATAGCGGATGAGCACCTTGCCTTCCCCGTCGCCGGACTCTATAAGAATCGCCAGATCGTCGGCGCCGTCGCCGTCGAAGTCGCCGATGCCGGCGACGCCGGCGCCGAACCCGTCGACGCCGGCCTGGCTGATCTCGTCGTCGGCCGAGATCGTCCGCACGGTAACGTCGTCGACATACCAGCCCTCGAAGCCGTTATTGGCGGCGTCGATGGTGTCGAAGTCCATCGCGAACCGGACCGTCCCGCCCAAATCGGCGGACCCAAGCGGCACGTGGACGGTCCGCCAGAGCGTGGTCGGGTCTGCCAGCACGCCGGACTGGTTGCTCACCCCCGCCAGCGGCTCATACTGCCACTCAGGGGGCGTGCCGACCTGGCGCCCGATCAGGACCGTGGCGCGGTCGTAACCGCCGGCCGACTCCGTCTGGAGGAAGTAGCTGAACGACAGTTCGGCAAACAGCACGCCGCTCAGGTCGATGTCGGGACTGACGATCCTGCCGCCGGTGGCCAGCGAACCGGCGTCGTAGGTGCCGGCGCCTTCCGTGCCGAAGTGGAAGCTGCCGGCGGCGCTGTGGCCCTCGTCCTCGGCGCGGCGCTGTGTCACGTGCCACAGGCCCGGGCCGTACAGCGGCCCGCGGGCGGTGTTGTCCACGGTGAAGGCGTTGTCGCCGGCGCCGTCGCTGAAGTCGGCGCTAAGGGACTCCGTCAACCAGTCGCCGGATCGCCCGTGGAACACGTATGCCTTGCCGGCCCCGGTGGTCACGTCCACGTCGCCGACAATCAGGTCGTCGTAGGGAAGGTGCGTGGCGGGGTTCTCGTCGCCGTTGACGTTGCCCGCCGCGGCGACCGAGAGCCGGCCGGTGAAGCCCCTGATCGCCACGTCGGCCTGGCCGACGACGTCGATCGTGCCCGCCCACTCGCCGCCGAAGAGGATGTAGACGCCGTGGTTGTTGAAGGGCGCCGGCGGCCAGACGCCCGGCGGCACGGCCGGGCAGGCCATCGTGACAGCCACCACGACGTCGTCTATGCCGTCGCCGTTGAGGTCGCCGGCCGGGGCGACGATCGACTGCGTCCCGAATACCGACGGGTACAGCAGCGGCGCGGGCAGCTTCAGCGCGACGCTTGCCGGCCCGAGCGTCACGTCCGACGCATCGGCCGAACCGAAGCGGATCCGCGCGTAGCTCGGGCCCACCTGGTCAGGGCCTAGCCCGGCCAACTGGGCCGACTGGCCCGTGTCGTCGCGCACGACCGCCACGAAGTCCTCGAAACCGTCGCCGTTGATGTCGCCCAGGCCGATGACGACCGGCTGGTCAGCCGGGTCCGTCGAACTGACGTGGAAGTCCGCCTCGGCGCCGGACACGTCTATGGTCTGTCCCAGCGGCTTGTCGAACCGCAGGCGGTACTCGCCCATTGCGGCCGGTGCGTTGGCGTTCACCACGTGCAGCACGTAGTAGTCCGGCACGCCCGCGAACTGCTCGACGGGCAGCACGTGGAGCGGTTCGCCTGGACCGGCCGCGTTGGCCCCGGCGTACAGCTTCAGCAGCAGGCCCCGCGAGCCCGCCAGCGACGGATCGAGGAACTCCAGCGAGATCATGTCGGCCGTCAGCAAGGCCCTCTGCTGATCCCCGAACGCCCCAAACGCCACTGGCGCCGGCAGGACGTACCAGTCGCCGGCGTCGCCGGCGTGCAGGCTCAGGCCGTCGATCACGGTCCCCGCGCCGACGGGCTCCAGCAGGGCCGCGAAGTTCACGTCGTCGTTCACGCCGCACTCGGCGCCGCGGACGACCGTCTCGTGGCGGTCGGGGCGGACGTCGTCGTTGCCGACGATCAGGTCCCGCCCGCCGCCGCCGAAGATGCGGTCGTCGCCCAGCCCGCCGAACAGGAAGTCGTCGCCGGCGTCGCCGTAGATCACGTCGTCCTCGGCCCCGCCGTAGAGCTGGTCGGCCCCGTCGCCTCCGTGGATCTCCAGCGCGCTGATCAGCCCTCGCTGCTGACGGTCGCCGGGGTCGATGCCCCATTCGCTGTCGGTATTGGGGAACTTGTACTCCGGCGCGCCGTGGACCACGTCGTTGCCGGCCCGCGTGTCGATCACCGTCCGCTCGACGTTCACCGCCTCGTAGAAGACGTAATTCTGCTCGTAGCGCCGGTTGGCGGCATCCACGACGAAACGCTGGTTGGCGATGTCCCAGATCAGGCTGGTGAACTCGTAGCGGTGGAGGATGCGGTTGTAGCGGATGGCCACCTCGTCGGGCACGCTCCGGCCGAGACGGTCGTAGTCGCCGCCAAGAAACAGCACCCGGTCGTCGCCCTGGCCGCCGTCGAAGCGGTCCGTCAGGGTCGGCACATACGTCTCGTACGTGCCCTTGATGAACGGCAGGCCGTCAGGGATGAGTTGGAACGCGTCGTCGCCCTCGTTGCCGAACAGCAGGTCGCTGGCCTGCCGGTCCTGCCCGCCGCAGAGCACGTCGTTGCCGGGCCCGCCGAAGATCCAGTCCTCCGACGGCCCGCCGCACAGCACGTCGCTGCCCTGCCCGCCAAGGATGATGTCGCGGCGGACGACGTCGCGTCCGGCCGAAAGGTCCACGTCCTCGGCCGGCTCGCCGACAAGGTCCAGGCGGAGATTGTAGACCGTCGGGATCAGGTTGGCCGAAGCCACCTTGACGTAGTACGTCGCCCCGGCCGAGAGAGGCAGGCGAGGCGCCGGACCAAGCAGGACTTCCGTCCGGCCCGTGCCGCCCAGGTCGAGCAGCGACTGCCCGCCGCCGTCCAACACCGGGCGGACTTCGTACTGCTGGCCGGCGGCGCCGGCGATCTCCAGCCAGTACTCACCCCTCGGCAGGCCCGTCAGGTCCACGGTAGTGGCGGCGGCGGCAGGATCGGAGT
>Ga0315280_10005863_pt1 | contig 17277 bp, 14 predicted proteins | sample YL17G06_40_MG_FD_203697 | JGI IMG/M metagenome (GOLD analysis project Ga0315280, IMG submission 203697) | Sediment microbial communities from Yellowstone Lake, YNP, Wyoming, USA - YL17G06_40 | ecosystem: Environmental > Aquatic > Freshwater > Lake > Sediment | place: USA: Wyoming | collected...
AGGTGCTTGAATTTTCTCCCGCCGTGGAGTTGATCTTAAATGAACATGGCCATTGCGCGGGGGCAGTTCTTTATAATCTGGAAACGGAAGAATACTTCATCGTTAAGGCCAAAGCAGTGGTCATGGCCACAGGAGGGTCAGGAAGACTTCACATCCAGGGGTTCATGACGACCAATCATTATGGCGCTACAGGAGATGGTCTCGTCCTCGGTTATCGGGCAGGGGTGAAACTCTGTTTCCTCCATGCCGTCCAGTATCATCCAACTGGTGCAGTCTTTCCAGAGCAGGCAGAAGGCCTTCTGATTACAGAGAAGGTTAGGGGGGCGGGAGCTAATGTACTCAACATTGACGGAGAACAATTCGTCAATGAACGGGAACCGAGAGATATAGAATCGTCCTGCTTCATACGAGAGTGCACTGAAATTGGAAAGGGAGTCCCAACTCCCGCGGGTAAGGTGGGCATTTGGTTAGACTCCCCGATGATTGATATTCTTATGGGAGAAGGTGCGGTAAAGAGAGAATTTCCAGGCAAATTTATTTTGTTTAAGCGATTTGGAATTGATATTTCAAAGGAGCCGATGCTGGTTTATCCCACCCTTCATTACCAGAACGGAGGTTTGGAATATAACAGCCGTTGTGAAACCTCCGTTCCAGGATTTTTCGCTGCCGGCGAGGTTTCGGGTGGAGTCCACGGTGAAAACCGGTTGATGGGGAACTCCCTTCTTGATGTCACTGTCTTCGGCAGGATTGCAGGAGTGAGTGCATCACTCTATGCGAAAGAGAAGGCAAAAGATGGAAAATTGAACCTGGACCATGTCCGAAGGTATCATAAAGAATTGGAGGAGGCAGGGATCATCACGGACCGCGTCTCCCCGATGATCCTTCCCGATTATTCAAATCCAAATGTCCGTGAGCGTCAACTCACCGCCCACTACGTTGGCACAATCCGGTGACGGCACAGCGCATAGCGTTTCGGCTTATCCTTCATTTCACCCTGAATAAAGAAATTCCCTCTCCCTCTGTGAGGTGATGGGGGAACCCCAATATTCCCCTCCCCCTCGACGGGGGAACCGCAATATTCCCCTCCCCCTCGACGGGGGAACCGCGATATTCCCCTCCCCCTCGACGGGGGAACCGCGATATTCCCCTCCCCCTCGACGGGGGAGGGTCAGGGTGGGGGTGCCAAACTCTTTCTCCGAACTCACCTCTCCGAACTATTGCACCGTAAATGCTCTCACTTCCGAAGCGGTCTCTCTCTTTAACCCATCCCACGCCTTGATTCTAAAATAGCCGGTCCCTGTCCCCACCAGTTTCTTTACACCCATCCCTTACCCCTCAATGAGATCAAACGAAACATTGCCGTGACGCACGGGTGCGGATGTTGTCTTGACAATTAGCCCGTACCTGATATATAGGTTTGCTATGAAGAAAGAATCGAAAGAAAATCTTAAAAAAATGGGCATTTCTATTGTATACCTTTTCGGCTCAAAGGCGACTGGAAAAGAGACGCCATCAAGCGACATTGACATCGGAGTCGTATTTAAGAATTCCTCCATTGCCGAAGATACGAGGGCCTTATACACTATCCTCTACGGATTGTTTTCGGAGTTATACCCCGTCTCAAAGTTAGACATCGTTTTCCTGCAAAAAGCTCCTCTCTCCCTTCAGTATTCTGCAATCAAAGACGGAAAAGTTCTTTTTGAAGAAGATCCTGTTTTAAGAGCAGATTACGAATACCGGGTCGTCAATCAATATCTCGATTTTAGACCTGTGCTTGAAATTTTCGATCGAGTCGCGACGGAGAGATATGGCAAGGCATAGGGTTCCTCTCAATAAAGATGTTCTGAGAACCAGGATTTCATACATTGAGGATTCCCTGAAGAGCCTCGAGAGATTCAAGGGAGTTCCATTTAAGGACTTTCATTCGAACACCGATCATTTCCGTATTGCCTTCTATGACCTACATAGGGCCCTTGAGGCGGTGATGGATATCGGATCCCACGTTCTCTCGAGAATTGCCGGTGCAAGACCTTCTACCTATAAAGATATTCCAAGGCTTCTTGAAAAACATAAGATTATCCCGAGTGGTTTTGCCTCAAATCAGTTGACCAAAATGGCTGGCTACAGGAACCGTATGGTCCACTTTTACGGGGAAATAACGGAACGAGAGATCTACGATATCATCCAGGAGGAACTTGGGGACTTTTATCTCTTTTGCAGTCACATAAATAGACTTCTGAAAAACCCTGCGAAGTTTGATCTGACGGCAGAGTAGGCAAGCACTTCCCCCCGGGACCCTCGCCCCCCTAAATTCTTTTACTGAACAGTAAACGACCTTACTTCCGAAACACTCTCTCTATTCAATCCATCCCAGGCCTTGATTCTAAAATAACCTGTTCCTGTCCCTACCAGTTTCTTTACCGTTGTCCATTGACTTGGAGATAAAGGCTTATGAAGAACTGTCTCAGAATTGGGATCTTTCGTCGAATAATTGAACCCCTTTATCTTTTTTAAGTCGCTGAAGTCATTGAGCGAACTGATTTCAAGCTTGAACTTGACATTACAGTTGGTGCCGAAATCAAAGGTGGGTGGTGTTCCAGAGGAAAGAACAACTCCATTTCCAGGAGCATTGATGGTAACCGCCTGAGGGGTGCTTATTTGGAAATTACTCACATCACTTTTAGCAGTCGTTTTATCGGACTTTATTCCGATGATTTTCCAATAGATGTCCCGAATGCTCCCACCATTGTAGCTGGACGCAAGGACCTTTTTCCATATCCCGACCGATGGGGTCCAGCTATTTTGAGTCCCGTTGACCGTGGCCTTTGCAATGGGTGTGGAAAAATCGGTGGAAGAAGTTGAAAAGAGGACCCCGTACTGTGTGAATGTCTCAACGGTATTCCATTGAAATGAAGGTTGGTGGTTGGTTATGAGGGAACATGTTTTGAAGACCGTGCCGTTAGCTGGAGATTGGAGTGCAATTGGGGTTGAAGAAATGCTGATCGAGAAGGTTCCTGACCAGGCTGAAACTACAGAGAGATCGCTGGAACATGCTGCTTGAACTTTAACTAAATAGGTGCCTGGTGACCCCCAGGAATGAGATGCGCTGGTGGTTCCTAAAGGCAGCCACTCGGAGATAATTCCATCATCCCAGTCAAAGCGGTATTGAATTGGATGATCAAAATTGGAGGAGGCTCCTCCTGCTGTGAAGGTATAAGCTAATCCGATAATACCGTTTGAAGGACCGGAAGGGGTGTCAGGGGAAAAGATGACCTCGGATACCTCTCCAAGCCGAAATACCCCTCCCCCCTCAGTTGCCGCATAGAGCACTTTACCATCGGACGAGATAGCCATAGAAGTGACAGCCCTGTTAGAAAGTCCCTCTTTTATAGGGACCCAATTGGCTCCTCCATCTGTAGACATATACACCCCACTGCTATGATCTCCGGCATAAATCATCTGCGAATTCGTCGGATCAATAACGATGCTCCAAACCGATGTCCAGGGTACTAAGTAGTAATCTGTCGAGAAAACCCTTTTGGGCGGCTGTTCGAAAGAGACGCCCAATTTCACCTTACCGGCAGGCAATAGATTCGATGGACACACAAGGTTTAAACCTGTGTTGATTTCTCCCCAGAGTTCTCCACCATTAGTGGTCTTAAAGATACCTACTCCGTCTCCCAACCCGGCGTATACCACCTCTGGACTTTGAGGATCAATGGCTAAAGACCGGACATCAGCGGAGGCAAGGCCATTGTTCTTCATGACCCAGTTCTGTCCTCCATCGGTCGTCTTAAAGATCCCGTCTTTCCAGGTACCGACGTAAACGATATCTGGGTTGTTTGAGTGAACTGTGATGCAGTTGATATTAATTAGAGATGTTTTCAGACCATTGTTTATCTCCACCCATGTTTCACCGCCGTCAACGGACTTATACATCCCATAGCTTGGTGAAGCAGGGTAAGGGCCTCCAATAGCACTTCTATCCCTCCTCATGCCGGCATAGACAATGTTTGAGTTGGAAGGGGCATGAACGATATCCTTGAATCCGTGCCAACATCCCCGAATTATGGTATTACAGTCCCCCGCAGGATTTGTATTTGGGTGTTTAAAGACTAATCGCCAACTATTCCCGCCATCTGTGGTCTTATAGATGCCTCCACTAGCCTCATCCGAGATAAGGATTTCCTTCTTGTTGGCAGGGTTAATTGCTACTGCATTCCACTCTGGTACGTTTGCTGGGGGAAACGCAATACCTGTCCAGTTCTGGCCCCCGTCAAAACTTCTGAAAGGCCCACTTCGGCCGATCGTGTAGACAGTGGCCGGATTTTGGCCGTCTATGGCGATATCGTGTAGGTGTGCACCCGTATACCCCTTGCTCCAATTGACCCAAGTGTGGCCGCCATCTGTAGACTTAAAAACTCCACCAACATAGTTATTGACAAATACGGTCATCGGGTCGTTCGGGTCTACCACAGCCCCTATAGGAATACCTGCCCTTATTCCAGGAGGCCCATAGGTTCCTCCTGGCGTCTGAAAGCTATGCCATGTATTGCCACCATCGTCACTCCTGTAAAAAGGGCCTTCGCCTCCTGCGTAAACGACGTTAGGGTTAGAAAGGCTGACGGTTACAGCAGTGATAGAGCAATCCGATGGCAGCACTCTGGTCCAATGTATCCCTCCATCAACAGTCTTGTAGACCGCACTTCCCGTCCTGTACGCATTATTCCCTGCTGCTGCAAAGAGGATTTGTGGATTCACGGGATGCATTTCCAAGAAGCCGATGAAGAGGTTTTCGATCCCACTATTTATCTGGAGCCAATTTTCTCCTCCATCAGTCGACTTTAAAATGCCAACCCCTATGTCATCGTAGGCTTCCCTATCGAAGATGCCTGTGGAGGCGTACATTACATTCGGGTCGGTGGGGTCAAATAGAACAAACCTAACCAAATTATCTCCTTGCCAAACAGAGCGCCATTTCTCGCCTCCGTCTTCGGTTTTGTAGATTTTTCCCTTCGTCTTATTAAACTCCTTCCCCAGAATCCCGGTAGAGATTTCTGCCCCGGCAAAAACAATGTCGGAATTATTAGGGTGAACTCCGAAGTTTCGGAAACTTATCTCATCCCCTTCCGTGACGGTTTTGTCCATGCGAGTCCAGGTTTCGGCCCCATCCGTGGACTTGAAGATTCCTTTTGCATTCTGTGTTCCAGACCAGACAATGTTTGGGTTATTAGGATCAATGGTAAGGCAAAAGATCGGTGCGCCATCGCCAGAAGGCCCAGTTTTGGTGGTTATCCCTTGATTCTTTTGAACCCAGGTATTTCCAGCATTATAGCTCTTGTTCACCCCACTTGGGTTATCAGTGACGAACATAACATTCTTGTCAAGTGGATGGATTCTGACATCGTAGCCCAACCCTCCGCTTGGTCCACCCGTTTTGATCCAGTTGTATCCGGGAGGCGGGGCGGGAGGAAGGGCCCCGAAAAGTAAAACATCGTCAAAGTGGACATGAGAGTTATCCAAAGTTTCAAAGGCAAAAGTGCCAAACAGAAGCGGGCTATCATCATCCACGACGTCAACAGCTAAACCATTATCCAAGTAAACTTTGATGGAGATTTCTTCAAGGAGGATCCTCACTACATGCCAGCTCCCCTGATTCAGATCGATACTTTCCTGAAACAGAGTAGAAAAATTCGATCCCACTTGCTTGTTAAGAAATATCCACCCCTCTCGGATTGCAAGGAAGTACCTGGCAGGTATCCTTTCCGTCTCTGAAATCCTTCGGTCAAATATCCTGAAACTTAGGTGGAAGCCTCCAGCAATAAGCTTGAATTTTGTTTCGATGACACAATTTTTATGCCCATCCGTAAGCGGGTTAGCCCAATGATGGCCCTCGCCGCTCAAAACATAATTGCCATTTTCCTGTTCAACCCTCCATCCCAATCCCAGATTCCATTTCTCGGCCGATCCCCCCTCAAAATCATCACTAAAAAGGGCTTTCCAATTTGGAGGTAAAGGAGGAGGTGGAGGAGGAGTTGGAGGTGGTTCGCCAACTATATTGATATCATCAAAGTGGACATGAGAATTTTCATCCCAGATAGTCTCCAAAGCAATCGTGCCTTGGAGAAGAGGAGTAGCGTTGTCCGTATAGCCAATTTGTGCTATGCCATCGACGGCCACCTCGATCCGGCTGCCCTGAACCGTGATGGAAACCATATGCCATTGCCCTGTGGAAATAGGGAAATCGGCCCGAGCCAGGTTATTAAAGAAGGTATCTGGCCAAAATTGTTTGTTTAGGGTGAGGCCCCCCCGCCAAACCCAATAAAATAGCGTCCTTTGTCGCTATGGCGAACATTCAGGTGGACCGCTTCCTGGATTATTTTGATACGCAAATTAAACCGATAATCAGTCCATTTATTTCCGACGCCCAGGGTTAAATAACTGTGACCAGAGCCACTGAGGATGTAGTTGCCGTTCTCCTGTTCCACCTGATAGCCAGGAACCAATTGCCAGCCGTTAGCGTTGCCATCCTCAAAATCGTCCTGAAACAGCGTTGTCCACCCTTCCTGAGCCAGGGTAATCTGAGGAAAGATAAAAAAAGAGGTGGTAATTCCTAAAAGAAGCGAAAACAAGAGCAATGACCAGAGCCAACGGGAATTCATTTCCAAGGGCCGATGTATCTTCTTGTTTGTTAGACGGCGCTTATTCATTGCAGTTCCTCCTCGTAGCTCCAACTTCTCATTAATGCGTAAATTGATCTAATCTTCAATAAAATTCTCATTTCGTATAGATAATTATTCCGTTATCTACAATTTCTCTTACAAAACCTTTCTTTTTTTTCAACTGCTCAGGTGTTAATCCTACCGGTTCAATAGGCTCTCCAAACTTATGGTGTGCCTTACTCAAAACTTCCTGCCTTTCGAATATATCCAATTTCTTAAACGAAGGAGAAACAACTGCGATATCAATATCACTGTATTCTTTTGGCTTCCCCTTGGCGTAAGAACCATATAGAATGATTTGGGATACCTCAATTCCAAGCATTCGAAGCCTGTTAGTATACTGCACAATTATCTTTTCAATCTCGTATCTTTTTTTAACCATTTTAGAAGTCCTCTCGTTTTCTTAAAATACTCCTCCGCTCTTTTTCTTTTAAATGCCTTGATAAGACCGTCAATATCTTCGGGATACCTGGTCGGAATGCTTAAATCATTTAGGGATTCAAGCACTTTAAGGTGATCTTCAGGAATTTCCAGATTTACTGCGTTCGAGAGGTAAATGAGATTATGCGTTTTTGGTGGGACCTTCGCTAAAACTGCCTCATACAAGGCCTTTAATAATTTTTCCACTGATAAGTGGCACATAAAAAGTACATAGATATATCTTCCTGCCTTCAGCATGTGTTCCCCAGTTTTGATGTCGTAATTGGATGACTTAATCCAATTATTTATGCTGTCATTTGCCTTTGTCATTTTCTTTATAATTGTCCATGGTGGGCACTACCCCCAAACCATGAAAATCGGTAATCGCCCCTTTGATTTTTTCCCCTGTAAAGCAATTCTTAAATACAGATTTTCAGATTTAATTCTAGTATTTTATAGATTTTGTTGCTCTTTGTCCATCATTTTTTTCTTTTTTGGGTCGAAGAAATCCGTTATAATAACCCAACTCAAATTTAAGGGGGGAGGAAACTGAATGAAGATTCACGAATATCAGGCCAAGGAGATTCTCAAAAGTTATGGTGTCCCCGTTCCAAAGGGTGGAGTGGCTGAGACTCCGGAGGAGGCACGGAGGATTGCCGAAGGAATTGGAGAAAAGGCAATCGTTGTGAAGGCGCAGATCCATGCAGGTGGAAGAGGAAAGGGAGGAGGTGTCAAAATCGTAACCCATCCCAAAGAAGCGGAGAAGGCTGCCAAGGAGATCATTGGGATGACACTCGTTACTCATCAGACCGGACCAGCAGGTCGGCTTGTCCGGAAAGTTCTGATTGAAGAGGGGATGGAGATTCAAGAAGAACTTTATTTAGGGGTGGTGATTGATCGTTCGAAGGCCTGTCCGGTGATCATGGCCAGTCGAGAAGGGGGTGTGGAGATTGAGAAAGTAGCAGCCGAGTCTCCAGAGAAAATTGTTAAGGAATGGGTGGATCCCAGCGTTGGCCTCAAGCCTTTTCAGGCAAATAAGATCGGCTATGAGCTTGGACTCGAACCCGCCCAGGTAGGGAAGATGAGAAATATTATTTTTGGCCTCTACAAAGCTTTTTGTGAGAAGGATTGTTTGCTTGCCGAAGTTAATCCTCTTGTCCTGACAAAGGGAGGGGAATTTATTGCCCTCGATGCCAAAATTAATTTTGATGACAATGGTCTTTTCCGGCATAAAGAGATGGCTGCCTTAAGAGATCTCAATGAAGAAGCCCCTCTTGAGGTAGAGGCTTCCAAGTATAATCTGAATTACATCAAACTGGATGGAAATGTTGGATGCATGGTGAATGGAGCAGGGCTTGCCATGGCCACGATGGACATTATTAAAGTGGTGGGTGCAGAGCCGGCTAATTTTCTTGATGTGGGAGGTGGAGCCACAGTTGAAATGGTAAAAAATGGGTTCAAGATCCTGATGTCGGACCCTGGGGTAAGAATGGTGTTCATCAATATTTTTGGAGGAATTCTCCGATGCGATACACTGGCAAAGGGTGTGACTGAGGCTGTTCGAGAGGTGAAGGTTAATGTACCCATCGTGGTGAGGTTGGAAGGAACAAATGTAGAAGAGGGCAGAAAGATATTAAATGAATCGGGTCTCAATTTTACTGTCGCCATTGGGATGAAGGATGGGGCTGAGAAAGTGGCTGAAGCGTTAAAAAGATAGTTCGGAGTAATTTAGTTCGGGGTTCGGAGCATTTCGTCTTCGATTACTCCGAACTCTGAACTCCGAACTCCTTACTTTGATTGGAGGGGAGCATGAGCATTTTGGTGGATGAGAAGACGAGGGTGGTCGTTCAAGGGATCACAGGGAATGAGGGATTGTTTCACACCCGGCAGATGGTAGAGTATGGAACCAAGGTGGTAGCCGGTGTGACCCCGGGCAAAGGGGGACAGAAGATAGATGGGATTCCAGTCTTTAATACGGTATCGGAAGCGGTTAAGAATACCAATGCCAATGCCTCTGCAATCTTTGTCCCCCCTGCCTTCGCAGGAGATGCCATCCTGGAGGCATCTAATGCAGGCATTTCAATCATTGTGTGTTTGACCGAAGGGATCCCAACGCTGGATATGGTGACGGTGAGAGAATATCTCAAGGGAAAAGAGTCGAAATTGATTGGTCCAAATACTCCCGGAATTATTTCCCCGGGCAAATGTAAAATCGGTGTTATGGCAGGTTACATTCATAAGCTGGGAACGATTGGGATCATTTCTCGAAGTGGGACACTCACCTATGAGGTCGTGGATCAGTTGACCAAAAAAGGGATCGGACAGTCGACCTGCGTGGGCATTGGAGGAGACCAAATCATCGGGCTAAATTTTGTCGATCTCTTGGCACTTTTTGAAAAAGATTCTAACACTGAAGCAGTGATCATGATTGGTGAAATTGGTGGCACAGCAGAAGAAGAGGCAGCTCAATTTATTGAGAAGCGTGTTCACAAACCTGTGTTGGCTTTTATTGCGGGATTGACAGCTCCTCCTGGAAGAAGGATGGGGCACGCTGGTGCGATTATTGCGGGAGGAAAGGGAACAGCCAAAGAGAAAATGGAGGCATTGGGAAAGGCAGGTGTAAAGGTGGTTAGAAATCCGGCATTGGTTGGGGAAGAGATGGAAACCATTTTGAAGGGTAAAAGATCCTAAGGTTTGCCTGTTGGGAGACACAATGGACTAATAATTTTTATTTATTTCAATAAGTTACAGAGAAATGTTTATCTTTTTATTGATTTGTGTTATTCTAATTTTAAGAATTTAAAAAAGAAGGTGGTATAAAATGTTGACTGAAATGAGGGATCGACTGAAGGAGTTGAGCAACCGTCTGGAAATCCTCCGAGGGCATCTTTGACATCGATGGCAAAGAAAAAAAATTGGATGAGATTGGGAAGATGATGGCAGAGCCCAATTTTTGGGAGACAAACGGTACTGCCCAAAAAATCCTGAAGGACCGAGCCTCCCTTCTTGAGATCATATCCCCTTGGAAACAGGAACAGAAGGAATTGGAGGAGATGGAAATTCTTCTCCAATTAATTGAGGAACAAGGGGATGAGAGGGAAGCACAGGAGCTGTCAGAGAAGATCGAGAAGAGCGAAGAGGCGATCGGAAAGATGGAGTTTAGGAGGATGCTGGGTGGGGAGCATGACTTCAATAATGCCATTGTGAGCATCAATGCAGGCGCCGGTGGAACAGAGGCTCAGGATTGGGTCGAAATGCTTCTCAGAATGTATCTCAGGTGGGGAGAAAAAAAAGGGTATCAGACACAGATCATTGATATCCTATCGGGTGAAGAGGCCGGGCTGAAAAATGTCACCTTCACGGTCAACGGGCCTTATGCCTATGGATACTTGAAAGCAGAGACCGGTATCCACCGACTTGTTCGTATATCTCCTTTCGATGCAGGAGCAAGACGCCATACCTCTTTTGCCTCAGTTTTTCTTTTCCCTGAAGTTCCTGATGATATTGTGGTTGAGATCGACGAAAAAGAGCTGAGAGTTGATACGTTCCGATCCAGTGGGGCGGGTGGACAACATGTTAATAAAACCGATTCTGCCATACGGATCACTCATCTTCCCACAGGTATTGTTGTTCAATGCCAGAATGAACGATCCCAACATAAGAATAGGGCGACCGCCTTGAAGATATTAAAAGCACGCCTTTATGAAAAGGAGATGAAGGAGAAGGAAGAAAAGTTGGAGGAACTTCACCACACGAAAAAGGAGATTGCCTGGGGGAGCCAAATACGTTCTTATGTCATGCACCCTTACAAAATGGTCAAAGATCACCGTACGAATAAGGTGATCCATGATGTAGATCGGGTGATGGATGGAGAGATCGACGAACTGATCAAAGCCTACTTGCTGAACGCAGCTTGAATGAAGATCATTGAAAAATTAGTCCCGCGCTTCGCGGGACAAAATTAGCAATTAGCAATGAAAAGTAAAAAAGTATGAATTGATTGTTAATTAGTCAATGCTAATTTCGCAATTTGCAATGATGTTTTACATTAGGGTTGACTTTTTATGGCTGGGGAAATATCATTAGACAAACAGACCGAGAAGATGGGCCTGGAGGAAGAACGGGGGCCACTCGGGAACCTGGAAGAGAAGATTGGTCATCTTTTAATAAAATATCAGGAACTTAAGAAGGAGAGAGACGAATTGGCCGTTACGCTGGATGTGGAGAGGGAGAAGATGACTCAGCTGGGAAAAAAATTTGAACTCCTCTCTCAGGATAGAGAAAAGATAAAGGCACGGATCGATCAACTCCTTCATCGTTTGAAAGGCATCGACATCTGATAAACTCATTTTTCAATTATCATATCTCGATGAGTTTCGGTAGCCGCAACCTTTAGGTTGCGTTTAGTGCCGCAGGCTAAAGCCTGCGGCTACGTGAACTCGATGGGTCAGATGGAAATGGGAAAAGAGCGATTGGTTGAAATCAAGGTATTTGGTCAAACGTATACGGTCAAGACAGATGCGGAGGAGGATTATATTCGGGAAGTGGCCCGTTATGTGAACGAGAAAATGGACGAAGTTCTGAAAAAGACGAGGAGCGTATCGACAATGAATGTAGCGATCTTGACAGCCCTCAATATTGCCGATGATCTTTTGAAAGAGAGGGAGAGGAAAAATGCACTTCTCCGAGAAGTGGAGATGAAATCGAAAGACCTGGCAGAGAAGATCGATATAAAAATAGGTGGAAAGGAGTTAGGAAAAGTTACCATCACGGGGTGATGTTCCCCTGTCTATGTGAAGGATGGCCAGAATATTCATTATGAAATGACCTGGAGAGGAAACCCTCTCCGAACGGTTGGTTTGGAATGCTGGCTGTACGACAGCGGGGAGTGGGTTTGAGACAATCATCGTCGTGAGCGGATGAAAGGTGTGATGGAATAGAAGGAAGGGATTTCATCGGTCCCGATATGAGAAGAGAATGGGTTTGATACCTATGACCATTTGGAAAATGATTACGATCCTATTGAAGTTTTCAGGAATGTTGAATCGATTAAAAAAGGGGCTTGAGAACTGCGTCGAATCGGATCGTCAATCGCTTCGTCTCTTCATCTTTGAACCTGGTGTGAGGATGGGGGGATGGAGAAAGACCGTAGGTTCCTCTTTCCAAAGGAAAGTAGGGTTTTGTAACATAGAAAGCGCCAGTTGTAAGTCACCACCGGGATCGCCTTCATTACTTCTTCCATATCGGGTTCCATTGAACCCACTTTTTCATCTGTCCCATCACTGGTTTTTTTCTTCTCTCATTTGACGATCCGATCCTAACCTGTCTTCGCAGAAGACAACGCCTGCGTACCGTAACGCACTACCCACTCCGCCGAAGTCGTTCCAGTTAAGTAGGCCGGGTTGGAGTGCAGGTACGGTTTTGGCGCTGTTTGACCTTAATCGTCTGATCTTCGTCGAGCGAAGGCAGGTCGGTGGAAGATTCCGCTAAGGTTAGGAGAAACCTATGGATTTGGCTTTGGGCTATATCCGTAAACCCACGAAAAGGAGGTGAATGGACCTTTGAAATTAACCATAGAGATGTATGTCATCCTCATTTTGATCAGCGCAATTCTTGGAGTTGTGATTGGATTCCTCGTCAGGAAAAGGTTTTCAGACGTCAGAATTGGTTCGGCCAAGGAGGTTGCCCAGCGTCTGATCGAGGAGGCGGAGAAAAAAGCTGAGATCTTAAAAAAGGAAGCGCTTCTTGAAGTCAAGGACAAATTTTACCAAGAAAAGGCTGAGTTTGAGAAGGAGACGGTTGAGAAACGACAGGAACTTCAAAATCTCGAGAAGAGGATTATCCAAAGAGAATCCCATCTCGACAAGAAGATTGAACTTCTCGATACAAAGGAAGGGGAGATCAATCGCAGAGAGAAAAACTTGATTCAACAAGAAAAGGCCATTCAGGAACAGGAGAAAAAGGTGGTCGCCCTTTTTGAAAAACAACGCGCTCAATTAGAGAGTATTGCAAAAATGTCTTCCGAGGAAGCGAAGCGGCTGCTAATGGAATCGATGGAGAATGAAGCGAAGCATGAAGTGGCCAAGAGGATTAAGAAAATTGAAGACGAGGCGAGGGAGCTGGCTGATAAGAAATCCAAAGAGATTATCAGTTTAGCCATTCAGCGCTATGCAGGAGAGTATGTTGCCGAGAAAACCGTTTCAGTGGTCAATTTGCCAAATGAGGAGATGAAGGGTCGTATTATCGGTCGAGAAGGTCGAAACATCCGAGCCCTCGAGGCTGCTACAGGAATTGATCTGATCATCGACGATACTCCAGAGGCTGTGATTCTTTCAGGATTCAACCCCATTCGGCGAGAGATTGCCCGAATTGCGTTGGAACGTTTGGTGAGCGATGGACGAATTCATCCTGCACGAATTGAAGAGATTGTCCAAAAGGTGGAACAGGAAATAGAAGTAGCGGTCAGGGAGGCTGGTGAACAGGCGACCTTTGATGTGGGAGTCCATGGCATTCATCCGGAGTTGATCAAACTCATCGGCCGACTCAAGTACCGAACCAGTTTTGCTCAGAATGTCTACCAACACTCTCTTGAAGTAGCATTCCTTTGCGGAATTATGGCTGCAGAGCTGGGGATCAATGTGAAACAAGCCAAAAGGGCAGGACTCCTTCATGACATTGGAAAGGCGGTCGATCATGAGATAGAGGGGTCCCACGGGAAGATTGGGGCAGAGTTGGCAAGGAAATATGGGGAATCGCCCATCGTTGTCCATGCCATTGCTTCCCATCACGAAGAAGAAAAACCGGAGTCCATGACCGATGTCTTGGTGGAAGCGGCAGATGCTCTTTCTGGGGCGAGACCAGGGGCCAGGAGGGAGATGCTCGAGACCTATGTCAAGCGATTGGAGGATCTGGAAAGGATCGCTCAGTCTTTCCCGGGAGTAGAGAAATCCTATGCGATTCAAGCAGGGCGGGAAATTCGTATTATGGTCCAGCCTGATCGCATCTCTGATGAGGATTCTGTGATCGTTTGCAGAGACATCGCCCGTAAGATCGAAAAGGAGATGACCTATCCCGGGCAAATCAAGGTGACTGTGATCAGGGAAATGCGGTCTGTCGATTACGCCAAATAATTCGGAGTAATGAGTTAGGAGTTCGGAGAATTTAAGATTTCAATTTTTAGCTCCGAACTCAAGACTCCGAACTCCGAACTTGGAAATTTCTGTCATGAAGATTCTATTTATAGGAGATATCGTCGGAAAAGCGGGTCGAAAGGCCATTGATGAGGTATTAGAAAAAGTCATTTCGGACTATGGGATTGAATTCACGATTGCTAATGGAGAAAATGCCGCAGGAGGCATGGGAATAACCCCTCCTATTGCCATAGAAATTCTGAATCAAGGGGTAGATGTTCTTACTTCTGGAAATCATATCTGGGCGAAGAAAGAAATTTTTCCATTTTTAGATGAGGAATCCAGAATTTTAAGACCCGCTAATTATCCACCTAAGGTCCCGGGAAGAGGGAGTGGTATCTTTCATTTAGGCAATGGGCAAAAGGTGGGTGTCCTGAATTTAGAAGGTAGGGTTTTCATGAAACATCTGGATTGTCCATTCCGTGTCGGAGAAAAAGAAGTTGAAATATTAAGGAAACAAACCAACATCCTCATTGTTGATTTTCATGCGGAGGCCACTTCTGAGAAAATGGCGATGGGTTGGTTTTTGAATGGAAAAGTAAGCGCAGTATTGGGAACCCACACCCATGTGCAGACCAGTGATGAGCGGATATTGAGTGAAGGAACAGCTTACATCACTGATGCGGGGATGACAGGCCCTTTGGACTCTGTGATCGGAATTCGTAAAGAGGTTGCCCTGGAGCGTTTGTTGACTCAGATCCCATGGAAATTTGATGTTGCTACAGAAGAAGTTGAACTTCAAGGAGTGGTGATTGAAGTCGATTCGAAAACAGGAAAATCCAATAATATCGAAAAGATCAAAGTTCCTCTGAAACAGAGTTGAAGAATTAGGGAATTAGGGAATTGGGGAATTAAGGAATTGGGGAGATTGAGTTTCCTAATTCGGAATCCCTAAACCCATACCCCCTCAATTTGGGATATCTGGAATTATCAAGGATATGTTGGAGAACGGATGATGGTGAGACACGTGGAACAGAAGAAGACGGTTTATGACATTTTTGAAGAGAGGGGCTTTATTGAAAAGGTGACCGATGAGGAAAAAGTACCCAAGGTATTAGAAGGGAAGGTGACCTGTTATATCGGCTTTGACCCTACCGCTTCGAGTTTTCATGTAGGGAATTTGGTACCCATCATGTCACTTGCCCACATGCAGAGACATGGTCATCGACCGATTGCCTTAGTGGGAGCTGGTACAGGAATGATCGGGGATCCAAGCGGTAAGGATGAAATGCGACAGATGATGACCTATGAAGAGATTAACCGAAATGCCGAGACTCAAAAAAAGCAGTTCGCCCATTTTTTAGATTTTTCACAGGATCGAGCCCTTCTTTTGAACAATGCCGATTGGCTGACCAAACTCAATTATATAGAGTTTCTCAGAGATATCGGCGTCCATTTTAGCGTCAATCGCATGCTCGCAACGGAGTCGGTGAAGCTTCGGTTAGAGACAGGACTCTCATTTATCGAATTTAACTATCAACTCCTTCAGGCATATGATTTTTGGCATCTTTTTAGACATCACAACTGTTTGATCCAGATGGGTGGGAGCGACCAATGGGGTAATATCGTGGCTGGAATTGATCTGATTCGGCGTCTCGAGGGAGGCCAGGCCTACGGTATTACGTTTCCCTTGATTATGACGGCGGATGGTAGGAAGATGGGGAAGACCGAGAAAGGGGCTGTCTGGTTAGATCACGAACGTACATCCGCTTATGAGTACTATCAATTTTGGATCAATACAGATGATCGAGATGTGAGAAGGTTCTTAGCCCTCTTCACCTTCCTTCCCATGCAAGAAGTGGAGGAATATGGACAGTTAAAAGGGGCTGACCTCAGAAAGGCTAAAGAAATTCTGGCATTTGAAGCGACTAAGATTGTCCACGGAGAAGAGGAAGCAGAAAAGGCGAGGACTGCCTCGAGGATGGTTTTTGGGAAAGGAAGCATAGCGTTGCCGATTCTTGAGGTAAAAGGGGAGGCTCACCAAGAGGATGCCATTCCGACCAAGTATATGGAGAAGGAGAAGTTTATTGAAGGAATTCCAATATTTAAGCTGTTTGAAACGACCAGTCTTTGTGCATCCAGCTCAGAGGCGAGAAGATTGATAGAACAGGGAGGAGGGTATCTAAACAATAAGAAGGTAGATAAGTTTGATCTTGTTATCAAGCTAAATGATTTTGATCAGAAGGATGAGATTTTATTACGGGCAGGGAAAAAGAAATTTCGTCGCATAAAATTGGCTTGACAAAAATTTAAAATAGGTTATAAAGTGTAAGTTTGGGTTCGATAATATTCTGTCCGCTTGAGAAAATTTTCTCCTTGACAAAAAAGAAAAGTTGTCTTAATATATAAAATGGTTTAGTTTTGCTCTTTGGAAAAAGAATAGGGGTTACCGTTTCTGGGTCTTTAGATAATTCCTTTTTAAAAGATACAAACTGGAGAGTTTGATCCTGGCTCAGAACGAACGCTGGCGGCGTGCTTAACACATGCAAGTCGAACGAGAAATCCTGGGCAACTGGGAAAGTAAAGTGGCGCACGGGTGAGTAACGCGTGGGTAACCTACCCTTAAATTGGGAATAACTCTTCGAAAGGAGAGTTAATACCGGATAATGTTCTGATCCCCTCGGGGTTTGGAATCAAAGATGGCCTCTGCATGCAAGCTATCGTTTAAGGATGGGCCCGCGTACCATTAGCTTGTTGGTAGGGTAATGGCCTACCAAGGCGACGATGGTTAGCTGGTCTGAGAGGATGGCCAGCCACACTGGAACTGAGACACGGTCCAGACTCCTACGGGAGGCAGCAGTGGGGAATCTTGCGCAATGGGGGAAACCCTGACGCAGCAACGCCGCGTGGGTGATGAAGGCCTTCGGGTCGTAAAGCCCTGTCAGGTAGGAAGAAAAATGCTGATGTGAATAATGTCGGCACTTGACGGTACTACCGAAGGAAGC
>Ga0315280_10005864_pt1 | contig 17276 bp, 20 predicted proteins | sample YL17G06_40_MG_FD_203697 | JGI IMG/M metagenome (GOLD analysis project Ga0315280, IMG submission 203697) | Sediment microbial communities from Yellowstone Lake, YNP, Wyoming, USA - YL17G06_40 | ecosystem: Environmental > Aquatic > Freshwater > Lake > Sediment | place: USA: Wyoming | collected...
TTGGGTTATCCCTCAAGTCGGCAACTCGTGGCAAGAGAAACACGATTGCATGAGTACTGCTCGGAGTTCATTCGATCTTTGGCTAATTGCATTTTGGTGAAGCCATTGTGTGGCGGTGGATCTAGTGGTGCGCACACACATGAAAGCATCTCGGTAGCTAGGAATGTTGTTGAACCCACCATGTTGTGTGTTCGTATCCCACCGGCCCCACGAAGCGAAAAGAAAGATCACTGGCCTATTGAGCCGCAAAAGGATTTCGAGCACTACGTTAGCCGTTCGACAAATTCTATAATCAGATCACCACAATTCAGAGATCACGCCTATCAACAAGGGGGAACGAACCGGTGCTAAGCACAGCAAACCAGATGTCAAACCATAGAACGAATCCCCGCCAACTTCCCGGGCGTAAAGGTTCGGTTTTTGGTTGTTTTCGGTCACCAGAGGGTATTCTCTGCTTTCTTTCTTCTTTTCCAATGTTTTGTTAACGTGTTCGTCAACAATCAGAAATCAGGCTTGTTCGGTCCATGAAGCCTTCTTCAAACCGGACGTATCCGCCTAACTCGCATCTGTCTAGGTAGAAAACGGTCATCAGACGTTTTAGATACCCCCCGTGGTTCTAAGCAGACGATAAGTCCGCCATGGAGCTGAAAAATGTGAACGTTGATGGCAACACCGTTCTGATCACCGGTGGCGCTACGGGCATCGGGTTTGCCTTGGCTGAGAGGTTTGCGGAGGCGGGAAGTGAGGTGGTTGTGTGTGGGCGGCGCGAGAGCAAGCTGCAGAACGCGAAACGTAAACTGCCGGCCATTCATGTCAGGCAGTGTGATGTTTCCGTGGAATCGGAAAGGCGAAGGTTACTCCGCTGGGCCGCAGAGCATTTTCCAAACCTGAACATGTTGGTCAACAATGCGGGAATTCAACGGCAAGTCGACTTCGCCTCGCCGGCGGTCGCCAAAACCACCCGCGCCAGAGACGACGAGGTAGCCATAGACCTCGCCGCACCCATACGCCTCTGCGCCCTCTTCACACCAAAACTCTTGAAGAGAAAGAAAGCAGCCATCGTGAACATTTCGTCAGGACTAGCATTTGTGCCGATCGCGATGATGCCAATCTACTGCGCAACCAAAGCCGCCATTCACTCCTTCACCATCTCACTACGCCACCAACTCCGGGACACATCCATCCGAGTGTTTGAGGCGGCGCCGCCGACCACCGACACCGAACTTGACCGAACCTTTGTCGGCGAACAGGAGGAGACTTACCGAGGAATCAGCCCCCAAGAAGTCGCCGCAGCGATTATGGAAGGAATAAAAGCGGACAAGGAAGAGATAATCATAGGGGAAGCTCAAGGCCTTTACAAGGCGGCGCGGCGAAACCCCGAAGCTATATTCAAACAACTAAACGGCTAGAGCTGCTAATTCCTCCTCCGTATAGTGGAAGATAACACCGCGTGCATATGCCGACGTCCTCGCTCCTTGAAGAAATGGAAGTTCGCACATCCTCGCGGCTGCCACGAGTGAGACCACACCTCCGTAGGAGTAGCCAACTAGGTGTCCGCCGTCCCCAAGCAACTCTCTGCTGAGAGAGTATTGGAAGATACCTGAACGGCAGATCGAACTCTCCATTGTTCTGGGCACCGAGGAGCCTGGATGAACAGCGGCTGTGGTTGATGCTCCGGGCGGGGGACAAAATGAACCTGCTAGATCGTGGGTTCAGATCCCACCGGCCCCACCATAAATTCTTGGTGGCACCACGAAATATATTGAGACCCTTGTTGGTTTATGGCTCTTGCAGCATGCGTCGCTTGTTGCTAAAGCGGTTATAGTGCGTGAAATCTTCCACATCACGGCGAACTCTCATGTATCTCGTAGGCGCAGACTTGGGGTAACCCAAGCGGATGGCGAAAGCAATCTTCATGTGTTCGGGGATTTCGAGAGTGCTCTTTACATCTCTTTCGACGTCGATCGCGCTGAAGACGCTCATCACGTGAAAGCTAATCCCAAGGGAGTGCGCCATGAGCCGCATGTTCTCCATAAGGCAACCAAGGCTCATAATGCCTAAAACATCCCCCTCCGAAGCAGGTGCTCTCTTTCTCGAGTCGTAGACTACTATCAGGATCGTTGGGCTGCCTTGGATGGTCTCTTGCAGAGGCTCCGGCTTCGCGTCACGAACAGCTTCATCCAACCTGGCAGGATCTCTCCACGCTGGCGGGAAACCGGTGCCTAGAATTCCAACCTTCTTTCGCAGTAGCTCCTTCCTCGAGGACGAGAGCTGTTGATAGTTTTCTCGGATGAACTCTTCCGAGGCTTGGGACTTGATGCTGCCAATCGCTCTCAAGAGTTTCTTGTCGTCGATGACGATGATCTCGTAGTTTTGCATGTTATGGGCCGTGGGCGCCCAACGTCCGGCCTCGAGGATCCGCCTCAGATTCTGCCTGGTCACAGGGCGCTGCCGATTGAAGGGAACCCTAGATGAGTGCCTTTCCTGGATGAGTCTCAGGACGTTAGTCATGACTACCTGCCATCTTCAAAACAGCCCGGAAATGAACCTTTCCAGAGATCATTCGAAGGCCATCCTCATGCCCAGGTGCCCACGAGTTCAGAAAGAAGTAAGAGGCAACCTGAGCCAATTCATAGCCAGATGAGTATCGAGGATTGAGAACCCTACTATGTGTACAAGGGGAATTGATGCCGCGACGTCACGGACTGGGAGTGGAGTTGTGTGGCTCATGCAGTTTCTCGCGGAGTCGAACGCGAGACGTGAAGAATAGCATAAACCCCACCATATTCGTGGGTTCAAATCCCACCGGCCCGACGATTATCGTGATCCCACATCGAAGTGTACGACTCCTAGAACCCGTCTAGGAAAGGGACTTGAAATGAGCCGTGCGAGAAGCAGACCCACCATAGTTTTACGGTGAGTCCCTCCGGGCCCACCATCAACTTCCTGAATCCTTGAGTCTTCCATGTTGGCGATGAGGATACGCGTTCCTGGAACCGCAAGCTGGATTTGAACGGTTACTTCCGCTGTGAACATTTTCATGCTGAAAAACATAAATTGGGTGCATGAAAGTAAGTATAGGAATCGAGTGACCGAATATGAGTGAGCAGTGCGATGGGAACAAGCACCAAGAATGCGCATGGGAACTTTGCTTCTGCAACTGCCATTTTGTTCACTTCGACTGACAACCAAACGTAGACCCAATGCGCCTACTCGAACTCTGCTGTGAATGGCGTTGGAGTAGAAGCTAGGCTCTCGTTTTTTAGTGGAAAGGAAGTCCCGATCTGATAGTTACTGCAACAATGTTTGATTCCACCATTCAGGGAGCCTAGTGTACTCGAGCGTTTCGTCCTTTCACCTGTGTCTTGGGCAGGGTTACGCCTAGATTCTCGGCTAGGCGGCGCACCTCGTTCTCGTCAAGCCAGGTGACTTTTAGGTATTCGAATATTTCGTCGTTCCCCATTCCCAGTCTACGAGCTTCCTTCACTGCAATTCGATAGGCTTCCAGTTCAGTGGGGCGGTCCGCGTATTCGTAGGTCTCGTCGAAGAGCTCTTTCCCTTCCCTGAACTGCTTCACGTGAACCAGTTCGTGGATCACATCCAAGTAGATCCCCAGGGAATCTCCGTTCTTCAAGTAATCCGCACTCACGAACAAATGTCCGTCTTCGTCGCTGACTCCCATGTAACCTAAACGGGAACTGAAGAATTCAACCTCAAGCCCCGAAAGAACTTTCTCAGTATCCGTGCCGAAGATCTCCTTGACTGCGCTCACCTTCTCAAAGCCCTTGAAATAGTCCATGAAACGATGCTTGTTAATCGGAACTTCTCTAGGAATCTCGACGTCTGACAACAAGGATACTTTACTAGCCGCTGAATCATTCATGGGCTGTGCTCCCTTGTCCTTGAAAGTTGCTGGTAGAATCTTTTTCCCAGATTTATTTCTGTCACTCGGTGAACTACGGTGAGTGTTAAGGCGATTTCCTGCCTCATTTCAGCGTGTCCAACTGTACACGCGTTTAATATCCCTGAATTTGTCAAAATCCCTGTCGAAGCTGTAGATCTCTTCAACCCCCTGGGTGCGCATTAGTACGTACGCGAGCGCACCGTTGAGTCGAACGCTTGAATTCTCAGCGATTTCAATCGCGTCCACGTAGTTCACTCTGGTTGGTTCGAAGAGACTTATCGTCGTTGCGTGAATCAAGTCTCTTACTATCTTGTGACTTTCTTCGAGAGACATCACGGCTTCGAGGATCTTCGCGACTTCAGAGATGTGAGTCAAGCGCGAGGCGGCGTTCTCACCGCCGTTGATTGTGGTCACAATCGCCTTGGCGGCCCTCTTCATTTCCGCGACGCCATGTGGCATTGTTCTCTTGGGTTTGAGATACGCGTACAAGAAAACGGAGGCGTCAACGAATCTCATTCGCGCCGGCGTCCCAATAGGGTTCTCTTGAGCCCAGAATAGTCGGCGAAGTCCTTCGGATCCAGATCGACTTCAACTTGGTCGAAGTGTTTTGTCAGATCTGGCTTAGGTCGAGGCTTTACGACGACGACCTCACCCTTCTCCACTAGGATGACCCCAAACTGAGCGACTTCGATGGACACTTGCGCTCCCGGCATTCTTGCCTGTAGAAGTGCAAGCGTAGGCGAATTTACGGCTCTGTTCGGTTGATGGCTGTTCTTTGCGGCTGTTCGGCATCGGCGGATGTCTATTTAGAGCACTCTGTATCGTGGACGCCAATACAGATAGTTGATTGCTATACCGAGTGTTGCGGGAACAATGATTGCAAAAATCATTACGGGAATAATATTCCATGTCGTTCCGTACTTCTGTATCAGCAGAATCGCCGTCACCACTGAAATAGATACGGTAACGGCGGCCACGATAAGCAATCTAGTAACGAGGCTTATCATATGCCCCTTTGTGTTTGCCATTCAAATCATCTCTCACCCGAAGGTTAACAAGGTCACTCAGCCCCCGCTATCTTAACAGAGCCGATTCTCGTCAGGTTTATCCGAGGGTTCCAGTGAGTCTGCTCCGGCCCACCACCGAACAAACCAGTAACACTCGATCTAAAGCTGATATGCCTCGTGAAGAATCCTGTTAACCTCTTCTCGGAGAGACTCCCCCAACTCTCCGATTTCTCCTAGAATGAGATTCCTAGAAATGGTCGCAATCTTATCGAGCCTTACCACCGAGGTTGCCTTCAGTCCTGTCATGAGAAACTCTTTGTGATCTTGCGGAATCAGCACCTGGGTCGATGAGGGCTGGGCCCGTACTCTTGATGAGATGAAGGCAACAACGCAGTCTCTTTCCCCTTCCATCAGCACGAGGGCCGGTCTCAATTTGGAAGCGGTCAAGTCCGTGAAGGGGAAAGGGACGAGGACAATCTTGCCCTCACTTATAGACTACCCTAAGATCGCTTGCCGAGTACAGATCAGGTTCTTCCATCAGGAAATCGTTGAGTGACCGTTGCGAGACCGTCATGAGTGATTGGATCTCACGTCCTTCGACGAATGCATCAAGCTTCCTGTTTAGCTGCCCTAGTAGCTCCTTGATTTCCCTGATGTCAACCTCCACGGTCATTCAAGCATCACAACCTGTTCCCTAGATGACATCTGCCTCTGAAGATGAGTCCTATCGCCAGCAATACGTGAGAGTCAATGCTGATAGTTTAGGTTTGCTGCGCAAAGTTGCTAATCACGGGTGCTGAAAATCTTGGGACTCGAGGGCCCATCATATATCTTCTGACCGTCAGCTTCATCGATTGGTTTGACAATTGAATTTTGTTCTCGTGCACGTGGGTGGTACTGGATCTAGGCGGGATCACTGTTCAAAGGTTCGAAATTTGTGCGTTGGTTTCTTTCATGTACTTTTCGTGTTCCTCCACGATCTTGTCGAGCCTGCCGTCTTCCAAGGCTTTCATTATGTCTTCGAAGTCTCCTACATCGATGATGGGTGGTTCGCCGAGATGGAACCATTTTCTTTCCGACGGCCTGGGTGATATGGTTGTGGTGCTGTTCCAGTGGTAGTCGTACCATCTAATGTGTTTCCACAATTTGTAGGCAATTGAACCATCTTCAATTAGTGTGCGCCATTCTTGGTCGTAGGGGCAGTGAAAATAGTTCAGGACGCTGCATGTGCGGTTGTTGGCTTCAGCTGCCTCATTGTACAGTCGCCATTCCACAATTCTCATTGCGTCTTCTCGCCGGAACTCGGAGGCTTTTGGTTCACCGCATTTCTCGTAGAACTTCTCCCTCGCTTCTTCCCCGCCATTCTGCTCCCAAAATCTTTCTCGGCGGTCCAGTTCCTTCTTAAGGTCCTGGGCTTGGTTGATGGCGCAGTGGTGACAGCGATCCTTTGCGTATTCCGGGTCCTTGACCTTCTCAAGCAAGGCCGTGTAGTCTCTTCGCCACTCCCTCGGCACATCCGCGCCCATGACGGCAAGGATGTGGTATCCGTCGGGAAGCTTGGTCCAGTCCCCGTACTTCCAATCCCATCGGGGAACGACTCTTTTTCCGCGAACCTTCCAAATTCTCGGAGCGTTGTCAATCGTCCGTTGAAGTTTCTGTATCTCCTTCTCGATCGCTTTCTTGCTCATCGCTCAACTTCGCCAGTGTCAATTCCTTCAGTTCCTTGATCTGGTGTTTCAGATCATCTATCTCCGCGTCGCGCAAGACAGAGTTGCAGGCCTGCCCTGCAGAGATGACCACTCTGGACCATTTGATTCGATCGGGAGCCGGTGTCTTGGGGTTGCTAATGCGCTCCATTGATATCTCTAGCACTTCTCGAAGTTGGTGAAGGAGCCATTGACGATCCGGTTCAGCCCGATGTTCTGAGAGTTCTCGTTCGCTTGAAGGCTCGGTGGTAGAGAGGTTGTCGTCCCGACTCTTGCCTTCGTGTGTCATCGAATCGCACTGCCATGTCTTCCTTCCCCACTTAGATGTCGCAGGATTGAGTCACAAATGCTCGCGACACGCAATTCCCAACTCTGGTCGCTGGAGAGGCTGCGCTTCGCGGGTAACTCTGGTTGCAGCAGATGCTTCGTTGATCTCTTGCTCAATCCGCGAACCGTCTTTCTCGGAGAGGTTCTGCGATTTTCTCGGTACGCCCTGACCATGACCAGAACTTCTGGGAACTGTCCCATTTCAATAAGTCAGGTGAATGAAACTATTGGCACTACTCTTGGTACGATGACGTTTTCGACGTGGAGCGGTATTTTCGATGATTTCCTCTTCAATCATGCGTTCCAACTCAACTTTCTCTTTCAGTTTCGACGTTATGGTCGAGAGGTAGTCGTCAACTGGACGCGGTGCAGTCTATCTGGCCATCGTGGGGTGTCTCACTGCATCTACCACGTCTCTACGTCCAGACCAGGGACTTTTTCGAAGTGTCGCGTGTCTCGGGTGAGGATTGGCTGGCTGTTGGTCAGGGCGATTGAAGCTATCATAATGTCCAAGTCTCCTATTGTAGCTCCCCCCGTGTGCATCTGCTCTCTAATCCTTCCGAATCTCTCGCAGGCTTGAATTGAGAATTCAAGATGTTCCATCCGCGAGAGGATTTCCCTTACCTTTCTGATCTCTAGGTCCTTCTTCGTTGACTTGTACGCTCCGGCGAAGAGTTCGCATGCACAAATGGGTGTGGTGAATATTCTCTCCGCCTCTCGTGTCAATTGCTCAAGTTTGCTTTCTGCCTGAGAGTCTCGTCTGATCAGAGCAATGATGAAACTGGTATCGACACAGACCATGCCCGGGAGCCCTCAGAGCTCGACGCGTCTAACACTGAGCCGCTCTCGATTTTGGACAATCTCTTCCAAGCTCCTGGCCAATTCCTCGTCAGGATGCTGAGAACGCACGTAGTCTAGGAGTGCTCCCTTTCGGTTTTTGGCAGCGATCCGAAGAATCACTTCTGTGAATGATTCACCGCGGTTCTTCAATCTGGCTAGTGCATGATAGGCTTCTTCAGAGATTGTGAGGGTCTTGTGGGCCATCGGGATCCAAAAGGCTCCGTCTACTTACGTGTATTTAAAACGATCACAGAAAACCCTCCCCTTAGCAGCCGGGTAATCAGCGATTATGCGGAACGAGATGATTTTTCCCACGAGCCGCCTCAAATCAACCCTGAAACGGTGAATCCACTGTAGAACATGGCCTGCGCAGAATTCAATTTCCGGTTTTCTCCGGGTTTTTTCCACCATGCATAGGCCTCGAATTACGCCCGAATGTGGATCCAGTTTTCAGTTCAACACCTTGAGCGATTGGAAGCAGCACGCTAAACACGTCGACCGAAGTCTTCGTGCTTACACGCCTGCTCCATCAAACCCATCTTCTTTGGGAGCCCTCGTCTAACCCTGACGCTCGTTGCCGAGTGTCTTGGGTTAGAATGGCTGCCTTTTTTCGGGAGAGGCTTCGGGCTTAGATGCTTTCAGCCCTTATCCTCGACAGCGTGGCTGCCCGGCAGTGCCCTGTCGGACAACCGGTAAACTAGAGGCTGCGATACCCCGTTCCTCTCGTACTAGGGGCGCCTTCCCCTCAGGCAACCAGCACTTCCAGCAGGTAGAGGCCGACCTGTCTCGCGACGGTCTAAACCCATCTCGCATTCCCCTTTAATCGGCGAACAGCCGCGCCCTTGGACCCTGCTGCGGGCCCAGGATGGGAAGGGACGACGGCGGAGAACCAATCCTCCTCGTCGATGGGGACTCTCAGAGGAGACGAGCCAATTACTCCCGGGGTAATTTTTCTGTCACATCCAGCCCCCAACAATGGGGACATGAATGATCGCTAGACCCGGCTTTCGCCTCTGGATGCCTTGCTGATGAGCATCCAGTCAGCCCGGCTTTTGGTCTTGCCCTCTACTCCGGGTTTCTGTCCCGGATGAGCCGAGCTTTGGGCCCCCTTGATATTTTTTCAAGGGGGTGCCGCCCCAGCCGAACTGCCCACCAGCCGTTGTCCTGTGCACGATGGCACAGTTAGAGATGCGATCACAGATAGGTGGTGTTACATTGTCGCCTCCATCAACCCCGAAGAGTTGACTTCGAAGGCTCCCACCTACACTCTGTACCCGCAATCACATCCCAGCGACAAGATGCAGTAAAACTCCACGGGGACTTCTCGCCCCGCTGGAAGACCTTGGACTGTTCGTCCAGGTTGTGGGTTCACCGGGCCCTAGGCGGAGACAGCGGGGAAGTCGTTGATCTATTCATGCACGTCGGAACTTACCCGACAAGGCATTTGGCTACCTTAAGAGAGTCAGAGTTACTCCCGGCGTTTAGCGGTCCTTAGCTTGGTTGAACCCAAGTTTTAGATACCGCCACTGGCCAAGACTCAGGAACCGTTCACACCCTTTCGGGCTGGCGGTTCCCTATGTTTTTATTAAACAGTCGCTTCCCCCTAGTCACTGCGACCTGGTGTTCCAGCTTTCGCCAAAACGTCAGGCACCCCTTTTTCCGAAGTTACGGGGCTAATTTGCCGAGTTCCTTCGCCTAAGTTCAACCCGATACGTCTAAGGCTTCTCACCTAGGGGCACCTGTGTCGGATCTAGGTACGGACACGGAGGATCCATTCCGCGCTCCTTTTCATTGGCTCGAGGAATCAACTGAACCGCCCTAAAACGGGCGGCTATTCCCCGCTTCGACCGGTTCTCACCATTATGGTACTCCCCGGGCTTCACGGGTTAAATGGTGCGACGGCACCACTCTACCTATCCCCAAGCGTCAGACCGCGGACTTGCGTTGCCGCGTGTACCTCCGTGGTACCGGAATTTTGACCGGTTTCCCTTTCGAAAAAATCCGGTTAAGGGTTTCCTTAGGACCGACTTACCCCCGGCTGACGACGCATTGCCGGGGAACCCTTGCCCCTTCGACGGAGGGGATTCTCACCCCTCTATGGCTGTTACTACCACCGGGATCTACACTTGTGAACGGTCCACTGGATCTCAAAACCCAGCTTCCACCCAACCACAACGCCCGCCTACCAACACGATTATTCGTCGTGTTCTAGGGTAACGGTACCTGGCTTAGCCCCGTATATTTTCAGCGCCCCCAACCTCGGTTGGTCAGCTGTTACGCACTGCTTGGAGGATGGCTGCTTCTAAGCCTACCTTCCAGCTGTCTCTGGTTGAGGACCACTTTCTATTTCTACACTTAGCCAGGATTTTGGGACCTTAACCCTAGTCTGGGTTGTTCCCCTCGCGACATGGGAGCTTACCCCCCACATCCGTTTCCAGCCTTCTACGGCGCCAGCGGATTCGGAGTTTGAATGAAAAGTGGACCCTTTCGAGTCCTTGTTTTTCAATCAGTACTCTACCACGCTGGCAACCTCAGGCCAGACTATCCTTAGAGATATTTCGGCGGGAACTAGCTATCACCGAGTTAGATTGGCCTTTTACCCCTAGCCCCAGGTCAACGGAGAGAGTTGCACGTCATCACCCATTCGAGCCTCCACCGGGCTTTCGCCCGGCTTCGCTCTGCCCAAGGCTAGATCACTCGGTTTCTAGTGTCATTCTCGTGATTTCAGACCCTTTCAGATCTCGTTCCTCGCGTCTTGCGACGTTGCGAACCAGTCGGTTTCCCTACGGCTTCGAGCTTTCAACTCTTAGCCTCACCACGAAAATGAACTCCCCGGCCCGTGGTACGAAACGGAACGCACAACCCTGGTCCCCCCTCCTGCGTACTGACGCGTTGCCGCGGTTTCCTTCGGAGGGGATCTACCCTTTCGGGCTGTGCACAACTGTAACCACCTGATTTCAGGCTCTTTTCACCCCCCTTCCGGGGTGCTTTTCAGCTTTCCCTCACGGTACTAGTGCGCTATCGGTCTTGGGACATGTTTAGCTTTGGGAGTTGCTTCCTCCCAACTTTCTACGCCCAATCCGGGGCGTAGTACTCAGGGACTCCAACCCAAACCCTGCTCGATTACGATTACGGGACTTTCACCCTCTACGGTGGGCCGTTCCAGGCCACTTCAACTTTCCAAGCGAGGGCGCGGTCGGGCCCTATAACCCCACATTCCCGCATAGTTTCCCATGCAGGTTCAGTTTGAGCTTCTCCCTCTTCGCTCGCTGCTACTAAGGGAATACCTGTTGGTTTCTCTTCCTCTCCATACTTGGATGCTTCCGTTCTGGAGGTTCCCGCTCCATGTCGGAGCGCCGCAGGTATCATCCGCGGCAGGAAGTCCTATTCGGGGATCTCCGGATCGAAGCCTGCATGCGGCTACCCGGAGCATATCGCAGCTTGCCACGCCCTTCGTCAGTGCCCAAGCCAAGCCATTCTTCAGGTGGCGTATCATGCCGAACTTACTTTGGAACCCACACTCGTTTAACGTTCGAGGCCTATGCACGGTGTTCATCGTGATCATCCAATTGAGGGGAAAGATCACTATACCCTTCGCTTCCCAACTCACATTGGGACGCTGCATCTCACTTAGGCTTGCAGTCACAATCATTTGTCTTCCAGTCCATTCGAATTTACTAAGGAGGTGATCCGGCCGCAGGTTCCCCTACGGCCACCTTGTTACGACTTCTCCCTCCTTGCCTAACCTAGGCTCGACATGACCAACTAGGCCACGCCTCACCAGAGCCAAGCTCGGATGGAGCGACGGGCGGTGTGTGCAAGGAGCAGGGACGTATTCACCGCGCGATGATGACACGCGGTTACTAGGGATTCCATGTTCGCGAGGGCGGGTTGCAGCCCTCGATCCCAACTGAGGATGGGTTTGAAGATTGCCTTCCCCTTTCAGGGTCGGAACCCATTGTCCCATCCATTGCAGCTCGCGTGTGGCCCAAGGGATCCGGGGCATACTGACCTGCCGTGGCCCGCTCCTTCCTCCCTCTTAGCGAGGGCAGTCCCTTTAGTGTGCCCGGAATCCCGAAGGAATCCGGTTGCAACTAGAGGCGCGGGTCTCGTTCGTTGTCTCACTTAAGAGAACACCTCACGGCACGAACTGGCGACGGCCATGCACCTCCTCTCAGCTAGTCCGGTAAGACCTTTAATCTGACCTTCATCCAGCTGTCGCCCTTGGTAAGGTTCCCGGAGTTGACTCCAATTAAACCGCAAGCTTCACCCCTTGTGGTGCTCCCCCGCCAATTCCTTTAAGTGAACTGTTTCAAGAAGCACAGAAATTTCCTGAGCCTCATTGAAAATTCAGCCTTGCGGCCGTACTTCCCAGGTGGCAGGCTTAATGGCTTCCCTGCGGCACTGGGACAGCTCGTAGCCGTCCCAACACCTAGCCTGCATCGTTTACAGCTGGGACTACCGGGGTATCTAATCCCGTTCGCTCCCCCAGCTTTCGTCCCTCACCGTCGGGCGCGCTTTAGTCGGCCGCCTTCGCCACTGGTGGTCCTCTCGGGATTATAGGATTTCGCCCCTACCCCGAGACTACCGCCGACCTCCCTCGCCCCCAAGTCGAAGAGTATTCCCCGCAGCCCAACGATTGGATCGCCAGATTTAACGGGGAACTTTTCCGACCGGCTACGGACGCTTTAGACCCAATAATCGTCCCAACCACTCGGGGAGCTGGTATTACCGCGGCGGCTGACACCAGACTTGCCCTCCCCTTATTCACCTGGCTAGTTATACCGGGCAAAAGCCATCCTCAGCGGACGGCACTCGGGGTGACCCCGTCACGCTTTCGCGCATTGCGGAGTTTTCGCGCCTGCTGCGCCCCGTAGGGCCTGGGCCCTTGTCTCAGTGCCCATCTCCGGGCTCCCGCTCTCACGGCCCGTACCGGTTATAGGCCTGGTGAGCCGTTACCTCACCAGCGACCTGATCGGACGCGGCCCTATCCTCAAGCGAAACTAGCAAGCATGCCACTAGTTCCTTTTGGGCGAGGGACCATTCCAGGTCTCCCCACCTATCGGAGATTAGCCTCAGTTTCCCGAGGTTGTACCCGTCCTGAGGGCAAGTTAGCCACGTGTTACTGAGCCGTGCGCCGCGCCCTCACCATAGCTAGAGGACGCACAACTCGCATGGCTTAGTCCCACCCCGATAGCAGTTGGGTCCGCCAGGATCAAGCGGAGTTAGCAAGCTTCTGACAGCTGAATCGTTAGGACGATTTTTGAAAACACAGCCGTTTATGGAAATTGAACGGACTGGAATTTGGCAGAGTGACTGCAAACCTATCTTGGACCCAAACTTCCATGGGAGCCGTGAGGAACCCAAGTTTGTTTGGGCCTTCATGATTGTTCCCGCAAATGGAGGTCAACATTTCATCCAAGGGCATAAGCCCTACTCGTCAAGTTGACGCCGCCGCCGGGTAATCGCGGGAAATCAACCCGTCGAAAAGACGAGTTGACAAATCATGGTTAAGCCTTCGACGCAATATAAACATGATGATGTTAAAGAAACGAGAAAACGTTCGATTTTGCTCAATCGCAATGCATAGAACATATCCAAACACATCTTCAACTCTCGCCAAGAGAAATGTGGAAGGCTTTTGACAAAAACACAGGTCGACCTGATCATCAAACACGCGAAGCAATTGGTCACGGCACGAGGACGCGGCGAACAACCAGCGGCCGGCGCAGAAATGGAAGACCTAGGAATCATCGAGGACGCAGCGATCGCGATCAAAGCCGATCAAATCGCGGCAGTAGGAAAATCCGCTGAGGTCCTCGACGTATTCTCATCTGCGCAAGAGATTGATGCCACCGGAAGAGTTGTGACACCCGGGTTCATCGACCCGCATACGCATTTCGTCTTTGCGGGCTCGCGTGAGAGCGAACTAGAGTTGAAGATCAAGGGAGCGTCGTATCTGGAGATTCTCCAGAAGGGCGGAGGGATACTTAGAACCGTTCGCGATACACGAGCAGCAACGAAGGAGGAGCTACTCCGTCTATGCAGGGAGCGGGGTCGTAGACTTCTCTTACATGGAACGACAACAATCGAGGCCAAAAGCGGTTATGGTCTCACACTACAGGATGAGATCAAATCACTTGAGGTCATCAGAGAAATAGGTGCGGAAGGACTACTTACCATCGTTCCGACATTTCTTGGAGCGCATGCGATTCCGCCTGAGTTCCAAGGAAGAACTCACGATTACGCCATAACAATCAGTGAGGAATGGATACCGACAATAGCTAAACTCAAACTCGCAGAATTTTGCGATGTTTTCTGCGAGAAGGGCGTATTCGAAATCGAAGACTCACGGAAGATCCTTGAAGCAGGAAAACGCGCTGGCCTTCGTCCCAGAATTCATGCAGATGAATTGTACCCGCTAGGCGGAGCTGAACTCGCAGCTGAAGTTGGAGCCGTGTCTGCCGATCATCTGCTCTATGCATCGGCCGTTGGGATTGAGCAAATGAAACGCGCAGGGGTCGTTGCGATACTTCTCCCAGCTGCTCCGCTAACACTCATGTTGGATAAGTACGCGGATGCTAGAACGATGATAGCTCAACGCCTCCCAGTTGCGTTGGGGAGTGATCTGAGCCCCAGTTGCGTTTTGGAGAATCATCAACTGGTGATCGGCCTTGCATGTTACATGTTGAAGATGACGCCGGCAGAGGGAATTATGGCTTCGACGATTAATGCGGCTCACTCGTTGTTGAGAGCACGTGATATAGGAAGCCTCGAAGTCGGGAAGAAAGCCGATATCGTGATTTTCAATGTGCCTGACTACAGGTTTCTGGGATATCAGCTAGGTTCAAACTTGGTTCATAGCGTTCTGAAGAATGGAAGATTGGTCGTAAACGACTGTCGCCTCATCGATTGATGACTTGCTGAAGGTTAAAATCCGCCTCAACTCGAGTACTAACGTGACCTGATTTGTTGAAATTCAAGCCATCTGCCGCAGCGGTTGCTGGTAAGAAGCTGCATTGCAAGAATTGGCAGATTGAGGGCGCCTACAGAATGCTTCACAACGTCATGGATCCCGAGGTCGCAAAGGACCCAGAACATCTGATCATCTATGGTGGGACCGGCAAGGCTGCAAGATCCTGGGAATGTTTTGAGAAGATTGTTCAGACTCTGCAGGAGTTGGAGCCCAACGAGACGCTCCTCATACAGAGCGGCAAACCCGTTGCGGTCTTTGAGACTCATGAACAGGCGCCGCGAGTACTCATCTCAAACGCCATGTTGGTTCCGAAATGGGCTACGTGGGACTACTTCTACGAACTGGAGCAGAAGGGATTAATCATGTTTGGCCAGATGACCGCAGGTTCCTGGGCATACATAGGGACACAAGGAATCCTTCAAGGAACCTATGAGACACTGGCCGCGGTCGCTAAGAAGCATTTTGGCGATTCGCTCAAAGGGCGGTTGGTTCTGACTGCTGGGCTCGGAGAGATGGGAGGCGCCCAGCCGCTCGCAGTCACTATGAATGACGGCGTCGCACTAGTTGTCGAAATCAACAAGGCCGCTATCGAGCGCAGACTGAAGCACGGTTTTCTTGAGAAGTGGACTAATGACGTGAATGAAGCACTGCAAATAGCAAAGACCGCAAAAGAAGCGAAACAGCCGTCGAGTATCGGACTACTGGGTAACGCAGCCGAGGTCCACCCAGAACTTGTCAAACGAGGAATCATCCCAGATATTGTGACGGATCAGACTTCCGCTCACGACCCATTACACGGCTACTACCCTGCCGGGATGAGCATGGAGGAGGCGGATCAACTTCGGCTAAAGGATCCGGATGAGTATCTTCGACGGGCTAAAGGGAGCATGCTCGTTCATGTGAAAGCAATGGTTCAGATGATGCAGCGAGGCGCAATCGCCTTCGAATATGGCAACAACATCAGGCAACAGGCTTACGATTCGGGATTCAAGGAGGCCTTCGCATTCCAAGGATTCGTACCCGAATACATTCGTCCCATGTTCTGTGAGGGGCGCGGACCGTTCAGGTGGACGTCTCTGGTCGGTGAACCGGAAGACATTTTCACGATAGACGAGATGATCGTCAAGGAGTTTGGCTACAATAAGGAATTGGTTCGTTGGATCGATAAGGCTCGAGCGCAAGTGAAGTTTCAGGGATTCCCCGCTAGGGTTTGCTGGTTGGGCTATGGGGAACGTGCAAGGTTCGGTAAGAGAGTGAACGACATGGTAGCTTCAGGAAAACTCTCCGGGCCAATCTGGGTAGGCAGAGATCACCTAGACACGGGCAGTGTAGCTTCCCCACGGAGAGAAACAGAGAACATGAAAGATGGATCGGATGCGATAGCTGACTGGCCAATTCTCAATGCCTTATTGAACGCTGTCGCCGGGGCAACATGGGTTTCAGTCCACCATGGTGGCGGGGTGGGGATTGGGTACAGCATTCACGCAGGCATGTGCCTTGTATTGGACGGAACGCAAGAAATCGAAAAACGCGCACAACGCGTCCTCACGACAGATCCAGGACTAGGAGTCGTCAGGCATGCAGATGCCGGATACGAGACAGCGAAGAAGGTTGCGTTAGAGAACAAAATCAAGATGCCAATGCTGAAGTAACAGACGCGATCTACATCAGAATTTGCGCCAAAGCGATCCGAACGAGTTGACTCAGAAGTGAGCAAAAAGGATTCGAGACATCACGGCGAGAAGGACAAAAAGAAAAACAAAGGTTACAGCCGCGGCGATTACTTGTGGGGGATAGGTCTCCTCATAGTTGTTTTGGTGGTTGGAGTCGGTAGCGTTTGGTGGGGGCTAGTTCCGGTTGGACAGCAGATTCAGTCCCGACAACAGACCACTGTAAATCCGAACACATTGCCAGCGGGCGATCCGACGCTGACGACCTGCATATCGGAAAGCAACATTGTAATGCGACTAAAGGTGAATCTCCGAATCTTCGTAAACAACACTCAGATTAGGATACCAGCAAAGATCGGTGAGAGCCCCGACTGCATCAGGCCCGTTCACACAAGAGATGCGTCGGGCGACATATACGTTGAATCTCCCATTCCATATCAGTTCACGTTGAAAGATTTCTTTGCTGTTTGGAAGCAGGCATTCAACAGGAACCAGCTGTTCTTCCTCCGAGCAACTGGGGCTCACAGAATCGCGATGACTGTAAACGGTCAGCAGACCTTCGATTACGAGAATCACATTCTCATCGACGGCGAACAGATTGTGATTACCTATACCTGAGCCGACTGAAGTTGGGTTACGTCGTTAATGTGTAGCCAAAGGTAGTCGGTGCGGGCTCTCGTGTGGTTGAGAAGACCAGACCCAGCACCAATCCTCCAATGAGGCCGAACAGGTGCGCGAAGATGTTCGCGCCGGGCATGCTGCTCATGAAGAAGATTAGCCCTGCATAGAGCAACGCAGCGCCCATGTGTTGCATTCTCCTTTCCAAAGCAACGTAGGATCCGACAA
>Ga0315280_10005865_pt1 | contig 17272 bp, 23 predicted proteins | sample YL17G06_40_MG_FD_203697 | JGI IMG/M metagenome (GOLD analysis project Ga0315280, IMG submission 203697) | Sediment microbial communities from Yellowstone Lake, YNP, Wyoming, USA - YL17G06_40 | ecosystem: Environmental > Aquatic > Freshwater > Lake > Sediment | place: USA: Wyoming | collected...
GACTCTTGGCTGACATACGAATTCTCAACCTGGGAAAAAGGGAAGCGGAAGAATCCGCCTCAATCATGGCCGACCTCATCAGGAAGGGTAGAATGATCGAGATGCGTGACGCACTGATAGCGGGCTGCATGCTCAGAAACGGATACACCTCAATAGTCACGAGAAACTCCGAGGACTTCTCCAGAATCGCAAAGCTAGAAGTTATCCCATACTAGCCCAAGCGGGCGCTCGATCTGAGGCCTACCCCTTTCTCCCGTATTATCCTCACCGACCGCTAAACCAGCACAGATATACGACATACATACGTGACACATGTCCGGGCGACGTGTATGGCAAACGTGACGATAACTCTCCCAGAAGAACTCAAGCGAGAGATGAACAAGCGAAAGGGGACCAACTGGAGCGAGATCGCCCGAAAAGCGTTCGAGGAAGCGATACGAGAAGAAGAGATGTCCAAGGCGGCAGAGGGGATCGACAGACTCCGGGCCTCTGGCAAGGCCCCGGGCTGGAGCGGAGCCAAGGAGATTCGAAAATGGCGCGACGCCTCGAAGTCGTCGTAGACTCTTCAGTAGCCGTCAAATGGTTCAGCGAAGAAGAAGCAACACCCCACGCATTAGAACTCAGGGATTCACATTTGACACTCCCACAACTGAAGTTCGTGGGATTCTCCGGCCATTCGAGGCGCCTTCATGGCAAAGCCGAGTACTTGTGAAGAGTCTATCCAAACGCACATGGAGCCAAAGGTCCTCCTCCACTTCAGGGATGACGCTCGTTGGTGAGCCATCATCTATAGGGCGAGATCAGCCAGCATGATCGGCCTCTGTTTTGCCTCGGCAGATTTCAGTCGCGTCGTCAGAATTTTGTCTGCCGTGACCATCTGTGAGTGACCGTGAACAGCAAAAGCAACATAGACTGCATCGTAAATGGATATCGGATTCTCACGAGAGAGCGCGAAGGTGGTTGCCCACTCACGTTCGCTCGGCTCGCGGGTCATCTGGAGGCCCTCTAGTGATTTCATGACTCCGCGGAGTTGCCCCAGCGCAAATCTTGCTACTGGATGAAATCTCAGAGCTGACGCGACTTCATACTTGAGCAAGGAGGGGGCGTCTAGGTCGATTCTTCCTTGTTGGAAGAGCTCTCTCAACCGTCGAGCGGGACGGCTGTCCTTCTCTTCGATGAACCACTTTACCGCGACTGAGGCGTCTGGGACATACCGCGGGATCTCACTTCTCTCCAATATCGAATGGTCTCCGCGCTGTTGAAATCGACGTATCCATACTTCGACGCCATCTCCCTGTAGATTGCATCAGCTCGGACGCCGGCTTCACGCACCCGTTCCCAATCCCTCGCCGTGGCACGCCGCTCCAGTTCGATCCGTGCTTGGATGGCGTCTCTTAGGAGCGCAGACCAATTGACCGACTTGACCTTGCGCATCTCCCTCTTTAACCGGTCAGGGATGCGGACCGTGATCACAGTCAACAGGCTAACTCCCGAGCGAACGTATATACACCGTATAGTCACCAAATAAGTTTTCCCGAGAAACTGAAGAGAACAGACGAACAACCGGAGTCTACTGGGGCAAACCCCAGTGGAGCTATGAACAACTTATGACTTCACTTGACGTCGATGGTTCATCGGAGTAACGACAATCCCGGTGGCGAAGGAAACCAGAGAGCATCTGCGGTCCTTTGGCAAGAAGGGTGAGACTTAGGATCAGATCTTGAGGCGGCTAATGTCCCTCGCTGAATATGAGGGATTCATGGAGGAGCAGTATGAACGTCTCAAAGACGAGGAAGCCTTTGTTTCTCCGGACGAGCGGTTCTGTTAGCTCGTCGGCGCATGGCTGGCTTGTCAACTGCCTCGTATCGACTTCTCTGCGGATTGCTTGCAGGCAGAACCCCCCCCAACCGTATAAGCCACATATCACACAGACACGACGAAGCGCTCTTTCTCAGACATCAATCATGACTGACGCAAGAGCCCCGCCAGCTTCGACAAGAGGCTTACTATCTCCCGCTTTTCAGTGTGGGGAAGTCGAGTCGCAGTCATGTTGAACCAAACCTCATCCAACTCACCTTCTCTGAGTCTTCGCGCATAGTCCCTTATCCGATCCAGCAGATGCTCCACCAAATCCGCCGCCTTGGCTCTCTCTGCTACCAGAGTTACATCGATGCCGCCCTTCCTGTCACGGAACAGCGAGAGCAGATCGACTGTATCCTTCTCCCTCCCAACAGTCATCGTCTTCAGCACGATGAGAGTATCCAAATCAACCACAGGAGCCCTCAGTGATGAAGTCTTGGATATGTAGCCCTTGACGGTCAAGCGTTTTGCATTCCTGAAGAGTGGCGAGTCGACTGGATACTCTTTTCCTGTCGATATGTCGTAGATTCTTCCGACGCTGATGTGCAAATCTATGAAGCCCTTGTTCACTCGCTTCGACCCTGCTAGGCCGAACTCAGTGTCGCGGATTGAATAGCTGAGGCTTCTGAGAAGTCCTTTCAGTCTGCCGACACCAGACTTGTCCGCTACTAGATCAATGTCCTTTGTGTACCTGTAGCCGCGTGTATAGGCGGCAACTGCATAGCCTCCAATCAGAACAAGCTTGATGCCCAACTTTCGGGCGGCTACGAGTATCGTATCAAGGTTCTGCAGGCTTCTCTTTTCAACTTCCTCCTCGCTCATGCTCGCACCAGGTCAATCAGGATCTTGGAAACGACCGCATGACTCAGGTGCAACCTCACGTTCCACTTCGAGGAAATCGTTGCGTAACGCTCTTCCTCGGGCTCGCCCCTCACGCCGGTGGGAAGATCCAGCCTTGCCTGAAGATTGGATTCTCTGAGTAGCTTGTTGATGTGCGCAGTCAGAAACAATGGGTTGCGCGCTTCAGTGTTCAGGACATCCAGCAAGCAGCCTAAGAACCTGGTTGCGTTGTAGGCCTCGGATAGAGTGGTCAGCGCTTTCCAGTCAAGCTTTGCCCTTTGGACGACAAGAATCGCCAACACGTCTTCTACGGCAGGACGGTCTTTTGTGATTCCCAGGATAACCAAGACTTCGGGTGAAAGATACTTGATTCCATCAATCACTCTGACGTGCTCCGATAGCTTCTCGTCAAAGTCTGACCGTAGGCTGACGTTTGTCTCGGCGGGGTTTTCGGCAGGGGTCTCATCGATGGAGATTGCGACATCCTTCTCGGAAAGGAGCGCTATCCACGTGGGCAACTGCTCCGCTTTGACAGAGATGTCGATTCTTCCTGGCGCATAGTAATGATGATACTGGTAGGCGGCATAAGCTCCATTCACATAGTAGTCCAGCAAGCCTGAGGCCGCTTTCAGCTTTCCCGACACATCAGCGGTCTTGGCCCTCGACTGGATTGCCATGGCCAGCACGATGCTCTCAGGGTCTACCAGCTTGAACAGTTTCCTTCTCGGGTCCACGGGATCTCTCCTCGCGGTCAAATGCCCGGAAGTTTTCAGCCTCGTCAGTCTCTTCGCGATGCGTCGCTTATCCTTGAGCTCAAGTATTCTTCCGGCTTCCCAGAAATCGAAAGTATCCATTCTCTTCGCTACGTAAAGCCATGCGTAAGCCCTTGCAACCCATGGCGGCGTCCACTGCATAGTCCTTCACCATAGTCTCCCTATTGAGGTGACTATTCTGAATAGTATCCCTATTGAGGCGACTGCCTCGTTTAGTCTCCCTATTAGGGTGACTATTTAACATTCGCTTTCTCCAGCTCAAACAGATAACATTTCGAATAAGGCACGTTTCACGGGCCGCACAAGTTCGCCATTCTCAAAGGATCATCCGGGACTGAGAAACACTGACAATGACGACTACTCTCGGAGCCGACTCTCAAAGCCTTCCTCACGAGCGAAACGGATCTCTGCTCGCCGGGGGACATCAAGACGATACCTCACTCAGAGCCAGAAGATCAACGATCTCGCCTAGCCTCTTGAAGTCCCCATCATCAGTGCCATGGACGAGCATACACGCTACGCGAAAGAGACCGACTGGAGCGCAGGGAGTCTAGTGGGGCAAACCTCAGTACAGCTATGAGCCACTTATGACTTCACTAAGCGCCGATCTATTCCCACTAAGAATCGGCGAGTATCGAGTAGTCCACGCGGTGGTGGCAGGGATAGTCTGCGTCACCGACATCTTCCAGAAAGGAGGGGGTACCAGAAGCTCCCCTGAAGGGCCACAAGCGACATCCCAAACACGTGTGCCAAAGTAATATGGTGTCGCGGTCTTAGGTACCTTTGACCGTCTGGATGGAGTTCAGTTGAGGGTCTTGGTGACTGGGGGCGCTGGCTTCATTGGAAGCCACCTCGCCGACCGCCTAATCGACGCAGGCAACGAGGTAATTGTCTTGGACAACTTCTCAACCGGGAGAACAAGGAATCTCTCTCATTCACTCCATCATCCCAACTTTGAGCTAGTGAGAGCAGACGTCCGCAAGATCCCCCGTTCATTTGTGAAGAAACTGAGGAGAGTCGACCGGGTCTGCCATCTGGCAGCAGCCACGAGTGTCCAGGAATCAGTGAAGGATCCTGTCTTGACGACTGAAGTGAACGTGATTGGCACGTTGAATGTTCTTGCTGCCGCTAGGGCGCTGAAAACGGGGCGCGTAGTATTTGCCTCGTCAGCCGCCGTGTACGGGGCACCACGAACATTTCCCGTTTCGGAGGAGGCGATTGTCTCACCGATCTCACCCTATGGGGCGTCCAAGGCCGCGTCCGAACTATACCTTCGATCATTCGAAGAGAACCATGGAATCGAAGCCGTCTCTCTGAGATACTTCAACGTCTACGGGCCAAAACAAACGCCCGGCCAATATGCCGGAGTGATATCCATCTTCGCCAAGAGAGCCCTCAATCACCAGCCACTCCAGATCTTCGGAGACGGATCACAGACTCGAGACTTCATCTACGTCTCGGACGTGGTCGACGCAACAGTCGCCGCGCTTGACAAGAATCTGAGAAGCAGAGTGTATAACATTGCGTCAGGAGCTGAAACAACGATTCTGGAACTAGCGAAGATGATTCAGAGAATCGCCAAGTCGCAATCGGAATCGAAGTTCTCCCCGCCGCTCGCCGGAGATATTGCCCGAAGCGTCGCCGACGTCACTAGGGCCTGCAACGAGTTGGATTTCGCGCCAAAGGTTTCCCTAGCCGATGGCTTGTCTGCAACTATCCAATGGCTCGCCCAAAAGCGTTCGGGAGGGTCTTCCGATCAAATCATTCGCACCATAGAGTGACCCATAGAGAGACCCTGAATTACCGCATTTCGCGCCATTCCATGAATTATGTTACCCCATTGTGGGGATTCGAATCGGCCCAATTCGAGGTCCATACCACGAACCCCACCCCCAAGGATATTGGTGGCAGGAGCCCTCAAGGCGAGGGAGAGTGCCGAAAACTCTTAGTTCTGTTGCTGACTCATCATGAGGCGCCGGGTGTTAGAGAATCGAAGAGAATTATGGCCGGTCTTGCGGTTGTTTGTGTAGTACTGCTATGGGCAATCTCCCCGGTCTTCATAGAAAGTGCTGATTACGTTCTCACCTTGACCGCAAACCCCAGCACGAACACCGACTGCCCCATTGGGTCAGCATGCTTCACACTGGAATTGCAAAACCGTGGACCATGGCCCGTAACAATCGACATAGTAGAATTGCAGGTCTATCCGTCTCTAATCGGCCCCAGCGTGAACGTGAACTGGGTTGGACCTGGACCGGACAGGCTCGTGCTGATTCCGTTCACAGGGCACTCGTACACGTTCTGGATCAAGATCATGGGCGGTCTGAATCCTCCAGATAGAGTCTACGTGATCCTGACAGCCAACGTCACACTACTGTACGCATCACACCACGTTGTGCTGCACAGCGGCAAACGCTTGCACGGTGATGCCGGGTTCATGCTCCTCTCGCCTTTCGAGCCGTACAGAATAAGCGAACCGAATCGCAATTGCCAAGAATGCGCAAGTGAAGCTACTCAGTGCGTCTGCCCTTCGATAGGCGGAGGGACGCAGCGACAACACCTGCCTCACAAGTGAAGGAGGCGAAAGCATTAGCCGCAAAGGCCGACAGGAGACAGTTCCTGAAGTATCTAGGCGCAGCTGCTGCGGGAGCAGCAGTTGGTGCCGCAGCAGGACGCTACGCGTGGGTTCCGATTTCAACTTCAAGTGAGAGTGCCACTTCGACCGCAACTCCCGCGAAGCCTCAGACAATCACCGAGAGAGTTACTGAGACGATTGTCTATCCGGCTTCGCTTCGCGCCGCAGCTGAGGCGAGAGGCCTACTCGTCGGGTCAGAGGCAAATGACACGGGTCTCAAGGACACGCGGTTTGCTTCTACGCTGGCCCGCGAGTTCAACTCCCTCACTGCCTCTTCCATGAGTTGGGCGCAGGTTGACTGCTGTGGCTACAAAGCTGCTGATGCGCTCGTCAAGTTCGCTTCTGCACATAAGATGAAGGTCAGAGGACACACTCTGATCTGGCACGGGAGCCTACCTGATTGGATCGACGAAGACACGTCCACCAGCACGCTTCGATGGGCGATGCAGGGACACATCCGTGAGGAGACGGCTCGCTATAAGGGCAAGGTCTACGCTTGGACTGTTGTGAACGAAGCGGTCGAGAGCGACGGACTGCGGAAGACAATACTCCTCGAGAAGCTTGGTGAGAACTATGTCGCTGATGCTTTTCGGGTAGCACACGAAGCCGACCCAAACGCATTGCTCTTCTACAATGACTACAGCGCGGAGGCAGCAGGTGGGTTACAGAAGGCCAAGTCCGATCGTGTCTACGAGCTAGTCAAGAAACTCGTGACCGACGGCGTACCGATTCATGGCGTGGGCTTGCAGATGCACCTTTTCGCTGTAGAATACCCGCGTCCAGAGGATATTGCTGCCAATGTCCGCAGATTGGCCGCGCTGGGCCTGAAAGTGGAGATCAGCGAGATGGACGTGCGGATCAGAGAACTCCCGCTGGCTATGTCTGAACGATTGGAGATGCAACGCCGCATCTATCACGACGTGATTGCAGCCTGCATCAAAGAGAAGGGATTCACAGGGATCACCTTCTGGGGTGTCACAGACGCGTATTGGACCAACGAACTGGGACAGAAAGGAACCGACTATCCGCTACTGTTCGACGAGAACTATCAGCCCAAACCAGCATACTGGGGCGTCATGGATGCGCTGCTGGGCAGATGAACATGGCTGCCTACCTTGCGAGTTCGTGAATCAACTCGTTAGCGGCTGCTCGAATCGATTCGTCGCTGCTACGTTTCGGTCTCCAACCGTGTCTCTTGATCTTGGTAACATCAAGCTGCATCGTCTTGACATCCCCAGGCCAAGCCCTCTCGCCAGGCTCCGCTGTAACCATAACAGTCGCATCGCCAAAACCCATGGCGTTCTTGACTACATGCGCGATTGTGAGGATGTTCGTCTGATCCTCAGAACCGATGTTATACACTTCCATGGGGCGCTCCCAGAATCTGTCGTCCAAGGCAAGTAGGAACGCGTCGACGCAATCATCGACATGAAGATACGACTTCGTCTGCGTCCCGTCACCCAGCACTTCAAGCCTGCTGGAATCCTTGCGAAGTTTCACGATGAAATCGTAGAGGGCCCCGTGCCGGGCTCTCGTTCCGACCACATTGGCGAAACGAAAGATCACAACACGAAGCGGCAGGAGCTGCGTGTACGAGGCGCACAGGGCCTCACAGCCAAGCTTAGTTGCTCCATACGTCGATATCGGCAGCAAAGGCCCATAATCCTCTGGGGTTGGAATCATGGTTGCCTCTCCATAGATGGTGGAAGTTGACGCAAACACTAGCCTTGTCGGGGCGGATCGTCTTCTTATCGCTTCAAGCAGATTATGGGTTGCCTGCAGATTCTGCTTGAAGTGCTCGTCAGGATTCTGCGCGCCGGCTCGCACCTCTGGGTCTGCAGCCAAGTGGAATACCAGCTCGCTCCCGCCGAGCGCTCGTGCTGTCGCCTCGGAGTCCAGCAAGTCGCCTCTAACGAAACGGAAATGCGGACTCTGCATTGCGCCTGCTAGGTTTGCCATGTCCCCCGTGGACAAGTTGTCGAAACCGACGAGCTCCAAGCCCGAACCGAGCAGACAGTCGGTCAGGTGACTACCAATGAAGCCTGCAGCGCCTGTGACGAAGATCGATTGCATGATTCCGTTCGACCACTCTAGGTCTCGCTTCTCGCATAGCTGGTTCTGTACTGTCTAGCGAGTGCGATCAGGGCGAGTGCGACTGTGAGGATAGTGAGTGAGATCACGATGGGGGTGAGTCTGATTCCCCAGGGCGTGTAGTTGAGCAGCAGACCCACAAGCGGAACCAGTGCTAGGCTCAGTCCTACGCTTAATGCGAAGCGTTCGATCGAATCCAGCTCACGCCCTTTCGGAAAGAGCGCCTCTACTGTCACGTATCCCGGGATGAAGAGGACGAACACGGAGCCAAATACCCAACGCAGAGCAACGAATGGAAACTCAGACGGCAGGACGTAGATCGCGAGCACTGCCGCGAACGAGATAGCCAACGATGCATAGAGCCACAGGTTCCTCTCCCAGAATCTCAGGTACTCGACCAACGATCTGCTGGCGGGCGGGATGTCCTCCAAGTCAACCTTGCCCTGCTCCTTCAGCCGCCAAACCAGATCTGCCACCTCGCCCTTCGCCAGCGAAGGATTCCTAGTACCAAGCGCTTCATGGAGGTCCTGAACACTCGCAGCGGCATTTCTTTCGAGATATCTCAACGCCTGCTCGTCAAGACTCATTTCAGATTTAGAGTCCTGCGATCTCCCGTGCTTCAACTGTGGCACGCCTCCAGCCGCTACCGCTATATTCCCTGCAACCGCGACTACTTGAATGAATCCCAATTGCGACGCATCCAAAACGAGCTGGCTGTAGTGGGCGCACTCGTGGTGTTGGCTCTTGTCACAGTCCAGCCGCTGGTGGTGATGTCTCAAACCGCTGATTCCCTGCAGGCACGTTTCGCGGAAACGATTGCCATGGTGCACCAGGCAGAGTCCGCGGGCGCAACGCCCAGCGAAATCGGGGCGCTGGTGGCTCTTCTCAACAAGGCACTCGAACTGAACGGGGAGGCCTTGAAGCTGACCGCACCTGACGAAGCACAACGACGGGCTGAACTTGTTGCACAGGTCGATCAAATCCTGATGACCGTTGAGAATCGAGCAGCAGACCTCACAGCCCTGGCCTCTCAAAGATCATACGCGAACAGGGTTCTCGCGTACGTGTGTGGAGTGATAGCGGCCGTTCTCGGAACCATCCTCTACGCATTCACGATGTCCTTCTATCGGAAGTATCGGATCAAGCGAACATTCCAGATGAGGGTTACTCGCAAATGAGCTTCATTTCCACACAGAATCGGCGGACACTGATTGTGGTCTTCATAACATTGCTTGTTGTATGCGAAATGATCGCATATGTGGCGACGACGCCGCGTCCGCGAGAGCAGTTCTTCCAACTCTACGTCTTAGGTGCGAAGCGTATGGCGGCGGATTACTATCCAAACAATGACACGGATATCCGCCTCGGAGAGCCAGTCACATGGTACCTCGGCGTCGCCGACAACATGGGTACGGTGCAGCTGGTCTCGATACGGGTCAAGATTGGCAACCAAACCATCAAGCCGCCCGACGACCAGCAGGGGCTAGAGTCGCCTGCGCCAGTCGTAACCGAATTCATACGATTCCTAAACGACAATGAGACGTGGGAAACCCCATTCGTCTGGAGCATCTCAGATGCAGTCTTGAGTGGTAGCGCGACACGAATTCCCGTGCTGCAGATCAATAATGAAACCTATCTGATACAGGATTGCTCGGCAAGCAATGGCCACAACTTTCGACTGATCTTCGAACTGTGGACGTGGCAGACAGAGACCAACGGGTTCGAATTCGGCTGGGCGGCGGGCGGCGAACATCGAGTGGCCTGGCTACAGGTTTGGTTCAACATGACAAGTCCCAGGCTCGCCTAAGGCTCAATATGCAACGAACGGGCCATCCTGCTACTCTCCTCCAGCTAGGGGCAGGCTCTCGATGTGAAGATCGATCGCTTCCAATCCGACCCCATCTCTTTGCAGACTGATCGCCAATCGTCACCCTTCTTCTCATACTCTAGCTGCGGTATGCTGCTCTCCTGTGTGTGACCATATGCAGTACAATCTTCTCTTGCTGAATTTCATAAACGACCCGGTAGCGACCTACTCTTAGCGAGGACAGACCTTTCAGCTCTCCGTGAAGAGGCTTTCCAGCAGCCGGATCGGCTTCAAGAAGCAGGATCTTCTCGGCAACCCTTCTCTGCGACTCGGAGCTCAGCTTCCTGAAGTTACGTTCGAATCTGGGCGTGTGAACGATCCTGTACCTAGGCTTCAACGCCTAGTTCCTCAAGCAAGGTGCGAAAAGCCCGAGTCTTGCCTTTTCTTGCTTCGCTTCTGGAGAGTGCGATCTCACGCATTAGCTTCTTGTCCTTCATCACGTCCATGGTCTCCAATAGTTGTTCCAGAAGATCCCTGGTCTCCCGTATGAGGGCCAATTGAGATTTGTCGACAAGCAGTGTTGTCAACTCTTCCATCGCCGCATGAAGGATCTATATCTCGAATTAACCTTTTGCATCTCAGGTTATGCTGGCGGGGCCATTGGTGCTTGTTTCTATCGCGCTACCGAGAATGCTCATTAATGGTCACGGCTCAGTGTAGATGCTCGAGCCACACATACGCGTCATTTCTCCCCGGCCCGTTCGTCACGATTCAGGTCTCTTCTGTATGTCGTGGCTGTCCTACCGCGTTCGAGGGAAGCAGATTGTTCACACGGTGAACCAGCAGAATTATTATCGGCACCGGGCTTCTCTTACAAGTGTTTGGTAGTCTGGGTTTGGTCTACTGCGACCAGTGTGGAGTTGGCGCGAGCTCGCACGATAGGTATTGTAGGATGTGCGGTAGACTGTTAGGATCTGATCGGGTCAGTGCAGGTCTGACGTACTGCGACCAGTGCGGAGCCAAAGTAGACCTTCAAGACATTTATTGCAGAATCTGTGGGCGGCCGCTGAATCGTCCTTCAATGCTTTGGTTCGACGTGTCTATGGTTCGACCTGCGACAAGCACGCCTCTGAGATCGCCAGAGCCAGCTTTCGTTGAATGGCCTCAGAATCCAGAAGTACCCTTGGTTGCCCCGCCTCCAATCGCGCCACCCGACAACGCCGTGATCAGAGGATTCGCGGCCGAGAAAGGCAAAGAGTTCTTGGCAGACTACCAAGAGCTTCAGGAGTGCCTTTCGACGGCGACTGAGCTGTCCTCCCCTCCGCTGCCGGTAGAGGTAGTCGTGTCGTCTTCGGCTGTGTCGACTGGCAGCCACAAAACCTTTGTTCTAGAAAAGGAGTTCATAACGAATAGAAGAAGCCCCACCAAGTCTGAACTGGGCTCCTTCACTAAGATCGGGGATCACTTGACCAAAGCCGTAACCAAACCGCCCATTGCGCCAACTGAGTCGGAAACCAAGCCGCGGCTGAGCCTTGCGGGATTGACTCCCAAGACGGAGGGGCCTGGCAAGTCGCAAGCGGGCATTCATGCGCAGACCTCCGCGTCAGAGCTGGGGCCTACGAATCTGATTCCGAAGTTGGAGGCGCTTGAGAAGACGCAGGCAAGCATTGACACGCACATCTCGAAGCATCGCCATAGGAGTTCATCGTCACTCATTGGCTACGGTCTCACTGGTTTCGGCGCCCTCTCACTCATCTTGGCTGTCGTTTTCACGTCGACTGTGCTCGCGTTCATTGGACTCGGGCTCGCATTTTGGGGTGCACTGTTACTCTTCATAAGGCCACGCCACTATGTGAGATCGGACCTGATGGACTCGACAGCACTATCCTCCTTGACAAGTATTGACCGTGTGATCACGAGCCTCGGCTACAACCAGAAGGGCATATACCTACCAGCGGACAATCCGGATAAGACGGTTGTCTTCATTCCAGCTCAGCCTCTCAAGAAGATGCCGAAGATAGAGCAGGTTGAGAATCAGGTTTTCGTCAAGGATCCGGAAGGCATCACACTGGTTCCGCCAGGATTGTCGCTGGCGAATTTCTTCGAACGACAGCTCGGAGTCAAATTCACCGACTGGAGCCTGCAGGAGATGAGCGAGCGACTGCCAAAGCTGCTGATCGAGGACCTTGAGATGGTCCAGGACTGCACGATCAACATTGACGGCGACAATGTCAGCTTCAGATTCGTCGAGTCCGTCTACGCTGAGTTCTGCAGCAAACTGAGAGATAGCACGAAGGTCTGCGCGTCGCTCGGCTGTCCGATGTGCAGTGCAATGGCGTGCGTTCTCGCGCAGGTGTCACACCGACCCGTGGAGTTCGATAAGGACAAGTACACGACTGACGGCGGGACCGTCGAGTCTTCATATCACATTATCGCGGGTTGAACGCGTGATGGCGTTCCCGCTCGGGTTCTGGGACCTCAGTCTCTGGACAGCGATAACCGCGATCATTCTGCTCGCAACTTCCGAGCTTCTTTCACCATACTACGGAAGAACGGGACTTCTGATCAACAAGAAGAGGCTTCGCGCGGTCGCGCTTGTTGTCGCGTTGATCTTCTTGGCCACAGTGGCGTACAGGGTCTATGAGATAATTACAACACCTTAAGAGGCGAACTGGCCTACGCCTTGATTTCCAGAGTAGTCTCCAGAACCCGCTTCTTCGACTCAGCCATCTCCGAATACTTCTGGAGTTCACGGTAGTCTTCCAGGAAGCGTTGACCCTTCGCGGTTGCCACATAGCTCTTCTCAGATCCGCCGCGAACCTCCAGCAGATCGAAGTTCACCAGTAGATCCAGATACTTCCGCAGAAGATCGAAGCTGAGGTTCCCTAGGTACATGATCTTCGTCTTACGAGAACCCGTCTTAGCGATCTCCAAAATGTCTGCCGCTATCTGAATGCGACTCCGGTATTGGCGCTTGCCATTCACCACGTGGATTCCTCGAATTGGAGACCGTTCAGACTCGAAGGCGGGTTCGCTATCAGAAGGTAATTGTGGAAGGCTTTTCTAGAAAAGCCTTCCCATCTCATGCGCGCTCCGCGATTTGGATCGAATTGGCCCGCCCGCTGAGAAGTGATCGATTAGAACGCGCCAGTTGGAATGATGCGCCATGGATCCCTAGCACTATGCGGGGTTTCAAGTGAAATATCCTGAGACATGAGAGTATTCTTGCAGGAAATCGAATCCCTTGGATCACAGTAGAAGATGTATTTCCAATGAATAGGAATACTCCTCCTTGAGCCGCCTTTTGAGCTATTGTGGTCAACTCATCGGAGGACACGGCTTTCGCCCCATGGATTCGAATCTTGCAGGAAGAGATTCCCGCGATGCTGCAGCTGTAGAGAGCTATAAGCTACTTATGGCTTCACTTAGCGCCGATAGTTCATGGGAGTTACGACCATTCCGGTGGCCAAGGAAACTAGGGAACATTTGCGGTCCTTTGGCAAGAAGGGCGAAACTTACGATCAGATCTTGAGGCGGCTAATGTCACTCGCTGAATACGAGGGATTCATGGAGAAACAGTATGAACGTCTCAAAGACAAGCAAGCCTTTGTTTCTTTGGACGAGCTCTGAATGCCCCACGAAGTGAAACTTCACCGGGAAGTCGCCAAGACCCTCGAAAGGATGAACCCCCAGCTACGGTCTAGAACAATCCGCGGACTACGAGCACTCGAAGCGAACTCGTATGAATCAAGGGCTGGCGCTGACATAGCGAGATTGAGAGGAACCAAAGGCAGAGAAGACTTGTTCCGACTGAGAATCGGAGACTATCGAGTGATCTACGCAGCGGTGGCAGGGATAGTCTACATCACAGAGATCCTCCACAGAGGAAGGGAGTACAAGCAACTCCCCTGAAGGCCACAAGCAACAACCCAAACTTGTGTAGCTTTCCCCTCCGAGAACTGATGACTCAGCGAGCCCATACTTCACAAGAAAATGGAGAGCTGTCATGACCTCTTCCCCCTCGAATCTAGTCCGTTGAACAAGACCACGCCGCGAATCCCACCCCCCGCAGCAATTTACTGGTTCGCTGCCAGCAGCCGCAGCATAGACGCAAGTGGTAGAACGAGGGGCAACTCTGAACCGCACCGTTCACATTTCCTTTTTTCCAGTATTTCTTCGTCGCAAAGAAAGAGCGTGGATAGGTGTGAAAGGAGCTTACAATTGAAAAGAAGCTTTTGCCCTCACAAGGGACCTTGAGCCACAAACAATACTTGTTTGTTGTCCCCCCGGGCTACCACTCAATCATGTAAGATGTACCATTCATCCGCTGACGCCCACACGTGGTCACCGCGACTAGCGAGCGTCATCTTGACCGGGGGAAGGCAGATCTCGCTACGTCTTAGAATGAAATCTCAATTGAACAGTCCGCGCAAGAAAGAAGAGGTTTGGGAGGGAATGACCCTCCCTATACCACTATACTGCTTGTAGTGCGTGTTTCCAAGCGTTGCGGTAGTGTTCAATTGCATCAGTGAAGTGACTGTCCGCCACTCCCGCGTCACCCTTGCCGAGTTCATCGTTTGCCTTATCGATCTTCTTGACATCTCCACCTGCGGCATCATTGATGGCGGTAGAGGCAAGGAGTCTATCTATGTTGACCAGACGGTTGATGAAGTCCTGCAACTTTGGTGAACCGTACAATGTGGACTTCTTGTCCTTCATCAGCTCGAGAAGCTTCACCACGGCGTCTTTCTCTTCCTGGAAGACCTTATCACCACGTTTCGGATCCAGGCGAGTCTCACTTAGCCACAGCTCTGGTGCAAGCGACTTGGATAAATGATCAATAGCCTGATCGAGCTTATTTCCGTCCTGCTTGTCGGTTACACTCGCACGCAGCGATTCTAGATCTTGAAGCACAAGTTCCTTGATGCCTCTGAAGCCATGGACGACCAGAGGATCAGAGTCTGTAAGCTCGCAACTGGGACACACGGTGACTTTTGTTTCTACAGTGTACGTGCCGGGCCCTAGGATTGCCGTTGTGCCTGCGAGGCCTCCGGCTGAGGTTGTCGCAGAATACGGTGCCCCGTTTACAGTGAAGTCAACTTCGACTCCGCTTCCGTCGGCACTCCCATCGTATGACAGCTGAGCCTTCAGGTTCACTGTAACATCACTTGTCGTCCACAACTCTGTGTCTCCAGCGTAGGTGACGCCCGTAACGCGAAGCACCTTGTCGGTGTTGGAATGCCAGAAACCTCCGGAGTTGCAGCCAACGATCACTGGACCGTGCGAGTAGGTCACCCCGACGCTAGTCGCGGTATTGCAGCAGACCTTCGAGCCAGCGTTGCTCGTCCAGGTCGGTGGTGCCCAAGCTCCCAAGGCGATCCCTTTGTTGGCTAGCGTGTTATGAACGATGACATTATTCTCACTCGGGTGTCCGAGGCCAATCTGTGCGTCATTGTATCCGTCGTAGGTTGAGATGGCAGCCCAATGATTCGTGGTGAGTGTGGCAACGTTGTTGTCAATGATCTTGTTACCGCTGGAATGCCAGATGTAGACAGCATGCCACACGTCGCTGAACACACATTTCTCGACGACGTTGTTGTCTGAGCCGAGGTGGTCGGGATCACCAGCGTAAAGGCCTCCGATCATGACACCTGCGGTGTTGTATGTGCCATATGTTTCGTCGTATGACCTGTGCAGCGTAAACCCACGAATTGTGACGCCACTCGCAATGATAGCAATAGCATTCGGTGCGGTGCCAGAATTCGGCCGAACGCAGTTTCCGTCCCACGCCTTCGTGACTGCGTTCCAAGTACATCCTGTTGAATGTTCGATGGAACCGCCTCCGCCGCCTCCGGGATATGCTTTGTTGACCCAGAAATTGTACGTTGTCTGAACCACGGTCTTCGATGGATCAGGGTCAACGGCCTTGATTGTCAGGCCATTCTTCCAGACGATTAGTGCCGGTGCGTATTGGTCGCTAGGACCCCAATGCGGGGGCACGGGCGAAGTAAAGCGTCGCGAATCGTAGGTACCAGGATAGACCAGTATCGTATCGCCTGGGTTAGCGAAGTTCACTGCATCTTGAGGATGCGTGTAACATGGAGTATTTCCCTCACAAGCACCAGCGATGTCAACGTAGAGCGTTCCCGAACTTGCTCTGACAGGCGCGACGACCAAGAGCGTTGATAGTGTGAACATGACGATAACGAAGACTGCAAGTACCTTCCTGTTTGGAATCAAACTTTTCATTTTCATCTCTCCTTTCATTTTGGGTATTTCTCTCATCACGCCCCTCCTCGGCGCTCGGGCACATTAGACAAGTCAGTGACCTCGAAACAGCAGCGTAGCGAAAATCAGAATGCCAACCATTGCCTACGTTAGGAAGACGTAAATGACTTGTCCTGTGGCATTACAGAAGATCAGATGCTGTTCTTCTACAATAACGACCCCGTCCGTAACTGAGACTATTCTCAAGGGCACGACTCGAGAAAGAAGGTGACGCGAAATGGGCCAGGTGGCTTGCAAAGTCTGTGGAAAGAGTCCGGCTAGGCACAGCCATATGCTCATCTGAACCGATGGTTAGATGTACGCCCGGTTCACCAATCCACATGCATATGCGAACAGAAACATAGACAGTGAAAGACCTCTTCATCAAGAGGCGGGTAATGAGTTAGGGTGAAACTTCCTGTGCAACTCCCGGCCCTTCTCTGAAAGTTCACAGGTGCGCCGTTAGGCACCGCTGGGGTAGCGGAAACCTGACCTGAGAATAAGTAGGACTGGCCGGCTGTAAGAGGACTTGAAATCGCGTTTAACGTTGTAGTCGTGTCATAATTCGCATCTGTGAAGGTCGTTTTCTTGGCCAGCCAGAAGCTCTCCTTATGCGCGGTCGCGATCGAAACGCCCGAAAACTGAAGCGAGAGTGATAGATCTTGCTGGAAAGTCACGACCGTCAATCATGGGTTTGTGCCATGCTAGGAATCTCCAGATTCCGGGCGACTTGCGGAACAGGTTCACCTGTCTCCCAACGTGAAATAGTCCGTCGGACAAGGACAAGGAACAACTATGGGCCTGCAGTCTACGGACCCGCCTCAATCCGGACGCGCTCGCGTCCGCGCAAGTGAAGGACCCCACAGCTCCGCATCCGTCGATGAGATCTTCTCCTGGGCGAGCCAGCTTGCCGCCGAAAGCCGCGACCGCGACGCGCTATTGAAGTCGTACGTCTGGCCGAAGTCGTTGATCGGGATCAGCGAGCTGCTGGGCGGAATG
>Ga0315280_10005866_pt1 | contig 17271 bp, 17 predicted proteins | sample YL17G06_40_MG_FD_203697 | JGI IMG/M metagenome (GOLD analysis project Ga0315280, IMG submission 203697) | Sediment microbial communities from Yellowstone Lake, YNP, Wyoming, USA - YL17G06_40 | ecosystem: Environmental > Aquatic > Freshwater > Lake > Sediment | place: USA: Wyoming | collected...
GGGCGGGAAAAGAGTTCCATTGAAGTTTGACCATTATTTTCTTCGTTTCATATTCTATCAAAGAGACTTGGAACTACGTATAGTTCATGAAAGGGGAACTCAACACATCCACTTAGAAGATTTTATCGACTTTGTGGTAAAGCAGATAAATATTGAGCTTACCAAGAGAAGGTTAGAAACACTCAGCAAACGATACTTGCGAACCCTCTAATTACTTTTCGTGTTTCTCTATGAAATTGATGACAATTTCCAGAATGTCTTTTTCCACTTCGTTTCCAGGTCTGTTTCCGTTAATAGGTATTAGTCTTCCGTCTTCTACTAGTTTCAAGTAGATCTCTCGAACCTTACACTGGGTCTGAAAATTTTCCATAACAGACTTCTCTCGCCTTAATCTTTCAAAGACAACTTCAGCTGGAATATCAATATAAATAGCCAAGTCCGGTGGGATAGCGAATTTGTTTATTTCTTCAATCCATTTCAAGTCGAGTCCAGCTGCTCCCTGATAGGCTAAAGAGGAGTAAACGTAGCGGTCTGAAATCACGATTTTTCCTTCTTGCAAAGCAGGCTTTACCATATTTTCTACATGCTCAATTCTATCTACTGCAAAAAGAAGTGCTTCTATCATGCTTGGCACTCTTTCTTGGCTTTGTAGAATATTGGTTCGTATAATTTTTCCAATTTCTCCTAAAGTTGGCTCAGTCGTATAGACAGCGTCGAAACCTTTTCCCCGAAGATTTTCCACTAGTCGACGGGCATGAGTAGTCTTTCCGCTTGCGTCGATGCCCTCGATACAGATGAATACTCCACGCTTACTCATTGCATGTCACCGATTCGTATAGTGAATCGATTACCTTAATAATAATGTTAAAGACTGAATGACTTAAAAAGGAGAACCCAAAATCATGAGACGACACTGGGGCGAAATTAAAGACCCTATCCACGGCTACGTCTACATCACAGAAGCAGAAAAAGAAGTTATTGACTCGTTTCCGATACAACGGCTGCGTAGATTGCGACAACTAGCCGGAGCAGAATATGTTTATCCAGGGGCAAATCATACACGGTTTGAACATTCTGTCGGCGTCATGCATCTTGCGAAGCTTCTGTCAGGAAATTCAAATCTTTCTCAATACCTCTCCGAAGATGATGTTCAAACAGTCTGCATAGCCGCTTTACTTCATGATGTTGGGCATGGCCCTTTCTCACATATTTTTGAACACTTGCTGGACAAGTTTCTTAAGAAAACTCATGAAGACATGACCTTGTGGATTATTCAGAAGTCAGAGTTGGCAGACATAATTAAAAGCCTCGGATACAACCCAGATATGATTGGGCGATTAGCTATAGGCGCCCTACATAAGCCTGGCAAAGCATTTATAGATCAGATTATCCGAAGCGCTGTAGATGTAGACAAGCTTGACTTTGTAGTTCGCGACACTTACCATACAGGCGCGGAATACGGGTATGTGGACATCTTTCGCCTAATTCACACATTGGACATACTTGACGAAAATCTAGCAGTGGATTTAGGCGCACTCTCAGCCCTAGAATCCTTCATATTAGCGCGAGTAGAATCTTTCAAAAGCATCTACTTCCACAGAGTCGGCAGAGCAGCACAGATAATGATTGCGATGGCCATGGAAAAGGCTAAAGACGAATTGCATCTAGTAGATTTCAAAACTCCAGAAGAATACTTGTCTCTTGATGACTACACTGTTTGGGCCATGCTGAAAAACTGCAAGAAATCTCGTGAGATTATTGAAAACTTAGAAAGGCGTAAGCTGTTAAAATGTGCTTACGAGAGGACTTCTTATGTTAAAGATGAGATTACTTCAAACATTTTTGGCGTGGATGAGATTAGGAATCAGATAAGGGAGAAAATCGCTAAGGAAGCTGGAGTTGATTCTCAGTCGGTTTTCATTGACGTACCAACTTTGCCCTCCGTGCCCTATCGGCATTCAGTTCTAATGGAGCCCATGGAGATTCCAGTCTTTTACAAGACGAGAGATGGACAGAAGATTCCTCAACGCTTAAGCGAGGTTTCAGGAATTTTTGATGTACTTAAGGGATTCATCAACATTCTGCGAGTTTACACAGAAGAGAAGAACAGAGAAAAAGTTGAAACCGCTGCAGCCAAAATATTAGGCGGAATACCTACCTCAGCAAAAATATCGTATTAGGGAAAAAGTAAATGAGAACTATAATATTAAGAGGACGTCCCATAGTTTCTGGGCATGTTGAAGGTTTAGCCTTGGTTTCCATGGAGCCTATCAGTTTTCTCGGAGGCGTCGACCCAGACTCTGGCACGATTATAGAGAAGAATCATGATTTGCAAGGAAAAAGCATAACGAAAAAGATTCTTTGCTTTCCAAATGGCCATGGCTCAACAGTTGGCAGTTATGTCCTATACTCATTGGCAAAGAAGGGAATAGGTCCAAAAGCGATTATTAATCAATCTGCGGACCCTGTAATCGTTGTGGGCGCCATAATAGCAGTTATTCCAATGATTGACCAAGTTGACATAAAACAAATTCAAACAGATGATGAGGTTGAAGTTGACGGCGAAAAAGGAACAGTGAAAATTAGGAAGAAATAGGCTATGTATTTGACCGCTGAAGAACAAAGGATACTTAATGGCGAAAGAGGCTGGGCTTATGAGGTTTCAATGAAAATCCTAGTCCGTTTAGGCGACCTTTTCAATGCCACTCGACTGATACCGGTCAAGTCTGCGCATATTTCTGGAGTTTCATATAAGACAATAGGCGATGCACCAATTGATTTTCTCGAAGCTTTGGCAAAAGCTGATGGAAAAGTAAAAGTCTCTTCCACAGTTAATCCTTCTGGTTTTGACCCAGATTATTTGGCTAAACGGTTTCCAAAGGAATATCAAGGAAAACAAAAACGTATAATTGACTTGTACAAGCAGATGGGAGTAGATGCTGTTTTAACTTGTACGCCTTATTATCTGCAGCAGCCGAAGCCGAATTGGCATCTTGCATGGGCAGAATCTTCAGCAGTAGTTTATGCTAACTCGGTTTTGAAGTCGTGGACAAACAGAGAAGGTGGTCCAAGCGCCTTAGCAGCTGCTCTTATTGGAAAGACACCAAACTGCGGTGTTCATCAAGCTGAAAATCGACAGCCAAGCATTGTAGTTAGGGTAGAAGCGAATCCAAGAAATGAAGCAGAATTTGGTGCGTTAGGAATTTATTCTGGAAAAATGCTGAAAGATAAGATTCCAGTTTTTGAAGGATTAACAAAATATGTATATGATGATTTGAAACAGTTGGGCGCTGGGCTTGCATCGAGCGGAATGACATCAATATTCCATTATCAAAAGCCAATTGCACGGACTAGGATTGAGACAATTTCGATAGAAAGAAACGATATGAAAAATGCCGTAGAATCTTTATCTACAACACAACAGGCTCCAGACCTTATCTTCATCGGGTGCCCTCACTGCTCTCTAAAAGAAATTGAAACAGTAGCCCAAGCTTTGGAGGGTAAAAGGGTCAAAAATGAAACCGAACTATGGGTCTGCACTTCACGTCATGTCAAGAACATGGCGAAAGGATACGTTGACATTATTGAAAAGGCGGGAGGGCATGTTTTATGCGATACTTGTGCCGTGGTCACTTGGATAAAAAATCTTGGATTCAACGCTTTAATGACTAATTCTGCAAAGACAGCCTACTATGCACCTACTCTGAATAACGTAGACGCTATTTTGGCGCCGTTAAAAACATGTATTAATGCAGCATGTGCTTAGCGGTTAACGGAGGTGAAAAAGGTTGGGTGTTGAAAAAGTTGGAGAAAAATATCGCTGTAACATCTGCGGCAATGAAGTGAAAGTGACTAAAGTTGGCGGCGGGACTCTTGTCTGCTGTGGGGAAGATATGGAGTTAATTAAATAGGCAAAAGAACCTATTTTTCTATATTCTTTATTTCGTCTATGATTTTTGCAGTTCTCTGGTTTGTGGGGATTTTTGCTTTAACAAATTTTTCAGCAGGCTTTGTTAGTGGGCGTGTGGCGTCTATTCCAAGTTTTGTTGTTTGACCTGTTTCTTGGTCTGCGGAGGGGTCTAGGGTTGAGCCTCTGGCGTTTGGGATAATTATTAAATCTTCGTTTGCTTGGAAGCGTGTGGCTATTGCCCATTCAACTTCCTCAGAGTTGTAGACATCGATGTCATTGTCAACGACTATTGCATGTTTAAGACTTGGATGAGTCCCAAAGGCAGCCATTAACGCGTTTTTTCCATCACCGTCTTTCTGCTTTTCAATTGAAATAATTGCGTGAAGCCAGCCGCATCCGCCTTCAGAGAGATTTACTGCCTTCACAATGGGCACAACGTTTGCTATTGCTTCCCAAATCAAGGTTTCATGAGGCAAACCCATCAACAACTTATGCTCAGCTCCAGATGGCAAAAGCGCCTGATAAATGAAGTCTTCACGATGCATCATGCCAACTATTTCGACAATTGGCTGACTTCTCTTTATGTCGTATGTGCCTGTAATGTCTACGAGTGGACCTTCTATAATCTCATTTTTCACTGATATTTTGCCTTCAAGCACTATTTCAGCTTCTGCAGGAGCATAGGCGTCTACGTTTTCGCATTTTATAAGTTGTAATCTTTTTTCTAGGAAAGCGTTGGCTACCGTGTATTCACTTATGCCGAAGGGAAGGGGTGATGTGGCAGCTAGCATAATTGCGGGATGCAAGCCAAACGCGATGGCAACATCCAAGTCTTTCTTCGCCTCTTTAGCCATGTTCCAAAGTTTGAATAGTTGTCTTGGAACTAGGCGGATGGCTAAATGGTTTTTGTCTATTACCATGAGACGGTGAATGGAGACGTTTTCGATTTTTTTATCTGGGCTGCGTGCTGAAACTGTTGCAGAGGTTATGTATGAGCCAGCGTCTTTTTCGAAATGGGTTAAGATGGGAATTTTGGGCAAGTCTGCCTTTTCAATCACTTCTTTGACTGGTCCAGTTTTGACGATCTTTGGAGGAGTCGGTAAGCGCCAGCCTTCAATCATTTTTTGATACAGTTTTTCTGGTTTCACATCTAATGCGAAGCAGAGTCTTTTGCGGGTTGCGCATGTGTTTGCGACGATTTTTGTTTGGAAACCTTTCACATTGTCGAAGAATAGGATTGGGCCGCCGTCAAATGTCTTCATAACCGCTGATATTTCGAAGCGAGGTGAAACTTGTTCTTTGACATGAATTACTTCTTTTTCTTTTTCCATTTGTTTGAGGAAACTTCGTAGACTCATTTTTGGGTCTCCTCTTTTCCTAATACTTTGTCTGTTAGTTTCATAAGGATTTGTCCTGCTTCTCTTTCTTCTACTGTTTTTATGTTAACTGACACTAACGCTATTTTTCTTGTTTTTGCGGCTAAGCGTTCGGCTAAGATGCGGGCAAGTAGTGTGTTTCTTTCGCCGAGTAAGATTGAAGATAATGGTGGACCAATTATTCCATGTGCCTGAGGAATAGCCACAGCAAGAGTTCCAAATAATTCTTCGCCTTCACTAAAAAGGATTAAACTCCCATTCCTTGTCTCCACATAAGTGGATAGAAAAGATAATTCTTTTTCTTTTATTTCTTCTTGAACAATTCTTGCACGAGTCATATTGTAAGCCACGCTACCCTTCTACTAAGAGTTGTTATACCTTTTAGATTTTTTAAATCCAAATCACATTAGGCATCTATTCAGCATACATGAAATCCGAAAGTTAGAATTTAGCGCACTTCTTATTTTTTCATCTGTGTTATCAAGTAACATTGAAAACAACGTTCTCGGTGATGATGAAGATGATGAACAAAAATAATTTAAGTAAAGGTGAAGAAGAAGAACCAAATTTATTTTTTACTCACACTAACACAGACTAGAAGACTCGAATCTTTCAGTCACATTAGAGTTAGTAAGCTTAAAATAATTGAATGAACTGATGATGTAAGGAATTTCACTACAATTAGAGGAAAAATATAAAGAAAAAAGGAGGAAAGAGAATGAGTAAACCATCAAAACCCCACTTAAACATGATAATCATAGGACACGTTGACGCCGGAAAATCAACTACTACAGGGCATCTTTTCTACTTAACAGGAGCAGTAGATGAACGCACTGCTAAAGCCTATGAAGAAGAAGCCCAAAAAATGGGCAAAGCAACCTTCAAATTCGCATGGGTACTAGACAGGCTAAAGGAAGAGAGAGAAAGAGGCTTAACAATAGACTTAGCCTTCCTGCGTTTTGAGACACCAAAATACTTCTTCACAGTAATCGACGCACCAGGGCATAGAGACTTCGTTAAGAACATGATAACAGGCGCCAGCCAAGCAGACGCAGCAGTCCTTGTCGTCTCTGCGAAAAGAGGAGAATTTGAAGCAGGGATAGGACCAGGTGGACAAACAAGAGAACACGCTTTCCTAGCATTCACGCTGGGAATACGCCAACTAGTTGTCGCGATAAACAAGATGGATGACGCCTCCGTCAATTGGAGCCAAGAGAGATACGAAGAAATCAAAAACGAAATCAACCGCACACTGAAAATGGCTGGCTTCAAAACAGAAAAATTCGCGTTTGTGCCCACTTCTGGATGGTTAGGCGACAACCTAGTCAAACTAAGCAAAAACATGCCATGGTATAAGGGACCAACACTCTATGAGGCATTAGACCTTTTTGAAGTGCCGCCAAAAGCCATAAACAAACCATTACGACTGCCAATACAGGACGTTTACACAATCACCGGAGTCGGCACAGTTCCAGTTGGAAGAGTTGAAACAGGCATACTCAAAGAAGGCGACACATTAATCTTCATGCCGTCAAACGTGAAAGGAGAAGTCAAATCAATCGAAACCCACCACGTCAGAATTCCGCAGGCTGAGCCAGGCGATAACATAGGATTCAATATTAGGGGTATAGCCAAAAAAGACATACGAAGAGGCGATGTAGCTAGTCATCTCAATACCCCGCCCACCGTTGTCAAAGAATTCCTTGGGCAAATAGTCGTTCTATATCACCCCACAGCCATCGCCGCAGGATACACACCTGTTGTCCATGCTCACACTGGACAAACTGCATGCACATTTATAGAACTCATTAAGAAAATCGACTTGAGAACAGGACAAACAGTTGAAGAAAAGCCCGCGTTCCTAAAAACTGGCGACGGTGCACTAGTCCGTCTTAAACCAGTTGAGCCCATTTCAGTGGAAACTGTAGTAGATTTTCCAGAACTTGGACGATTTGCAATAAGAGACATGGGAACAACCATCGCAGCAGGAGTTGTTAAGGAAATCACACAGAAGGGATAAGGCGCCCTTCTTCATCTCCTATCATTTTTTAATCCACGATTCTGCAGACCGTTGACTACATAGCTTAAATTTTGCTCTAACCATTTCTATATAGGGGCAACAGAAATTAGCGAACACTAACCCGACACGCACAACAAGATCAAGTATTTCCATTAGCACAAGTCCTCCATAATCAAAGAGTCAGTTTATTCTTCCAAAATAGGTTTTCTAGGAAATATCTTCACTATTCTTCATGTGTTTTCTGTTCAGTTTCCTGTTTTAAAAGTAGAATGGTATTAGGCAGGATGTCTCGATATACCATTACGTTTGGGCCTATCCAGCTGTCGTTGCCGACTTTTATTCCAGGCATAAATAGAGCGTTAATTCCTGTCTTTACTCGGTCGCCAAGAATTACTCCTAGCTTTGTTCTTTCTGTGTCTATGACTTCATCTTTTATCATCATCTTAATTGTTTTAGCGTCCAAACGGTAGTTTGCAACCATTGTTCCTGCTCCGAGGTTGCATTCTTCCCCGATTATGCTGTCGCCTATGTATGATAAGTGGCCGATATGCGTCTTGTCCATGATTATACTGTTCTTTATTTCGCATGCGTTTCCTATTCTCACATTTTTGCCTATGCTTGTGTGTGGGCGAATGTAACAATTTGGTCCAATGTCACTATGCTCATCTATAGACGCAGGACCTTGGATGTATGCTCCAGAGCGAATTCGGGCTTGTTTGCCCACGGAAACAGAGCCTATAAGTTGTGCGCCGTCTTCGATTTTGCCTTCGATAATGAGTTCAAGTTGATTCAGTGCTCGTTGATTTGCCTCGAATAAATCCCATGGTCTTCCAACATCAAGCCATTCTTCGCTGGAAACTTGAATAGCAAGTATAGAGTCTTTCTCTTCTTGAATAAGAAGGCGCAGTGAATCAGTGATTTCCCATTCGCCTCGTGAAGATTTGCTTGTTTGCCTTATTTTTTCAAAGATTTTTGGCTGAAAAACGTAGATGCCTGCATTTGCCAAGTTTGTCGGCGCCTCTTTAGGCTGAGGTTTTTCAATGATGCCAGTTACGTGTGAGCCATCGAGTTTTACTATGCCATATTGTTCGGGATTCTTCACTGGAACTACTGTCATTGCTGCAACGGGTTTTTCTTTTTCATAAGAACGAAGAATATTTTTGATGATGTCTGACTTGATGTAAAGGTCTCCATAGACTAGTAGGAAGTCTTCTTTGACATAGTCTTCAGCCATGCCAGCTGCGTCTGCTGTTCCACCTATTTGTTTTTGAACAACGTATTCAAGTTTCATTTCAAGATGTGCGCCGTTGCCGAAGAATTGTTGGATTCTATCTGCCATATAATGGACAACAATTAAGGCTTCGTCTATGCCTGCAGCCTTTAGCGAAGTGAGAAGATGTTCTAAGAGAGGTTTTCCACCAACTGGAATGAGATGTTTTGGGCGAGTTAGCGTAAGTGGACGAAGTCTTACTCCTTCACCTGCTGCTAAAACAACTGCTTTCATTTTATCATTTCCTTGATTAATTTCTTAACGAGTTTTATTCCCTTTTCCACTATTCCCTTAGCCTCATTTGCTGATTCGGCTTCCACAGTGATGCGTACCAGAGGTTCTGTGCCTGACGCTCTAATAAGAAGCCACCCGTTTTCAAGAGTTATACGCATTCCGTCTATAGTTAATTTCTCTCTAATCTTTGGAAAGGTGGTATTCACTGTTTTTTCTAGTTTATCCATAACTTTTGATTTGATGTCGTCTGGACATGTTACGTTCTCTCGAATCATGGGATACTGAGGTGCTCTAGAAACAAACTTGGATAAAATTATTTTTTGTTCTTCTTCTTCAAGTGCTTTGAGAAGTAGTATGGATGAGAGGATTCCATCTGGGCAATAATGATGTTTTGGATGAATCCATGCGCCACAGGGTTCGCCGCCGAAAATTGCCTTACAATCCCTAACGGCAATTGCCACGTTTACGTCACCGACTTTTGTTCTTTCAACTTTTCCATTGTATTGTTTTACCATTTTCTCTAGGCACATGGATGCTTCTACTGTTGTGACTATAGTTGCGCCTTTGTTCTTTTTTATTACATGAGAAGCGTATGCGGCTAGAATTTGGTCGTAAGTGCTTATTTTGCCTTTTTCGTCTATGGCGACCATTCTGTCGCCGTCGCCGTCGTATGCGATTCCAACGTCAGCTTTGAGTTGTTTTACTATTTGGCATAGCGTTTGCAAGGATTCTGCGTTTGGTTCTGGATTTCTTCCTGGGAAAAAGCCGTCTGGCTGAGAGTTTATGGCTGTTACTTTGCAGCCTAATTTGCGGAATAAGGTTGGGGCTATGTTGCTTGCGGCTCCGTTGGCTGTGTCTAGCACGATTCGCCATTCTTTCTTTAGAGTTATAGTTTTTTGGATGGCATCTATGTAACGATATGTTTCGTTGATTCTTGTTTCTTTTTTGATGTTTTGCCAGTCTGCTCGCTTGAAACTCTTGTTTTCGATTATTTTTTCGATTTGGTTTTGTTTTTCTTCGTCGAATGCCATGCTGTCTCTGCTGAAAAGTTTGATTCCATTGTATTCAGGCGGATTGTGTGATGCTGTTATCATTATTCCTGCGTCTGCTTTGGTTTCTCTTGTGAGATAGGCTAAGACGGGTGTTGGCACTAATCCAAGCGTGTAGACGGAGCAGCCGCCTGCTAACAGTCCTGCCGTGAGAGAGTGTTCAAGCATAGAAGCGGATGTTCGCGTGTCGTGACCGATTATTATTTTTCCAGAATGAGTGAATGTTGCCACAGCTGAGGCTATTTGGAGCGCTTTTTCAGGAGTTAAATCTGCATTAATGACTCCTCTGACTCCTGATGTGCCAAATAGTTTCTGTTTCATTTATTTTCGCTATAGAAGGTTTTGGGTTTGATTTCATTTAAGGATTATTGAATTCTCATCCAAAACTCTTATTGGACGCTGTTTTATTATTCTATTTTTGGGTTGGTGAGTTGGCGGACGGCTTTCGAACCCTTCTGTGGGGTTTGAGGAAACTCCGCTCACCGTGCAGAATTGCAACGCTGTAAAGCGTAAGATGAGAGTCTTGGCTCCAGAGCAGAAACGAAACGTCCATCCAGTATGTGACTATGATACGATGGGCTAAGTTGTTGAGGATGCTGGACTGAAACGGTGAAACGGCTGTCCTGCAAGGTGAAAGGGCAAATAAGCGCCGATGAAGTTTCTGCCCGAAGGTGCGGGTAGCCCGTTTAGCTTAATGCCGTCTTTGAACAAAAAGTGGGTTACGCCCAACACACCAACCCATACAAATATCTAGATATAAAAATCGAACAGTCTGAAACAGAATAAGAGTTAGAAAAAAAAGAGGGGTTGTTGTGTTTTCTTGATTTAGATTTTTCTTTTGCCTATGGCAGCTCTGAAAGTTTTTCCGCAATGGTTGAAGAGTCCGATTGTAAGTTCTGTTTTCTTGCCACTTTTGTCTGCTCGTCCAGCCATCTTCCAAGACTTGGTAGGAGTACTGACTTCTTTTCCACATTTAGGGCATTTAGCCATAAGATTCCCTTTCTAAACATTACATGTGATGGCAATAAAACATTTTCCATCCGCAGACTCTAGATCGTGTACTAACCCTATTGTCGTTGATGGAAAATAGAATAAAATATAGAGAAGGCGTTTATCAAAAGACTCTATCTAGTCTTTAATGCTTGATTTTCTTCTTTAATCCTTTCAATTTCTTTCCTTAAATTCATCATTTCAAAAAGGAGAAACACGTTGCCATACTTTATGAATTGATCAACCTTTTCAGAAACAGTTTGCTTACCTATCTTGTCTCCCACTCTGACGGAAATTTCTTTCAAAAGTATCTCTTTCTGATCCAAACTAGACTCCTCTTGCACTAGGTTAATCTCAAATGCAATAAGGATTATGAAATCTGAATAACTATCAGTAATGAGTTTTTATAGGCACATGTACACTATTCGCAATTCAATTAAAAGCCGAGGAATCTATCTTGAGCATCAAAGAAAAACTTAAGCAAACAATAGTGTCCCAGACAAATGTTCATGCTTTAGCATTAGCTGGCACGATAGTCGCAGTCGCTACATCTTCTCTAAACCCTATTTCCCAGCCATTCATAACGGAAATTGCAGGCTCGGGCATGGAATTAGGAGGGATTCTATCTGCGGCTTTACTTGCCTCAAGTCTTGTAAGCGTTGGAGGCGGCCTACTTGCAGACAAGTACGGGAGAAAACTCATCCTGATACTTGGAATAGCCTTCTGTTGCCTTGGAGCAATTGCCTATTTCAGAGCTGATAATCTATTTGGACTTTTGACTGCAGTTCTTGTTTCAAGCGTGGGCACCTCGATCATATTGTCAACGATGACCGCGATGACAGCAGAATCTGTATCTGATAGGAGAAGAGCGTCTGCATTTGGTTATGTAGAAACATTACGAGCTGTAGGCAATGTTTTTGGACCCATGGTCGGCGGTTGGATATGGGTAATATACGGGATAAGGTCACCTTTCCTATTCGCATTTTCAATGTATCTAATAGCTTTCCTCGGAGTTTTCTTACTTCTGAAAGAGACTCATAAAGGAGGGCAGCACGCAAGTATATTCCCTTCGAGCCTATCAGAAATAAAACAAATTCATCATTCCTTGCCCGATTCAAGGTCTCTTTACATGTTAGTATTAGCACAAATAGTCATCAGTTTCGGAGTATCTATAGGCGGCTCGGTATTCGGTTACTATGCCTACAAAGTCATATTGGCTGGACCTCTAGAACTGAGCATAATCTTAGCCCTACCCACTGCAATATCCATAATCGTAATGATTCCTGCAGCAGCGATATGCGATAGAGTAGGCAGAATACCGCCTCTCCTCGCGCATGAAGTCCTTGTCGTCGCCACTCAATTTGGCTATGCCATCGCTCAAACCCCGAGAGATCTAATCTTAGTCAGTATTTTAGGAGGCATCGGTGCCATTGGCATACCAGGTTTCAGGGCACTGCAAACAGAACTTATGCCAAAGGAACACAGAGTGAAACTGCTTAGCTTCTACGGCTTCATATCGGGTTTGGCATCAACACCTGGTCCGATCATTTCTATTTTCCTGAGAGATCTACTTGGCCCAAGAATGATGTTTGTCATTTCAGGATTCCTAGTATTGCCAACGGCTATAGTTGTGTACACAAGCGTTAAAGAAACGCTTAGAAAACCATAAGAGTTAAAGTCTTGCAGTTATTGGGACATGAACTTCGTTTGTAACTCGACTACTTCGCCACTATCCTTTGCCTCAGCGTAGCTGTCCAAAAGTTCTCGATTCAAGTTGATGAATTGAGGCCCCCATTTAAAAATAGAAAGCAAACGCTCTGCTCTGTCTTTTAAGCCAATTATATACAAGGCTGCAGCTAACGCCTCTACAGTGCTTAGTTTAGTTGGCGCCCCATAATTTACTGGATTCGCAGCAATCAAGTAAGGTAGACAACGTGACGCTCCCCGCATAGAAAGTTCAAAAACCTCGTCTGCATGCATCCAACTACAGTCAATAGCTGTCAAGCCTCGTTTTTCTAGTCGAAGCCTATCTTCTGGGGAAAAAGCCTTCTTGGAAAAAGGGTTAAGAATGACAGATCCTTTTGGCAATGCCCTAATTCTATGAACAACCCTGACGAGGTTATGGCGTCTAAGTTTCAATGCCGTACACTTCTTGGGGTCGCATTGTTTGGCATGATAGACCACGATTTTAACTTCTTTCTGGCACATTCTTGCGCACCTTTAGATGAGCCATAGGGTTATCCATGACTCTTGGAATCCAATCGATAATATCTGTTGGAATCATGTGATAGCCTTTCTCGTTTTTCACAAAGTCGCCTGCTGCGCCGTTGATGAAAGCTCCTGCAACTGCAGCTTCAAAGGGGTCTGCCTTCTGTGCCAAAAATGCGCCTATAATCCCGCTTAAGACATCGCCTGTTCCGCCGACAGTCATGCCTGGATTGCCAGTGAAATTTAGTTTCACTCTCTTTCCATCGGAGATTATGTCTACGTTTCCTTTGAGCAGTATTGTGGCGCCTAATTTTTGCGCTGTCGTCTGCACCTCTTCTGCTCGTTTCTTCAAGTCTGCAGGCGGTGTTTCTCCAGTTAAAATTTTGTATTCTCCAGCATGAGGCGTCAGGACCAGTGGTATGTCAACTTTTCGTTTAGACTCTGCAAATGCTTTGAGTCCGTCAGCGTCTAAGAGTAGGGGAATTTTTGCGGCTTCTATCAATGTTATAATTTCGTTTACTGCATCTTTTGTCTCTTTATGCAATCCTAACCCTGGTCCAACAACGACTCCTGTTGAAACTTCCAAGTAGCGTTTAATAACCGCATTGTTGCGGGGGTTAAGGTGTTCACCTTCAAGCTTTACCGTAATTAGGTTAGGAGACATAGAAGCAATTGCGTAGGCCGTTTTTTGAGGGGCAGCAATGTACGTCAAGTCTACGCCTGTACGAAGAGCGGCAAGAGCTACAAGAGTCGGGGCACCTGAAAAGACTTCACTTCCACCTATAACTAAGAGTCTGCCAAAATCACCCTTATGCGCCTCACTTGGACGTGGCTTCACAACTAGAGAGACGTCGCCTGGACCAACAAAACTTTCAAACTCTGATGGTAAGCCTATGTCTTTTACAATTAATTCACCCGTGTATTTTTTGGCTTTACTTAATCCAGTTTTCACTTTGTGAAAAGTTACTGTCAAATCAGCCTTGACAGCGTCGCCTAAAACCTCTCCAGTGTCAGAATCTATCCCTGTAGGAATGTCTGCAGCAACTCGAAAAGTTTTCATGGCATTGATTTTTTTTACTAGCTGCAGAATAGGTGGACGCAAAGAACCCTTTAACCCTATCCCAAGCAATGCGTCTACAGCGACTTCTGCTTCAATATCTGGAATAAGTGCAGAGTCACAAACTTCATGCAACTTGACAACGTCTTTTAACGGCTGTAGGGCTTGCCAATTCTTTGATGCTGCCTCATCGACTATATCAGTGGATTTTCCAGCCAATATTACTTCAACTTTAAAGCCGTATGAAAGTAGATGACGTGCTGCAACGAAGCCGTCTCCACCATTTCCGCCAGTACCACAAAAAACCGCAACTCTTGTCTTATCAGGCTTGAACCTAGATGCTATTTCAGCGGCAACACTTTTTCCAGCATTTTCCATTAGCTGAAGTCTAGAAACTCCAAAGTATTCGGCGTTTACTTCGAGAGCACGCATTTCCTTACTCGCTATCATGTTTTCCTTAGCCATAGTTCATCATCTTTAAATGCTTAGGCGAAAATATTTTAGGCTATCAAATACAACATAGAATTGGAGAGAAATATATGCCTATAGCCTTCGTGTTGATAAACACTGAAATAGGTTCAGAAAGCGATGTTCTAAAAACCCTAAAAAAAGTTGACGGAGTAGTCGAGGCATACAGCGTCTACGGCGTCTACGATGTGATAGCGAAAATAAAAGCTGACTCGATGGATAAACTAAAAGAAATGGTAACATGGAACATACGAAGACTTGACAAAGTCCGCTCAACCCTGACAATGATTGTCACAGAAGAATCTATCAAAGGATAATCGCCTAAAATCTCCTCTCTTTTTTCTTATACGTTTGCTTAACCGAAAATTCTTATCAGCCTGAAGACTTCATCTTAAAGGCATGGGCTGACGTCAAAAATGATTAAGATGCACATTGGATTCGACGACACAGACTCTCCTAGAATGGGATGCACCACATATGTAGCGGCTATTCTAGTTGAAAAACTACTAAAAACAGGCATAATCTTCATTGATTATCCAAACCTTATTCGACTTAACCCAAATGTTCCGTGGAAGACACGTGGAAACGGCGCCCTCTGCCTCAGAATAAAATGCAAAGAAAACGTTGTAGGGGAAGTTATGGAAACAGTTGTTGATGCAGTCGAGAAAAACGCGGATTTAGAGTATAAAGGCACAGACCCAGGCGTTGTCTTCTTCTTCAACACTATCCCATCTGAAGTCAAGGCTTTCGCTAAAGAAACAATTCAAGGAATAGTGAAAATGAAAGATGCCCTAAAATTAGTTGAAAAGTTTGAGGGTGAAGCAGTAGGCTTTAAAACTGGAAGAGGAATCATTGGGAGCCTAGCTGCCATAGGCGAAACGTTAGACGAAGACCACACATACGAAATTATAGCATATCGAACCCCGGAAAATTGTGGCACTAAAAGAAAGATAGAAGCAACTTCAGTTGAGGAGATGGATGAGAAAACTTCACCATTCACTTTCAATAATATCGACCCTGAAACCAAACGAATCTTAATAACTCCACGCGGACCAGACCCAATCCTATATGGCATTAGAGGAGAAACTGCACAAGCTGTCAGGCAAGCTCACAAAATTATTCGTCCACAGGAACCGATAGAAAGATGGGTGATTTTCCGTACAAATCATGGAACAGATGCTCATTTACAAAAGGTCAGTTCAATTAATGGAATAAAGCCTTTCAACCCAGCGGTTGTTCAAGGAGAAGTTTCAAAAGAGCCAAGAATCATTCCAGTTAGGCACGTAGTATTTTCTATAAAAGACAAAACTGGAGAAGTAGACTGCGCAGCTTACGAGCCTACAGGGAGCCTACGGCAAATTGCTAAGCAACTTGCACTTAGAGACATTGTTGAAGCCTATGGCGGTGTCCGTGCCGCTTCATCGAAGCATCCAATGACTGTTAACCTTGAAAAAATACGCATACTCGAATTGAAGCCAAAAATCACTCTGTTTAATCCAAAATGCCCCAATTGTGGTAAAACAATGAAGTCGATGGGAAAGAATAAGGGGTTCAAATGTGATAGATGTGGCTTTCGCGATTCAAAAGCAGAAAAGGTATCTGTAGAGAGTGAGCGAAGTATCAAAATTGGACTTTACATAACTCCACCGCATTCTCAGAGGCATCTGACTAAACCTTATTGCCGATACGGAAAAGAAAAATCTGGTAAGCCGCAAAGGATGATTGCCGATTGGCATTATCCTTGAATTTGTCTATTTGAGTTCTTTAGTCTTGAACATTTCGCTGAGAATTTCGTATAATTCTTCGCCGCCTTCAACTTTCATAAAAAGGTCTTTTTCAGCTTTGAGTATTCTGCTGGCTACATCATAGGTTTTTCTCCATTCCATTTCCTTCCACATTAACCTATAGTATTTTAGTTCTATCCAAGCTCTGAAGATTAGAACAATAAACATGCCTAAGGTAACCATCAGGTTTAGAAGATATATGTCAAACAATTCCAATAGACTCACCTTCATTCGCATATTTCTGTTGAGTATTGACGCAGAAAAAGAATTTAAATTGTTGTGTAAATTTCAGAAAATTGCTATTACATAGTATATACATTGCAGTTCATATGTGAGGTAAGTTATGAAAAGAACAGGCGACAACAAACAGAAATTTTCAATTCTTTAAAGGAATTTGCACCGTAATTCTTAAGATTCTAGAGCAAGAACAGTGATATAGGGTGCGACTTGTGGTCAGAGGATTTTGCTCCTCTTGTGGAAAACCGATTGGAGGGTTCTTAAGAGACACAGCTTGGCAGTGTCCAAGATGCAAAAAGATTTTCTGTGCGGCTTGTTGCCCAAAGGTTGGTTTCATATTCAAGAAGCCAGCTTGCCCAGAGTGTGGGATTGAATTGGTGAGAGGATAATAATGCTTTCACTATTCCCAGGCGAAGAAGTTACTATGAGCAGTGACGCAAACTATTATGGGACAAAGGGGACGTTATATTTAACGGAAAGAAGATTGGCTTTCGTGTATGAAAAAAGAGGATTTGTATTTAAAAGTAAAGGCACACCTGTGAATTTGCCATTAGAAGCAATTTTAGAAATAGCCATAATAGGTGCTGGTCCCTTCAAAAAAATCTCAATACACACACAAAAGGATAAAGTTGCTGGGCTTCCAAGGTATGAGTTTAAAGTTCGTAATC
>Ga0315280_10005867_pt1 | contig 17269 bp, 16 predicted proteins | sample YL17G06_40_MG_FD_203697 | JGI IMG/M metagenome (GOLD analysis project Ga0315280, IMG submission 203697) | Sediment microbial communities from Yellowstone Lake, YNP, Wyoming, USA - YL17G06_40 | ecosystem: Environmental > Aquatic > Freshwater > Lake > Sediment | place: USA: Wyoming | collected...
CGCTCTAGTAAATTGAAAACCTAAACGAGAAACGAGCGTCAAGAAGGTAGACCCTCAGCCAAGAATAATCCAAGAAACAGCTCGGATTGGAAATTTGGAATGTGGACCGGGCTAGCTTGAAACTGTCGTTTAGAACCGTCAACTAGGCAGGTTTTCACCTGACAAAGCGCGGAAAGAAAGCTGAAAAGAAGCTTGAAATCAGCTCAAAGCTAGGATTCAGAATGGTGACCCGGCTGGATTCGCAGCATTTCCCGTTTTAGAATTGAATACAAAATTCCAGCGAGTTCATATAGCATCGGATTTGAATTTACTTAAGAACATTTTGTCGTATTTTGGTTCTGAAAGAGATGTTGATGTTCATAGAAGATCTCATGGCTTGGTCAAGGTCGCCCGTTTCAGTGCAAGCGTTGAAGCTCTAAAAAGGAAAAAGACCCCTATCCGCAAAGCTATAAATATTGGAAGTATGAATTTCATATTTGTGCGGAAGATGGAGCAAGAGGTTACAGTCTTAGGGGAGAGAGGACAGGTAGTCATACCTAAAGAGGTGAGAATGAGGCTAGGCCTCAAACCTAAAACAAAGTTGCTCGTAGTTAGAAGAGGCGATGCTGTGGTTATGAGAAAGCTGGACCTTGAGCAGGAGAGAAGAGAGCTAGAGGCACTACTCAAAAGGGTTGACAAAAGGATCGAGAAGCATGGTGAGATGACGGAAGAAGAGATAGACAAGATAATACATGAATACAGAGCAAAAACAGTATACAAAGGTAAGTAGATGCTAAAGATAGTTGCAGACACAAATGTTCTCATCTCCTCTCTCATGAGAAGAGGTAAGCCGCATGAGTTCATTATGAGGATAAACGGCATAGATGTCAGACTGATAAGCTCCGATGTTCTAATGGACGAGTTGACTTCAGTTCTTGCTGAAGAAAGAATCGCGAAATACGTTATCAAAATAGACGTGGAAAGATTCCTCAGATACGTTATAAGGAGAACTACCCTAGTGAAGATTAGAAGCAGGTTTAAGGTTGTTAAGGAAGACCCAAAGGACGATGTTGTTTTAAACACCGCGTATAGTGGAGGGGCGGAGTACATAGTCTCTGGCGATAAGCACTTAATACCTTTAAGAGAATTCAAAGGAATAAAAATCGTAACTGTGAGTGAGATGCTTGACATACTAGAAAAAATGTAAGCAAAGATATGAAACTTCTTTCATCATTAGGAGTAGGAGATTTGGTGGACCGGGCTAGCTTGAAACCGTCGTTTAAAACTGTCAACCAAGCAGGTTTTCAGTTCAAAACGCGCTCGAACTAAGCTGAAAACAAGCAAGAGCTAAGCTCAAAATCAGCTCAAATCGATTTTTTGAGCGACAGCATCGGTCTTCCCGGCCAAGGTATAAGACAACATGGACCGGATTGGGTGGTAAATATCTTCTCTCAAATTGGACAGTCAGAAGACGATCCCAACTATCTAAAACCTGGAAATGATGATGTCTGGAAATTCCTAGATGAGATAGCAGATTGGGTTGACAACTCCAAGCGACTTGGTACTGATTAGTCGAACCCTCGTTAGAGTGTGTCCGTTCACAGTTGGCTGGCCAATATTATTTTCCGTTAGGCGACATAGAAATCCCTCAAGCTCTATAGGTCTTCCTTAGGAAATCTAGGTCTAAGTATGTTTGCCGCTACGCTCCGGCGGTCTGGCAGGACGTCATTGCTCTGAGGTAGGGTTTGAGCTCAGATAAAATTCCCGAAAATGAGAAAGTCTCCGCTAGAAGTGTGAATCCCGCCCGGTCCACCAATCTTGCTTTTGCTACTGTTCCGCCCCACGAAGCAACGCCGGATCGAGAGTGAATAGAGGCTTGGAGAGCGGGAGAGAGGAAGAGAGCGGAAGGAAGATCGGAGAGCGTTTAGAGAGCGTTAAACAGAGCGCTAAAACTGGGTAGATAAGATAGATATACCGAAAAAAAGCCCTAGAGCGTGGGGCGGCGATCGCCAACAATCGCTATATCGTAGCAGTGTTGCTGGAACGCTTTCGGAAAGGAGAAGATCTTACCCATAGATGCTTGAGGACGAGGGATCATTGGGTAAGATTCTATATTCAATTTGGGCTTTTCGGATTTCCACAACGCTACCTTCGGAAATCGGATCTAACGACCCAAGATCTCCACCGGGTTGCCGATGCCGGTGCTTCACGATCCCCCGTGAGACCGCGCACTGGCCAACTGCTCGATTCCCGACTTTGCGCTTGAGCGCTGCGGGTTACGGTTCGGCCAGCTAGCATTTACTTGCAAGTCATTTAAGAATCTTATGCGCTGGAAACGGATTTAATTTCAGCCAATAGAACGACATTTCCAAGTCCAAACAATGACCTTAACCGGCTGAAACTCAGGTCAAAGCCTGAAGAGGAGAAGGTCAAACGTTTTCTCTCAGAAAGATGCCTTCGAATCTAACTTTACGGGATTCGTCCAAGCGAGTTGAGGAGCTTGCTGGAGAGGATGTCTCCGAGGTTAAGAGGTTAGAGGAGAAGTATACGCTTCTACCAAATAGTGGAGAAGACAGGGTTGTCCCGTTCCAGAGTTCATTACTCATTAATCGAACTGAGCAGAATTCAAGTCATCGATAAGGATAAGAGATCATATCTGTCATTTGAGAGGCTGGGATAACTGAAAGAGTCAAAACGGTATACTGCGTCGCCCAATACACGTCGGTGGACGTCGAAAGACTTGCGAGGAAGACAGGTAATGTTTGAACTTCTATCTTCTCTAAGACGAATTGGGCGAACATAACTCATTGTAGGATATCACAAAGGAGAATAGCGAAACTGCCACCAAACCCGAGAGTGCGATAGGAAGTGAAATCCTTCGCATTGCTTGAAACATAGAGCACCGTCCACCATGGCCGACTCCTCCAGATCGAGAGGAATAGTTCGGAAGTACAGCGTCAAATACCAAATGCTGAACGGAAGAGTGAGAACACTATGGATGAGAATCACTGAGAGCAGCGATATAGACGCTTGCGTGATAGCTCAGAACTTGCCTAAAGATGAATTGTCTAGAAGATCCTTGGTAGGATTCCATAAGGCTCCGAAGATTAGGGCTATAGGTTCTTATCCAGAAGTTTCTGAGTTACCTCACGAACCGGAGATTTCTGGCATACGATATCGTTTCGGACGGCGAGCCTATATTGGATGACGGGTTCTACGTGACAGTTAAGAGGACCTACAATCGATGCGTAAAGAGGTATGGGCTGGCTAGAGATGAGAAGGGATGGAGGATTAAGAGAGTAATGGAAAACTATAAGGTAGGTTGAGGCGGAACTCTCTGAGCTAGTTTGAAATTCAACATCCAGTTTTGCTTCTCAACTTTATCTTTTCAGCCATGTTGTTTACCTTTTGATGTTTAAAAACCGATATGATTTTGGATTCTCGTAGTTAACACGCAAAAAAAGAAGGGGAGCTAGTATTTGTGTACTATCTTGCCGTAAGGTAGCGATGCGTCGAAGATGCCGTAGTAGCCTGCGATCACTCTAGTAGGCTCCAGTTTGTAGAGCGGGTCTATCTCTGACTTCTCGAAGTTCACTGAGCCTCTTCCACCGAAGAATTGGCCTGGTCTCGGCGTCAATTCGCCTCCGTCTACCAGAACCAGTTGTCTCAACGGCTTTTCACCCTCTTCCGCGGAAGGGATATACTTTAGCGAGAAGATTGGTCCGAAAGGCAGCTCTTCAATCTTCGCCGGTCTTTCAACTGTTGAAAGCATCCTCATAATCTTTGTCCCTACTCTTTCAACTTCACCCTTGACAATCTCCCGCTCAGCCGTGATAGAGATTTTCGCAAGTTTCTTCTGATATCCCCATATCTCTCTTCCTCCTGTAAGCGGCACTTCGCTGTCGACGTAGAGGAAAGGCTCGTACACTCCAGTATATTTGCTGTATTTGACTTGAACGTACAACGCAGCTTCGTGGAATGCGCCTTGTGTTGAGAGATCGCAATACGAAACCCATGCAATTACTTTGTTGCCGTTAGGTTCTAGCGGCTCAGGAATGACTTCACTTATTCTTTCCATGCTTGTTTCGTAGAGAATAAGCTGAACTTTCCATCCGACCCAACGGATCGGAGGCGGTGGGTACAACGGCGCAATAATCGGATTGCTAAAACCCCATTTCTCTGGCGGCAGACCCAAGATTTTTCCCTCCACGTAACAGATGATTGATGACTTCTGCTTAAAACGTTAATCTTCCTTCTATAATCAAGGTGAGGTGAGAGTTAGATCAATCTTGGTCGTTGAATGATAGCGATTATCCTTTTACATAGGTCTGATAAGCTTGGCGATTGCGGAGCCTTTCTTCACGCCCAAGTCTGCTACGATAGGATCGCATTTGGCCATCAAGAGAAACGCCATAGGGACGCTCATTCTTTGATCAGACAAAGTTTCATAATTCGCCATTCCTTTCACAACCAATAGATCGCAACCTGTAATTCTCCTCTTTAATTCGGCGGAGGCTTCCTCCAGCAAGAGCCCTAGCGTATCTGTGCCTGTCGTGATTACATCAGCGATTCTTCGCAACCCAACTTGATCTGCGTCGACAAGCGTGGCGTCATTGAGCGCAGGTTCTTCCTTGACTGCTACCGTTACGCTAGGACCGATACGACGGATCTCTTCGATCAAGATAACGTCAAAGACTATCTCCCCTGCGTTGTCAGCGAGAAGGACAACGTTCTTCGAGTGTCTCAAAAGATTGTAAATATTCCTAGTATCATCTATTGTCAATTCAGTGTTGGCGAACAGACGATTCAGCTTCTTGAAGTCAAATTCGTGGCCTATTATATCGAATTCTATAAGGTTTCCGAGTATCGACAGGATGCAGGCAGCTTTGAATCTCTCATAACCCGTTCGGTAGCCCTCTACGAATTCATGAGCTTTAGGAAGCATCTTTAAAGCTTGGATATTTGAATGTGCTTCAGCTCACGGTAAGGATCGTTGTTACCCGTTATCTTCTTGATCAAACGATCCCTTTTCGTTCCGATAGTCGCCGCGGTAGCTTCTGGAGAGAACTCGATGCTGAGTAGTTCCAGAAGTTTGATCATCGCATTCAGCCTGATGCTTGCGTCGCTAGTGGCTTTTTCGATCTCAAAGCAACCTCTCTGAAGAAGGCACGGTGCGCATTTGATGCGAGCTTTCAAGCCGTCAGTCGCCGCCTGTCGTTTTCTAAAGCGCGTGGTTACCGTTATGTAAAAAATCTAGTCAGTTGTTCTGCCAAGTCAATGATGTTAGACTGATGTTGAAGACTTAAGTGCCGTCTTCTTCGGCTGTCCTCCCTTTCTCCAAATGAGGACAGCGACCACTATCGCTATGCCAAATGCGAACCAAATGCTCAGGTAACGTTCCACGAACTTCAGCCAGAAGATTCCGATCGCTATAGCTGAAGCGATCGACCAGAACAATCGATCTCCGAAACCCATAGGCATCTGAATCGCCTTCTTTTCAATTGTTCATCAGGTCTCGTATAAATGTGTTAGTAGGCGGCTCAGAAGAAGAATCCTGGTAATTCAATTCCTGCGTTCTATCGGAGGTTGTCGGGGGCATTCTTTAAAGATCATCCTGCGTTAACTGCTTTTAGGGGCGCTTCTGATGGGGAGAGAACCGCACCTTCTGGGCATAGATGTAGGTACCGAGGGTACGAAAGTCGCGCTGTTTGACATCAACGGGCGCGTTGTGAAAGATGCATATGAGGAGTACGAGTTAATATGTCCGAGAGCGGGCTGGGCAGAGCAGGACCCGGAGAGGTGGTGGCATGCGGTGACGAAGAACGTTAAAGCGGTTCTTGCTTCGTCGGGCCTTCCAGTTGAGGAAGTGAGAGGGGTTGGTGTTTGCGGCCAGATGCATGCTCCGGTACCGATAGACAAAGATGGGAACTTGCTATATCGCTCTCCATCTCTCTGGTGCGATAAGAGGAACGCACCTCAATGCGAGAGGCTCAAGTCAACGGTCGATGAGGAGCAGCTGATAAAGATCTCTGCTAATCCGATAACCACGCCGTGGACTGGGATAAAGATAATGTGGATGAAAGAAAACGCCTTTGAGATCTACAGGAAGGCCTACAAATTTCTGGTTCCGAAAGACTACATAGTCTACAAGCTAACCGGCGAGTTTTCCATGGACTGGTCGGAAGCTTCTGGAACCTTCCTCTTCGACGCCGATATGGAGAAATGGTCTGATGAACTTGCAGGTGCGCTGGGGATAGATTTGGAGAAACTTCCGTCGATATACACCTCTCATGAGGTTGTTGGAGAGATAACCTCTGAAGCGGAAAAAGCTACAGGCTTACGTTCAGGAACACCCATAGTTTCAGGCGGAGGAGACTTCCTATGCACTTTACTTGGTGCTGGTGTAGTTTCTGAGGGTCGAGCTGCTGACATCTCGGGCACAGCATCTATTGTGGCTTTCTATTCGAAGAAGCCTCTGGTCGACCGTCGAATAATGAATCTTCACCATGTGGTCCCTGGATGGATTCCTTTTGGGATAGTTGAAGGAGGACTGCTGAGATGGTTCAAGGACGAATTTGGGAAGGCAGAGAGAGAAGAGGCTGCGAAGAGAGGTTTGTCTCCTTACAAGATAATGGACGAGGAAGCGGCGAAGACCCCTGCAGGATCGGACGGGCTGGTGTTAATTCCCTATTTCATCGGCGAAAGGACCATGGGGAGCCCCTATGCGCGTGGAGTGTTCTTCGGCTTGACGTTGGCGCATAGAAGGGCCCATTTGATCAGAGCGATAATGGAGGGTATCACTTATGCGTCTAAGCAGAGTGTGGAAGTAGTTAAGCAGCTGGGCTTGAGACCTGACTCGTTCAGATTGATCGGCGGAGGAGCTGTCAGTCCTTTATGGAGACAAATCAAGTCAGATATTTACGGGTTGCCGACACAAGTCTTAAGTACGTATCAAGGGGGCGTCTTGGGAGCTGCGATACTTGCCGGCGTAGGCGCTGGCATATTTAGGAATGCATCTTCAGTGGCCAATGAAATTGTTTCTGTCGTAGAGTCTTGTAACCCGATAGAGAAGAACTGCGAGACCTACTATAGGCTGTACAATGTCTATGCGCGACTTCACGATTCTGTGCAAGCCCTCTACGATGAATTGGCGAAGATTCAAATGTAGCTTGAAAAGAGATTGTAGTGATATCGTGAGAGGTGTAAAACAAGCTGCATGTTCTTGGGGAATTCACAGAAAGTCTTATAGCCCCTCGCAAATGTTATTATCTTTTTGCGCAAAAGCGCTAGGTTGAGGAAAATGTGGAAAAAACAGAGTAAGCTTATTGCAGCGATAGCTATAGTGGTCATAATCGTCGTGGGCATTGTAGTTGTATGGTATGTAACAAGGCCGCCGCCTGCGCCTCGGAAAGTAACATGGTCTGTGATCGCCGGATTCTACACAGATGCGATGAAGAAAATAGCAAATGACTTCACGACGAAGACGGGTATACAGGTGGAGATCATAGGGATCGATAACACCGTGTTATACGAGAAGGAAGTCATGGAGTTGGCGGCGAAGACTGGAGCGTACGATGTTGTGACTATTGAGACGATGTGGATGTCAGAGTGGAGCCTCGCCCACTACTTACAGCCGCTGGACGAATATATTGCGAAAACTCCGAAAGAAGAAATCAACTACGAGGATATTCTACCTGTCTTTAGGGTGCTGCTGAGCCGAGGCACGCATACCTACGGATTGCCATACTACACCTATAACCAGGGAATGATCTATAGAGCTGACCTTTACGAGAGGAAGGACATACAGGATCTATACTTTAAGACTTACGGGCGAGCGCTGAGAAAGCCTGACCATACAATGGGCTGGGATGAATACTACGACATCTGCAAGTTCTTCTCCAAAGTAGTTCCCCAAGAATGGGTGGCTCCACCCGGAAAGACATTCTATGGCCTCAGTATGATGGCAGGCAGATTCGGTGAGTCTCAAGATGAGTTTATGGGTCTGCTGTGGGGACACGGAATGGATTGGGTTGACAAAGACTATAACATAATAATCAACAATGAGCTAGGCGTGAAATGCATGCGGCAGTACGCAGACTTCTTAGCCCTTGCAGCGCCGAACTCCATAGAAATCACGTACGACGGTTGTGTCGGAAATCTAAGAAGCGGGATCGTCCAAGGATTTCTGACATTCTTCTTAGACCAGTGGCCTAACGCTATCAAGACAGAACAAGAAGTGCCGGGTGCCAAGATGGAGTGCGGCACGCCTGTCGGAGGAAGAGGGTACACAGGTGCTTTCGCAGTCGGAATTAGCGCAGATTCGAAACATAAGGACGACGCTTGGGAGTGGATAAAATACCTGTCAGGTGCTAAAGCTCAAAAGGACTTCGCCCTGGCGGGAGGATCGACATGCAGAAGATCTGTACTGTATGATCCTGAATTCTACTCTACACCTGAGCTTGCGCACAAGTACGCACATTTGAAAGCGATCGCGGATTCAGCCGAACTATTAGAGCCACTTCCGGATACGGAGAAGCCGCCGAGGATCTTCATGCTGCCTCAGTCCGCCAAGATTTATGTTGGGCCCTTCATCGACGTCATGTCGTTGTTAGCAACTCGCCAGAAGACAGCTAAGGAAGCCGCGGATCTTATGGCTGACGAAATTGCCAAGATATGCGGTTGGTATCCTGAGCATAAGCCGCCTTCCGGTTGGACGCCCGGGTTCGAGAAACTGTCGCTACCAGTCTTCGAGGAACAATACTTGTCGTGGCTCTTTCAGCCGCTGTGTCTTGTCGGCGCAATATTGCCCTCGCTGAAGAGACCTGACTGAACCGAACTGAAGTAGAGAATAAACCCCTTCTTTTTTTTGGAGCAATAAAATGAGCTGAGAATAGATGAGGTTCGAAAAAGAAAGGTACATGCCTTGGATTATGGTATCTCCTTCTCTCATCATAGTTTTCGCACTTACTCTCTTCCCTTTGTTCTACTCAATCTACTTGAGCACACGCAGTTATGACTTGACTGCGCTTTGGAAAGACGCCTTCATAGGTTTCGGGAATTATAGTCATGCATTGAATGAAGATGCGTATTTGGCTGAGGCATTGTTACTAACCTTCAAGTTCGCAGCCGGATCTCTACTAGTTCAGATTCCGCTAGGTCTTGCGGTAGCTCTTCTCTTGAATAGGGAGTTTAGAGGTCGGAGGCTTGTGAGAACAATAATTACGCTTCCATTGGTGGCTGCGCCGATAGCTATCGGGCTCGTATGGAAATATATGTACGATATAAACTTTGGCATAATTCCATACTTTTTCCAAATAGTTTTCGGGTCTTCGCCACATTGGTTGGGTGACTCGACAATGGCGCTAGTATCGATCATAATCTATGATTCTTGGCAGTGGACTCCGTTCGTAGCTCTGATACTTGTCGCAGGCTTGCAGGGTCTGCCGCAGGAGCCGTTTGAATCAGCGACTATATATGGTGCATCGGCAGTTCAGAGATTCAGGTACCTGACCCTACCAATGATTAGACCTCTGTTGGTTATCGTTGCCCTGTTGAGACTGATAGATCTCCTGAAGCTGTGGGATCCGGTTTGGGCGCTGACCCGAGGTGGTCCTGGCATCGCTACACAAGTGGTAAGCTGGTATCTGTACAGGATGGGTTTCCTATACCTATGGGTGGGCTACACGGCGTCTATTGCGTTAATGTTCTTGTATCTTATCATAATTTTGAGCGTGATAGCTCTTAGGAGAATCGCAAGGCTTTGAGAGGCAGGTGTTGACGATGACGAGTTCCAAGAATTCACCAACGAGTCTTGTTAAGAAGGCACTGATCTATCTAGCGGTGGCACTAATTCTCATAGCTACGCTCACTCCGCTGGTCTGGATGGTTGTTACCTCCATCAAGCCTGAACCAGACATCTTAGTTACACCGCCAAGATTTCTATTTACACCTACGCTCGATCACTATTGGTTTGCATTAGCGGCCCCTGAAGCTCCTCTGGTTCGCGGGCTCTATAACAGCTTGATAATCTCGTTGGCCACAATAGCTTTAGTTGTTCCGATCAGCGCGCTTGCAGCTTATGGGTTTGCCCGATACAATCTTGGTGGGGGGCATCTTCAATTCTACATATTGACTGTAAAGATGTTCCCGCCGATAGCTGCTATAATCCCATTTTTCGTGATCTTCCAGAATTTGAATTTGCTCGATAATGTGATTTCGCTCATCATACTCAATACATTGTTCAATCTGCCTTTTGCGATCTGGCTTCTATACGGGTTTTTCAAGGAGATTCCGGCGGATCTAGAAGAGAGCGCTATGATCGAAGGGTCCACCAGATTCGAAGTCTTCCGAGAGATAGTCTTGCCGCTTGTAGCACCAGGCCTAGCGGTTACAGCTATCTTCAGTATACTCTTCACGTGGAACGAGTTCCTGTTTGCTTTCATACTGACTAGGTCGCAAGCTGTTACGCTGACAGTTGCAGTCTCAGGCTTCTGGACTCACCGTGGAATGCTCTGGGGGCCACTCAGTGCAGCCGCTACCATTTGCATTATTCCAATGTTCATCTTCGCCTTGATTATTCAGAGATATATAGTAAGGGGGCTTACTTTCGGCGCCATCAAGTGATTGAGATTGCAGAATGAGACTCAAATAGGCTAGAAAGGACGGTCAAGAAATTTTGGGCAAATTAGCTTTGAAGCACGTAACGAAGAGGTTCGGAGACAAGACCGCGGTCAACAAACTGGATCTCCAAGTCGCCGATGGACAATTCGTATGTCTCCTAGGCCCATCTGGAGCTGGAAAGACCACGACTTTTCGGATGATCGCTGGAGTCGAAAGGCCTGATGAAGGCGAGATCTACATAGACGATGTGCTCGTCAACCAACTGCCGCCGAAAGATAGAGACATAGCTATGATGTTTCAGTCCTACGCCCTCTATCCTCATAAGACTGTATATGAAAACATCGCGTACCCACTCAAAAAGAGAAGGTTATCGGATTCAGACATCAAGAATAGAGTAAATCAAGTCGCAGAGACCCTTGGGATATCCTCGCTGTTGGATCGGTTGCCGAAGCAACTCAGTGGGGGCGAGAAGCAGAGAGTCGCCATGGGTAGGGCTATTGTCAGGCAACCCAAGGCGCTTCTTCTAGATGAGCCTTTAACAAACTTGGACGCCAAACTCAGGGAGCAGATGAGAGGAGAATTCAAGCGGCTACGCAGAGAATTGAAGACAACAATAATCTTGGCCACACCTGACCAACTTGAAGCAATCAGCATGGGCGACAGAGTCGCTGTCATGAACTTCGGCAATCTGCTTCAGTTTGATTCACCTGACGTCCTATACAATCATCCGACGAACCTATTCGTCGCGGGATTCGTCGGAAGCCCTGCGATGAATTTGGTAGAATGTACGCTTGTAAATACAAATGGGCGCGTACTCTTAGATGCAGGCGACTTTACATACGACGTTTCGAGATTCAAAGATCAGATAAAGCAGCAAGCAACTAGTTCAGAGCTCAAGCTTGGGATAAGGCCTGAGCATATTTCAATGAGTAGGAGTCGCGCTGACGGAGAATGCTATGAAGCTGAAATCTATGTTGTGGAGCCTGCGAGGCCCGATATAGTCGTCGATATAAGAATTGGCAAGAGACTGTTGACTGCGTTGGCACCTGAGACTTTCAGGGCCAACATGGGCGACAAAGTATGGGTTACTTTCGATCAAGAGAAGATACATATCTTCGACAAGAAGACTGAGAAGACTATCGTTTGAAAATAGGAACATCGGGGAGGTTAGACGGTAGTGGCCGTGGTTAGACTGGAGAACTTGACGAAGAGATTCGGGAACGTGGTGGCTGTCAACAACTTAAGTTTGGAAATCAAGGATGGCGAGTTCGTTTCGTTCTTAGGTCCTTCTGGTTGTGGGAAGACGACGACGCTACGCATGATCGCCGGCGTAGAAAGGCCAACTGAAGGCGAAATATGCATTGACGATGTTGTAGTCAACGACCTTCCTTCGAAGGACAGGGACATCGCTATGGTGTTCCAATTCTATGTTATGTATCCTGCTATGAAGGTGTTCGATCAGATAGCATTTCCCTTGAAGATGCGCGGAGCCTCAAAGGACGAAATAAAGAAGAGCGTGAGAGAAGTCGCTACGATACTCGGGATAGACCACCTTCTGAACTTCCCGGTAGGAGGTCTAACCATGGGCGAGAGGCAGAGGATCGAGTTGGCACGAGCCATGGTGAGAAGGCCAAAGGTATACCTCCTCGATGAGCCTCTGACGAACTTGGACGCAAAGCTGCGAGCTCGCATGAGAGGAGAGCTGAAACGCTTGATAAAGACCTTGGGAACGACGACTATCTACGTTACCCACGATCAACTGGAGGCAATCAGTATGGCTGACAGAATCGCCGTGATGACGCTGGGTTCGTTGCAGCAGTACGACACGCCTGAAAACATGTACGATCATCCAACGAATCTTTTCGTTGCTGGTTTCATCGGTACCCCGGCGATCAACTTTGTCGACTGCAGCTTCGTGGAAAAAGATGGGAGAGCATTCTTGGATGCGGGGGAATTTGTCTACGACATTACCGAATTTCGAGAGAACGTAGCTAAAGATTCGACAAGCCCAGAGCTCATTCTCGGCATAAGGCCGGAACATATCTCAGTTAACAAACGGCGCGCAGGCGAGAACTCTATTGAAGCACAGGTTAATGTCGTGGAACCCACGGGTAACCGCACGATTGTCCGTATGTCGGTCGGAAAACACCCCATGGTGGCGAACACAGGAGTTCTTGCGATTAGCCCTGATGAAAAAGTATGGGTCAATTTCGACAGAACTAAAATACATATCTTCGACAAGAAGACCGAAAGAACGATAATCTGACCGCATTTTTCTTGCTTGAGATTCTCTTCTATCGTCAAATGTAGAATGTCAACCTCTACTGGAACCAAGATCGCAAGTATCGTAAGAAGGATGACGTTAACGATAAGGGATCGGATGATGAAAACATACAAGCTGGTTGAACCGAAGAAGATTGTCGTGGAAGAAGTAGAAATCCCGAAACCATCCTCAGGTCAATCGCTGATAGAGGTGAAGGCCTGTGGGATATGTGGAACTGATATACACGCTTACTACGGCAAACACCCTTTTATTTCAACGCCTATAGTTTTAGGGCACGAGTTCTCAGGAGTTCAAACTGAAACAGGGGCTCACGTAGTCGTTGAGCCTTCTCTAGTTTGCGGGAAATGCTACAACTGTAGAACCGGTAGATACAATATCTGCAACACATTGAAAGTCATTGGCTGCCAATCAGACGGTGCGTTCGCAGAATACATAGCAGTACCAACGAACAAAGTCTTTCAGATACCGAACGAGATGAGTTTCGAAGAAGCGGCTCTGGTAGAACCTGCAGCTGTTGGAGTTCACGCTGCGCGACAGGCTGGAGTTCGTCAGCAAGATCGAATTGTCATATTCGGAGCTGGACCGATAGGCTTGATGACTCTTCAAGCTTCAAAAGCTCTTGGAGCGGGTGAAGTTGTCGTCGCTGATTTTTCGAAGGTGAGATTGGAGTTGGCCAAGCAACTTGGAGCAGACCATGCAGTCGACGTTGCTGAGACTGATCTTGTCAAATGGGTTCAGAAAAATTTCGGACCTGACGGTATCGATAAAGTACTTGAATGCGTAGGCGGCTCTCAGCAAACGACTTTGAAGCAAGCGATTGAGCTGACGCGGAAGGGGACTCGAATAACAGTTGTCGGAGTCTTTCCGGGAAGCATACCGATAGATATGAGTTTGATCCAAGACAGAGAAATTGAACTGGTTGGATCTCTAATGTATCTTGGAGAAGACTTTCCAACAGCTATCGACCTCATCCATCGCGGGAAGATAGACGCAAAGAGATTGATTTCAAGAGTTTTTCCGATGGAAAGGGTTAGCGACGCCTTTGAGCTCTTGGAAAGGGAAAGAGAAGGAACTATCAAAATCGTTTTGAAGCAATGAAGAGAAGTAGGAGATCAGTCAGGATTCACGAGACTAGCAAACAGTGGAGAAGGCTTTTGAAAGGAGATGAAGTTAGATTCGGTATTTTTATAGGAGGTGCCACCCACGTAGGCGTTATTCCCGGCATAGTGGTTGCCGCTGAAAGACTTGGATACGATTCATTCTGGGTCTCAGACCATCTATTTCTCCCTTCGGTATTCTATGAGGCCGTGGGAATGGACCCTGAGAAAGGAGAGTGCCCAGTTCTTGAAGCTTGGACAACTCTCTCAGCTGCTGCTGCAGTGACCAAGAAAATTATGCTTGGAGTAGGTGTGACTCCTTTACCTCTTCGAGATCCTGCGATCGTCGCGAAACAGGTGGCGACAATTGACTACATCTCTGGAGGGAGGGTGATATTCGGTGCTGGTGCAGGTTGGAATCGTAGAGAGTTTGAGGCTTACGGAATCCGATGGGACAGCCATCCTGTGAGAATCGCCAAGATGCTTGAAGGGCTTGAAGTCATAAAGAGATTGTGGACTCAACCCATCGCATCGTATCATGGCAGATACTACAAACTTAGTGAGGCACCTCTTTGGCCGAAACCCTTTCAAAAGCCGCATCCGCCGATATGGTTCGGCGGCACTTCTCAATCCATAATGGAAGCGACGGTGCAGTACGGCGACGGATGGGTACCATACTGCCCCACGGTGGAAGAGTTCAAGGAAAGATTCTCGAAACTAGAAAATATGATTGAAAAAGCGGGGAGATGTGCAAAAGAAATCGTACCTGCCTGTGTCTTGCTAGCTCACATCGCATCTGATCTGAATGCAGCACGCAACGCCATAGAACCGATTATAAAACTACGAGGCAGTCGAACTTTGAAGCCTGAGAAATGGGAAGAGGCCGAGGAGACCATCGTCTACGGAGGAGCAGACGATTGCATATCAAAGATTGAAAAATACTTGAAAATCGGAGTGAAACACATATTGCTTGAGATGATATCTCCGAAAGAGGCCTTGAATTGTATCAAGCTTTTTGGTGAAAGAGTTCTCCCATACTTCAAACAACAATGACGCACACATAATTGTCCAGTAACAAGGTTGAGATACTTACTGCTTAGAGAATACTTCGTATAAGAATACGACTTGAGCCTGAAGCGAATCAAGTCGCCGACAGCTTATTTCAGAAGCAAAACCGTAGAGCCAGACGAAGAGGGAAGTCTCTGAAATGTATTTGAAACCCAGTATCAATTTCTTATACTCAGCTTCCTGCAACTAGGGAATGGCGATTTGTGATTTCAGGAATCCGCATGAACACTATGTATCATAGTTGGAGCTCGTGATAGACGAACAGGGACTCAAAGTAAAATAGAATCGAGGACCCAAAATCAGCTCAAATCGCCTTTCGGAAATAGTGGACCGGGCGGGATTTGAACCCGCGACCTTCCGGTTTTTAGGGATTTTAATCCTTGCAAACCGGACGTTCCTTAGCCCAGACAGACTGGCATACCAGACTGAACTACCGGCCCATCATTCTCTTCTAGGAGAAGAATGACGCTGATTTAAGCGTGATGCTAGGGCCGCCGCCGGGATTTGAACCCGGCCTAAACCCGAGCGCCGTTTCTATGACGCTCTCTAGGCTCCACAGGCCTATACGCTACCAAGCTCCGCAAAGACCTATTGATGTCTTCTCTACGTTACGGCGGCCACTGTGTCTAATGCAAGATGCCTAAAGGTTTAAGAGTTTTTCCCGAGGTAGGCGTATTTTCTTTAAATCTGACGATTTGAAATCCAGAGATCAAAGATCTCTCAATACTGTTCTGACCGGTGGCAGATGCTCCCAAAGGTAGTTGAATAGCCAGTCGTTTGCTCTTGTCAAAACTGGGTTCGTAGTCCAGATCGCTTCATCCTTCCCTTCCGTCGTGTCCAAGTCATCTGGGATGGCTCCCGTGAAGATTACGGATTTTTCATCAATACAGGCGCTTTGTATTGCAGGTTGCATCTGTAAGCAGTGTATCTCTGCGATTTCCATGAACTCTGTCGCGACCTTTGCGTTTTCCTTTGAAATGGGAGCGATGAAAAGTATCTCGACGCCTTTGGACTTGCATTTTTCAAGCGCTTGAGCATTCGACTTGTACGATCTCACTATTCCATTTGAAGTCGTTGTCACGTGAATAGACTTTCTTGCATTGTTGAACATTTCATTCAGTTTCTCGTAGATTTCAGTTCTTCCTTTGAGGGCCCAGAACCCACTCTTTTCGTAAGGTTCTACTTTGCGGACGTACTTCATAGATTCATAGCTCAACGTTAGACTTTGAATTGTTTCCTCTGCTCTTTTCAAATCTTCACTCAGTCTCTCTACCAAAGGGAACAAAGTCTCATTTGGAGACGCAGCGAGATATCTCTCAGGTTTTTCAGGGATAGCTAGAACCAAGCCCTTGCGCACAAGCTCCTTGAGTGCGCCGTAACTCTTTGTCCGAGGCACGTTACTTATGAAGCTAAGTTCACCAGCTCTGCTCGGTCCGCTTCTAACTAGTGCAATATATATTCTGGCCTCGTAATCAGTTAACCCTAACCTCATTAACGCGTTGACGTTGCTCTGTTCTATGCCCATTAGCACCACTTCAGAACTTACTCTAATAGAAGGAATTCTGCGCGGTTATGTATATGGCTTCTGTAGCCTACAGGCAACTGCGGGGGAATCATCATTCCTTGAAGGTTAGCTGCTAGATCACTTTAAGCTCTTTTCCAACCTCCTCAAAGCTGTTTAATGCGAAGTCCAAGTCTTCCTTTGTTAGAGCCGCGTTCATCATCGTCCTGATTCTGGCTTTGTCTCTAGCAACCATCGGGTAGACTATGGGAAGTGCATAGACGTCTTTCTCGAAGAGCCTACTACTCAATCTACGTGCGACTGAGCTTTCTCCTACAATTACAGGCGTAATCGGTGTTTGGCTTTTCCCGATGTCGAAGCCTAGGTCACGTAACGCTTTCTTAAAATATCTCGTATTCTTCCAGAGGTTCTCCACATGCCAAGGCTCAGATTCTAATACTTCCAATGCAGCTATGCATGCTGCTGCTACGGGTGGAGGGTGCGACCCGCTCAATAGCCATGTCCTCGACCTATTCAAGGCGAAGTTTACAAGATCTCTCGTTCCAGATATATATCCGCCGACAACTCCAAAGGCCTTTGAGAAAGTTCCCATCTCGACATCAATTTTTCCTTCGAGATGGAAGTACGATCCTATGCCGCGTCCCTTCTCTCCTAGGACTCCGTCGCCGTGGGCGTCATCAACATACGTCATTGCACCGT
>Ga0315280_10005868_pt1 | contig 17265 bp, 12 predicted proteins | sample YL17G06_40_MG_FD_203697 | JGI IMG/M metagenome (GOLD analysis project Ga0315280, IMG submission 203697) | Sediment microbial communities from Yellowstone Lake, YNP, Wyoming, USA - YL17G06_40 | ecosystem: Environmental > Aquatic > Freshwater > Lake > Sediment | place: USA: Wyoming | collected...
AGGACACCGAGGAGCAGGCCAATCGATATCCTGGTGATCAGGATGGTAGAAAAGATGGTACCGTAGCCGAGGGACCTGAACCAGAGCAGGTCCGTGTAGAGCCGGACTGCCGGGCCGGTAACGATAAAGATGATAACGGCAATTGCAAGGATGATGGCCAAGAAATATTTTTGCATGGATGATCTCCTTTCCTGGATGTCTCACCTGGTATACAGCCTTCAGCTTTTAACTGATGGCTGAAGGCTGACAGCTCACGGTTGCATTCTACTGCTGAATGAATTCCTGTGCAAGTTATCCTTGACCGGACACTTTGCTCTTTAGTATGATTTACGCGTTTTCCCCTAAGAAGGGCTTGATTAAATCCTGATGGCTAAAGGGAGGTACTATGGCGGAGAATATGAAACGGTTTGTTGGTGAACATGTCATCGTTACTGGTGGGGGGAGTGGCTTTGGCCAGGGTATCGCCCACCGGTTTGCCTCTGAGGGTGCAAAGGTGGTAGTAGCTGATGTAAATAAGGAGTGGGGAGAAAAGGTTGCTGCGGAGATAAAGGGGAAAGGTGGAACTGCCCTCTTTCTTTCTGTCGATGTTTCCTCTGAAGATTCCTGTATTGAACTGGTAAAAAAAGCTGCGGCTGCATTCGGCCCAGTCAGAATTGCTGTATCCAATGCGGGAATTTCTGAAACCAAGTCCTCTGCTCTGGAAATTACCCCGGACGACTGGGATCGGGTCTATGGAGTGAATGTCAGGGGCTCATTCATGTTTTGCAGGGCCTGCGCCAATAACATGATGGAGAATGAGGTCAAGGGGTCGATCACAACCATCTCTTCTATCATGGGCCGGAGTGCGAAAAGCATGACCGGCGCCTATGCCTCCTCCAAGGCAGCGGTCATCATGTTCACCAAGTGCCTGGCAAAATGCTTCGCTCCGATGGGCATCAGGGTAAACAGTATTGCGCCGGGGATGGCTGCAACCAACCTCTATCGGCAGGTAGAGCAGGAGATGATGATGGAGAAGGATTCCTTTGTCCCCTGGATCATTGAACAGTGTGTTAATACCGGACAGCTTTTGATCCCCCGGCAGGCTGAGCCTGAAGATATTGCCGCAGCAGTTGCATTCCTCGCATCCAAAGACGCATCCTATATCACTGCTCAGGTACTCTGCGTTGACGGCGGCATGGACTGGTGCTGGTAATCGAAATGCTCTCTGAAAACCAGGGTTCTTCATTGCTCAACAACATTTTTTCGACAATTCTACATCTCGCTTCACTGCAAAAAAACGTTTGGTCCGTCTTCGGAAAGGATTTACCGGAGGACCGGCCTTCGGTCTTATGCACTCAGAACCCTGTTTCTGGACTTTTTCAGAGATTTTTAAATAGGTCACCGACACGATGTCTTTTTATTGGAAAGGAGCTTTGCAACAATGAAGAAAGGCGGTTATCACGGACGGTATCTGACGATTGATTTAACGAACAAAAGCTGGCAGGTGAAGGACCTGCCTGAAGAACTCGTGAACGGTTATCTCGGAGGGAGGGGGGTTGGCGGAAAACTCCTCTATGACCTCCAACCAGGAAAAGTAGATCCTCTCTCGCCTGACAACCATCTCATTGCCTTCACCGGCCCTCTTACCGGCACCCATGCGCCCGGGAGTTCCCGGATTACGTTCATGTGTAAGTCTCCTTTAACCAATACTATCAATATGTCGAGTATGGGAGGGGCATTCCCCAATGCATTCAAGAGGACGGGGTTTGACGGCGTGGTGATCAGCGGGAAATCGAAAAGCCCGGTATGGATCCACATCACTCCGGAAGGTGTGCAGTTCAATCCTGCTGACGACCTCTGGGGGCGCACAACCAGCGAGACAGAAACTGCCATCAGGGAAAAGGTGGGAGAGAAATGCCGGGTAGCCTGCATCGGCTCTGGAGGAGAGAACCTGGTGCTCTTTTCTGCCGTTGTCTCAGAAACGCGTACGGCGGCCCGGGGAGGAAACGGCACAGTCATGGGATCAAAGAACCTCAAGGCAATTGCAGTGTCCGGCGATCATGAATTGACAATAGCTGATAAACAATCCTTCAAGGAGATTGTCCAGAAGATCAGAGAAAGCCAGAACGAGAATATGGGGGTGGCAAGCCTGCAGATGAACGGTACGGCCGGTGTCGTCAGCGTAAGCAATGCCATGGGTATCCTACCCACGAAGAATTTCCAGACCGGGACCTGGGAGGCAGCTGAAGAGACAAGCGGTGCTGCCATTGCCGAGAAGATCCGAATAAAAAGCATGGCCTGTGCTTCCTGTCCGGTTGGCTGTTCCCTCATCTCAGAAATCAAAACTGGAAAGTTTGCCGGGACGAAGATTGAGGGACCGGAATACGAATCAACCGTGATGCTCGGGTCAAACCTCCTGATCAGCGACCTCAATATGATTGCTGCAGCAAATCACCTCTGCGATGAGTTTGGTCTTGATACCATCTCTACCGGCAATGTGATCGGCTTTGCCATGGAGTGTTATGAGAGAGGGCTGCTTACCGACAAAGACACGGGAGGCCTGGCTTTGACCTGGGGCAACGGCGATCTCGTCCTCTCTCTCATCGAGATGATTGCACTGAAGCAAGGGTTTGGGAAACGGCTCGCCCAGGGGGTTGCCCGTCTCTCAAAGGAAATCCCCGGTTCAGAGGGATTTGCCATGCACGTCAAGGGAATGGAGATCGCTGCCTATGACCCCAGGGGAGTGAATGGGCAGGGGTTATCCTATGCCATCTCGCCAAGAGGAGGGGACCACGGAAAAGGGGGGTACATGATTGTTGAGGTCTTCATGCCTGACTCAGACCTCTATACGTACGTCGGCAAGGCTGCCAAGGCAGCCCACATGGCCAATAATGGAGCCATTCTGGATTCCGGCAGTTTCTGTAACTTCAACTTTATCCCGGATGACCTCGTTCCCGGGCTGCTCACGGCGATCGTCGGCGAAGAATATTCAGAAGCGCGACTGCGGAACATTGCGAACCGGATCATCACCCTGGAACGAAGGTTCAATATCAGGGAAGGGTTCAGCAGGAAGGATGATACCCTCCCTGCCCGGCTCTTGAAAGAACCTTTGCCGGAAGGTATGGCAGAAGGGAAGACAGTGACAGGGCTTGACATCATGATCGATGAATACTACGAGATCAGGGGATGGAACAAGGAAGGAAATCCACCAGAATTGTGATGTAAAAAGATTCCTCTCGAATAATAGTAGAGAATTGGAACCTATATCGTTTCACTTTTTTTCTCAAAGTTCCCATATCGGAGTGCCAAGGCCGGCAACACAAGAAGATTGAGCGTGGTTGAGGTTGCGAGACCGCCGAGAATCACCATTGCCATGGGGCCCTCAATTTCCCTCCCTGGATCACCGCTACCGATCGCCAGCGGCAGAAGACCGAAACCAGTAACGAGGGCAGTCATGAGGATCGGTGTGAGTCGTTCCGAAGCACCACGGATAGCAGCTTCCAGTCCCCAAGTCATTCCTTCAACAGAAATCAGATGCTCATAATGCGAAATCATCATGATAGAATTACGTAAGGTAATCCCGAAAAGTGTCACAAACCCAACCAGTGAGCCGATGGAGAGCCAACCACCAGAAACGAAAACCGCAAGCACGCCACCCACCAGCGCGAACGGCAGGTTTATCAAAACTAAAATAAGATTACGACAATTGCCCATCACAATGGACAACAGCAAGATGATCCCGATACCCGCCCCATCAGGGAATGGATCAGAAGATCCCTTTTAGACCGAGCCTGGGCTTCCACAGCGCCGGTGAATTCTACGTATGTGCCGGAAGGGAAGAAGACAGTGGATACAATCTGCTTCTTGATCACGGCACCAAAGGAGTTTATATCACGCCCAACCACATTACAGGTTATGGTCTGCATCCGCCTCGCTCCCTGGTGCAACACCACATAACGTCCCGAGGTCTCATAGATATCCGCAAGCTGTCGAAGGGGGACATAGGTTCCAACCAGGTTACGGAGGGGCAAGCTTCCGACAGCAGCGATGTTTTTCCGATCCTGCGGATCTAAAATCACCGACACATCGAACACCCGGTTCCCCTCGTAGACCTGACCAACGGTATTCCCCTGATAAGCAGTGCGTATGGCATCGAGGACATCAACCGGGTCAAAACCCCAACGTGTGAGATCCTCTTTCCGGAGCCGGATCACGATCTGTGGGGTTCCGGGTGGGGATTGAAGATAGACTTCGGTGGCTCCTGGAACCTGACCTACTGTCCTGGCGATCTCCTTAGCCTTTTTGTCCAGCACATCGAGGTTGTTTCCGAAGATGTTGATAACAATGGAAGCTGTATAACCGGAGATAGTTTCCTCAATCCGTTCCGTCAGGAAGGTTTTAACCATGAAGTTAACGCCAGGGAACTGGGCAAGGGCCTTGCGTATCTCGGACTGTGCTCTGTCGGCCGCTTCCCCTTTGAGCGGTATGAGATCCACGTTGAACTCACTGTAATGGGTTCCAAAGGTGTCATCAGCCTTCTCCGCCCTTCCCACCCGCTGGGCGACAGAACGGACCGAGGGGATTTTCAGGAGTGCACGGGTCACCTGGTGTCCCAAACGCAGTGATTCTTTAAGCGATGTCCCCGGGACTGCTGACATGTGGACGATGAAGTGCCCTTCCTTGAGTTCCGGCAGGAACCCGCCACTCAAGAAGGGCAGTACTGCCAGTCCCGCTATGGTAAAGAGCACAACGCCCCCAATTACTGCGCGGGGATGCTGTTCCACGTACTGCAGCAACGCACGATACCTTTCTTTCAACCATCGCACTATCGGCGCTTCCTTTTCCGGTAAATCCCGGTGACCAAGGAGAACAAAGCACAGTGCCGGGGTTACGGTCAAAGCCACCGCCAGTGAAGAAAGGACAGCCAGGATGTATGCGATGCCGAGTGGTGCGAACAACCGCCCTGCCAGACCGGATATTGTCAATATGGGGATAAAGACCAGCGCCACAGCAAAGGTCGCATACACCACAGCGCTTCGCACCTCAATCGACGCATCGAGAACAACCCGAATGGCCGGCCGCGGATGCTCCAGGTGACGATTCTCCCGCAGACGCCTGAGGACATTTTCCACATCAATCACAGCATCGTCCACTACTTCACCGATTGCGATAGCCAATCCCCCTAGGGTCATGGTGTTGAGACTAAATCCCAGATACTCTAAGATTGTTACTGCTGACAGGAGCGATAATGGAATTGCCGTGCAGGAGATAGCCGCAGTACGGAAGTTGAACAAAAACAGAAATAGTACAATAACCACAAGTAGTGCCCCTACGAGCAAAGAAGACTGGACATTGTGTATGGCTGTCTGGATAAAATTAGCGGGTCTGAAGAGGTCTGCATGGAGGACAACCCCTTCGGCTTCCAGTGTTGGGCGGAGATCCTCCAAAGCCTGTTCAATCTTCCGGGTCACTTCAAGGGTGTTCGCTCCGTACTGTGCCGAGACATCCAGAACGACGCCTGGGTGCCCCATGACCGCGGCGTCACCGATGGGAGGCTCCGGAGCTTCAGCAACCTGGGCGACATCCCCCAACGTCACGTTAGCTCCGTCCTTGTGCACAATAACGGTCTTGGCAAGTTGATCAGCGGTGAAAGATTGTCCTTCGGTCTTAAGGACAACCCGCTGATTTTCGGAATCGATGAAACCCGCTCCCTGGATACCTGTGGCCCGGCGAGCCGCAGTCAGTACGTCTTCGATAGATAGATTGTATTGGATCAACCGGTCAGGATACACCTGAATCTGGAGTTGCCTTACCTCACCTCCGAATACGGCAACATGAGCGACACCGGGGACAGTCAGAAGACGCTGCTTGACGGTCCACTCAGCTATGGTTCTAAGCTCCATCAGCGAGCGCCTGTCAGAGGTAACCCCCAGCGTCAACACCCAACTGGTGGAGGATGTCAGTGGGGTGATGACCGGTGCTCTCACCCCCTGCGGCAATTGTCCGCTCATGGTGGCTAAATGTTCGGCCACCACCTGTCGGGCACGGTAGATATCGATCCCAGGGTGGAATGTCACCGTGATGGCTGACAATCCCTGAATCGAATTGGAGCTTAAGCGTTCGATCCCTACCACACCATTGATGGCGTTTTCAATGGGTTGGGTGACTAGTACCTCCACCTGTTCCGGTGCAAGTCCAGGGGACTCAGTCTGGATGACAACCTGCGGTGGCGCAAAATCTGGGAAGACATCGTACTGTGCCCGGGAAAGGGTGTAAAGGCCGTACCCAACGAGGACGCAGGCCAGGGCGATGATGACGCCACGGAAGCGGAGGGAAGATCTAACGATCGCGGTGAGCATTCAAATTTACTCAGTTCTTATTTATTTTTCAACTTCTTCGCCACCTTGAACCTGTGTGCGGAACTCTTCGGAGAGGAGGAGTTGCGCTCCGCTCACCACGACCCGGTCTCCTGCTGAGAGCCCTTTCACAATGAACCATCCATCTTTAACTGGCGTGCCCGTGGAGATCTCACGGCGAGCAAAGTGCTCCGCGTCCTTCTGTACGTATACCCAGGCCTTACCCTGCAACCACACGACGGCTGTAGCAGGAACAACAACCCTCTGAACCTGCGGACCGACCGGCAGATATGCGCTCACGTTCATCCCCGGAAGAAGACCGATCTGGGATAAAGCTACATAGAAAAAGCTCATCCCTTGAATTCGAGGATCTGTGCGCGGGGAGGGGGAAACAAGTGTAGCAGATACAGACGTCCCGCTTGCGGCCTCCACCAGGGCCGTTTGAGGTGATGATAGGAGAGATGTTCCTGAGGGCAGTGTGACCTGAATCAGGGTATCATCCTGCCGCAGCAGCCGGTCAAAGGCCGGAGATTCATCAAACAGCCATCGGGTGATAACAGTGCCCCACTGTTGACGAGCTGTACCTTCCAGGGCATGCAAAGCCTCTTCTGCGGCACGGACATTGGCCTCATCTGAGCGCCATGTCGCTTCAGCCGCCTGAAAGACCTTGTCAGAGATGTTCCGGCTGTCTTCATGGAGCGCCTTCAGGCGTTCGTATTCCCTACGGGAAGCCTCAACACTTGCCCGATACTTTTCCACCTGTGCCTTTGCCGAGGTAAAGCTGTTGCGCAAATCAACGAGTTCTTGAACTGGAAGAACAATTCCGTAAGCCCTGAATTCTTCCCGATGGGAGGTAGCGGTAAGAGATACCACGGTGATTTCACTTTCAATTTGTGTGGTTCTATCGAGGGTGAGAACCATCTCACTATCCTGAATCGACACACGCGATGTTGCCTTGATAGCTCGCTCTCGCTCCTGTTCCATCGCCAATTCCTTGCGTCCTTTAACAAAAGCCCAGATCAAGAGAAACGCGATGATTGCAAGGATAATGATCACGGACAACGATTTCAGGCTTAGTTTGAGTTTCATCTGGTATCCTCCTCCTTTACTCGAGGATTCGCCTCAGGGATCATGGGAAACGAATCCACTGAGCCAAGTGGGCGCTGTAATGCATCTTCCAGCGAACCCAGGGATTGTTGTGCCTTGACAAACGTATCCAGGCGAGAAAGAGCGGTTGTTTCGAGTTCCAACTGCGCATGTAAAAGAGCAAGGCGATCTGTTTCTCCAATATTAAACATCTCCTGTACGGATTGCAGGTGTTTTTCTTGAGACACCAGCAGGATATTCGCCGTCTCCAGATTTTGAAGCGCAGCAGGGTAACCTGCCTGTGCTTGGTCAATCTCACTGATAACCCGGGCCTGAAGGGCGGTAAAGCGGGCTTGAGCCTCTATACGGCGAGCCTCGGCCTCGGCAATGGGGCCCTCGTTGCGGTTGAGAACGGGAAGCGTCACGGAGAATCCGAGGGACCACTTGTCTTCCCCCTGATCATATTGATAACCTGGGCCTAACTGCAAGTCAGGATACTGTTTTGCGACTTCAAGTTGTAGCGCAGTTTGACTGGCAGCATATTCCGCGAGGGAACTCAGAATATCAGGCCGGCTTATCAAAGCCTGGCGCCGCAGATCCGGGGAAGAAACCTCTGTGGGAAGATGTTCTGAAAATGCTGATGAGATTTCTGTACCCTCAAGAGCGTTCACCGGCAATCCGAGAGCGGTGGCAAGTTGCACACAGGCCTCCGCCCGTTGTTTTTGTGCCTGGTGCAAGGAAAGACGAGCCTGATTGAGGGAGATATGTGCCTGCGTTACGTCGGGCTGGGATACCTCACCGATATCGAGACGTTTTTCAAGCAGCTTTACAATTTCCTCTTGCACAGTGAGCATCTTCTCAAGGATTACCATCGTCTGTTCTGCTGCATAAAGGTTGAGAAGCCCTGTGCGCAGGCGACTCCGCACCTGCCATGCCACAATGGCAATACTCAGATGGACAGCCTCGGAAAGTTGGGTTGCCTGAGTAATACGGTACCCGCGCTTTCCGGCTGTCTCAATGGGTATATCTAAGGTAAAATTGAAGATCCATGGTGATATGCCACTAAGAGCATCAACATCGTACTGAGGGATAAATCCCACGCTGGGGTTGGGGCGTCTGCCCGCCGTAATTATTCCTGCCTGAGTAACACCCCATCTGGCACGCGCCACATCCAGGTCGGGATGGTAGTAAAAAGCTACTAGGGTAAGCATTGTAAAATCCCAAGACTTTGGTGGCCATGGGGTTACCTCATGATGAAGATTGGCCTCTATGAATTCTTTAAGGCTAGGATTGTCCAGTGTGCGAGATTCGAAGCTCGATGCTGTTTGAGATGGAGAGATAGGCTGTGGGTGGTACTTTACACACGCTGACATCATGGCAAGCATGATGCAAGAGAAAAACTTTATCAGGTCGCCCCGTTTCATAGAGGTCATCCTCTCTGCTCAAATCACGAAGATCCTTGGTCTAATTCATACAATTGGTGGGAGGTTAAATCTATCGACACAAGTTGTATATTAATGCAAATGGATTAACTGGAAGATGACTGGAAGATTACAAAAAGGTAATCTTGATCAAGAACCTCTTCTCCGTGGAAAGACCACCGTAAACGTGCTTCCAACATCAGGGGAACTGCTCACCTTGATCTCGCCCCCGTGCCTTCGTACGATGGCCTGAACGAGGCTCAGTCCTAAACCAGCCCCGGGTGCGGAGCGGCTTTTATCAGTTCGATAGAATCGGTCGAAGATGTGTGGAATCTCGTTGAGCGATATTCCAATACCGGTATCATGAAACAAAATAATTACTTCTTTGTCGCTCTGTTCGACCGAAATGGTGATCTTGCCTGATGAGGTGTACTTGACAGCGTTATCCAGCAGGTTTGAAATTACTCGCTGAAGTTTTTCTTTATCACAGCGCAGGAAGCATCGATGAGGGACATTCACTTCAATTGAAAGCCCTTTGTCCTCTGCCAGAACCTGGAAGAAATCACAAGCCTCCTCAATCATCGCGGAGACATCCACCTCACTTAGATTCAAAGTCGTTACACCTGCTTCGGTTTCCGATATCTCCAGCATCGTGTTGATCATCTTTGAAAGGTGATCACACTCTTCGATAGTGCTTACAATCGTAGTCTGGTAGTCGTCGATGGATCGTTCAGCGGTCAGCGTTACCTCTGCAAGACCCCTGATCCTGGTGATTGGGCTTTTAATATCATGAGCGATATTATCGGTGACCTCCCTCATTTCGGTGATCAGGGACTGGATGCGCTCCAACATATGATTGAAGACCCCTGATAGTCGATCGATTTCGTCACCTCGCCCGGTTAAGGGCACCCGCTTCCCCATTGCTCCATCGGCGATGGCCATTGCCGTCTGAGTGACTTTTTCAACACCGGAAAGCCCTCGCTTCGCCATGAGCCATCCCCCTATGGCTGCAAGACCCAGGACAATAGACATTGCAGTAATGAAGACTTCTCTGAAGTCTGTCATGAGACGGTCATCGTCCCTTAATGACTGACCGACCTGCAATACCATTCCCGGCCCCGCGATTCCGTAGATCACCCGCACCTTATGTTTTGCATCCGAGACCTTTAAGGTCTCAAATACAGGCCCTCCCTTGTCGAGTTTTTTTAGTGCGATCCTGCCAAGACCAATCCCTTTCCAAGGCCGGAGATCCGAGGATATGATCTCCTTTCCCTCGGCTGTGAGAAGACGGGAGAAAACCTTATGGGTCCCAGTGGATTCAGCCTCATTAATCATTTCCTCTTTAAGGGTTTCGATCCCTCTGGTAAGGAGTAATGAAGAGAACTCTTTCAGCTTCGCAGCAAGGGCAAGATCTGTACGGGCATGGACTCTGGTGATCATCATCTCGTAAAAGATGAAGAACGCTATGAGGGATAAAATTGTGAACATCCCCGTATAGAGAAAAGTCAAGCGAAAGGTGAGGGAACGCCTGAACGTGTCAATCCTCTCGAAGAACATAGCCAAAACCCTTTACCGTATGTAAGAGTTTCTTATCAAACCCTCTTTCGATCTTTTGACGCAACCTGCATATTCGTGCCTCCACCACATTCGTCTCCGGGTCGAAATTGAAATCCCACACATGTTCCATGATCATGGTCTTTGAAACGGGGTGACCCGCATTTCGCATCAGGTACTCAAGTAGGGCAAACTCAAGGGGTTGAAGATCAATCCGTTTCTCTTGCCGGCTTACCTCGCGGCTCAGGAAGTCTATCGAAAGATCGCCCACCCTTAAACGCGTCGATTCGCTCGCCCCGGTCGCACGACGGATTAGGGCACGGATGCGTGCCAATAGTTCAGAAAAAGCAAATGGTTTGATAAGGTAGTCGTCACCCCCGGTCTGAAGCCCTTTGACTCGATCATCCACGGACCGTTTGGCACTCAGAATAAGCACAGGGGTATTGACCTTATTGCGGCGTATCTCCTCGATCAGACTGAGACCGTCCAATTTGGGGAGCATAATATCGATGACTGCCACGTCGCAAGGCTCGTGCAGAGCTAAATGAAGACCGTCCTCACCATTGGTCGCATGATCCACTGCGAAGCCTTCCTGTTTAAGACCCTTAATGATGAAAGAGGCAATCTTCTTATCGTCTTCTACAAGCAGCACTCTCAAGGTTTGTTCCTTCATGGGTTCATTGGAATATCTGTCCCTGTCCTGATTGTATTCTCGGCTTTTTTACTAACCAAATAAATATGAAATATCTCTACTCTTCCAATCAAAGATAGTGTATCTTTTAATAAAATAAACGGTATGTATTATAACCAAAGACTTCCCTTTTTTACAGGTATTTTGGATATCTCTTCCTAAGATTAGAAAATCTTAATCTGGATTTCATTTCAGTTTAATCGTCCTTTTATAAAGTTGGTACTGACTTAAACTAAAAAGGAATTTGCTCTTTTGGAAAAGGATACGTTCTTACGCCAGGAATTAAAAACCATCATTCTCATTTTCGCTGTTTGCCTCTTTATTTTTTTCTATAAGCTCGGCGACAGGCCGCTCTGGGAATATGATGAGGCGAAACACGCCCAGGTTGCAAAGGAGATGTTACTCCGGGGAGATTGGGTTACTCCCACCTTTAATGGAGAGCCGTTCTACGACAAGCCTGCTCTCCACTTCTGGCTGGTTATGCTCAGCTTTCTTGCTTTCGGGGTGAATGAGTTCTCCGCCCGTTTCCCTTCCGCCCTCCTGGGAATGGGGGGTGTTTTCCTGGTCTATGCCTGGGCACGGTCTGTCTATGGTAGAGTCAGCGGCGCACTCTCCTGCCTCGTGCTCGCAACGAGCATTGAATACGTCATCCTCTCCCAGAATATCGTCCATGACATATCACTCTGTTTTTTTGTAACCCTCTCCCTCTTTCTCTTTCACAGGGCCTACAGGCAGGGAGGGTTTTCTCTGACCGGGTGGATTCTCTTCTCCGCCTCCCTGGGTTTTGCAGTTCTTGCCAAAGGCCCGATAGGCGTTGTCCTGCCAGGTTTAATCATCTTTTCTTTTCTCCTGATTACCCGGAAATGGGGGCTTATCTTAAACCGGCGAACTTTTGGGGGAGTCCTCATCTTTTTCATGGTTGCCCTGCCCTGGTATCTTGCCATGGCAATTAGAAACCCTGACTTCATCCAGTCCTTTCTCATGCAAGGGAATTTCAGCCGCTTTCTTTCAAAGCATCCCAATCATCAAGAGCGGTTCTATTTCTTCCTTCCGGTCCTGCTCATAGGCTTTTTTCCGTGGACTACCTTTATACCCTCTGCTCTCCTCCATCACATCAAGCAGTACCGGAGAGGCCGGTCGCCCGATACCCTCTTCCTCCTCTTAGCCGCAATTATTCCCTTCCTCTTTTTCAGCCTCTCAAGCACGAAGCTCGCCACGTATGTCCTGCCTGTTTTCCCTCCCCTTGCCATCCTGGTCGGTACGTTCTTTTCTTGCGGGTTGAGCAGCGTGGATAGCGGTTGGGAGAACCATATCAAGTATTCTTCTGCTGCCCTTGCTGCAGGAATGACCACAGGACTTGTGGCAGGAATTATCTATGTAACGCAAAATTACCCTGAGTATATTTCCAAAGCTTCTATCCTTATGGTTATGACGTTAATAGGAAGTGGGATTCTCTGTTGTTACTTTGGATGGAAAGGGAGGATCTTTGCTTCTTACGCTACCCTCGTAGCAATGATTTTTGTCATCCTCTTTTGCGGCTCACACTATATCCTTCCCCAGATGAGCCATTTCAAGTCGGCAAAAGAGCTTTCAAAGACAGTAAAAACTCTGCTCCCTCCCGGCGAACCTATTGTCTTCTACAGAGACATCCGGGAATCCCTCATCTTTTACACGGACCTTCCTGGAAAAAAACTTAAGAAAAAGGAACAACTTGAATCTTACCTGGATTCCCCTCAGCGGATATACTGCATTATGAATGTGAAATACTACGAGCAATTTAAAGAGCTCCTCAGGGACAAGATGTATCTTATCGATAGAGAAGGTTACTTCTTGCTTATCTCAAACAAGCCTCCCGGCAATATCTCACGTGGACTTGTCCCCATGAAAGAGATACCCTGTTTATAAAACATTAGAAAGGATACACCCTATGCAGAATCAGAAATGGCTTATCCTGCTTCTACTAATTTTCGGCTTTTTTCTCTTCGTATATAAGGTAGAGGACAGGGATCTCTGGGCACCGGATGAGACGGAATATGCCGAGGTAAGCCGCGAAATGGTTGAATTCAATCACTGGATCTTCCCTACAGTAAATAATAAACCCTATGCTATTAAGCCGGTGCTCTATAACTGGCTCATGGCCTCAGTTTCTCTCCCCTTCGGTGATGTGAATGAATTCAGGGCGCGCATTGTCTCCTCGCTTGCAGCCCTGGCGACGGTCCTGGTCATCTTTTATCTGGGCACGATCATGTTTTCCATGCGGGCAGGCTTCCTTGCCTCCCTCGTGTTGGCAACCAACCTTCTCTTTCTGCAATTTGCCCGATGGGTACAGATCAACATGCTATCCACCCTGTTTTTTACCATTACCCTTTTTCTCTTCTACCGGGGATACACTGCTCCAGAAAAAAGAAGCCGCTCTTACCTTCTTATGTACATCACCATAGGGTTGGGGATGCTTAACATGGGGCCGGTAGATGTTATTATGCCGGCCCTGGTGATTGGTCTTTACCTCCTGTTCATGAAGGACATTAAACACTTAAGAGAATTAAAACTGGGATGGGGAATATTAATCTTCCTAACAATAACTGTCCCCTGGTATCTGGCAGTGAGCCTGAAAGGAGAGTATGCTTTCGACATACTGATCAGGACAAATTTTATCCGCTACTTCGACACCTGGACCCATGAGCGACCTTTCTATTACTATCTCGTTAATATCTCCGTAGACTTCTTCCCCTGGTCAGTTTTTCTCCCTGGTGCCTTTTACCTTGCTTTCTCTGCCCGTTCAAAAGGAGACCGCAAGAAGTTATCCTTCCTCTTAATCTGGGCAATAAGCTTATTCCTCTTTTTCTCCTCCTCTGAGTGTAAGCGGCCCCAGTACATTCTCCCACTCTATCCTGCCCTGTCCCTTCTGGTGGCTTACCTGGCAGACAGAGCGATCCAGTCCTGGAATGACCGGTTTTTCCAGAAATGGACAATAATTCCGTCCTTTGTCCTTCTCTCTCTCCTCTGCCTTGGAGCCATCGGTGTACCGGTATATGCCTGGATTTACCAGAAAATCTGGTTTTCAACTGCTCTCTGGACCGGTATCCTTTTCGGCCTGTTTGGAGGTCTCATTTTTATAGCTCTCAAGAGGAAGAACCCAGTTTTCATCTTTTGCCTGCCAGTTCTTTTTATGCTTGCTTTCACACTGTACGGGGTTCATTTCGTAATTCCCAAAATAGAAGTCTACAAGTCCCCCAGAATCTTCTGTCAGAACATTAAAGATCAACTGGAGCATGGGGGGGGCAATGGGCTATGTATAAATTTTTCCGTTCTGCCTATGTCTATTATACCCACAGTTTTTGTACTGTGCTAAAAACAGAAGAAGAGTTAAAAAAATTCCTTGATCAAAAGAGCCCTTCGCTGGTGGTGATACGAGAACAAGATTACCAGAGGAGAAAAGACTCCCTGCTGAAAAATACCCCTGTTCTCTTCAGCGACCAGATAGGACACCGGTCGATGCTCTTGATTTCCAACCAGAATCTTAACTGATGAACGTTATCGTAACCATACCAACCTATAACGAACGGGAGAATATCGGAAAGCTTATTGAGGATATTCTTTCCCTCGGGTTGGGCATAGAAGTTGTGGTTGCTGACGATGACTCTCCTGATGGCACCTGGGAAGTGGTGAAAGAACTTTCTCGCAACAACCCTGCTGTTCACCTTCTGCACAGAAAAGAAAACAGGGGAAGGGGGAACGCAGGGAAGGAAGCATTCCACTATGCCCTGACTGAGGGGGCTGATCTCATCATCGAGATGGACGGGGACCTTTCCCATAAACCGCAATTCATTCCCTCCCTCATCGAAGGAACACAATACTTTGACGTGGTTATCGGCTCACGGTACGTTCAGGGGGGAAAAGACCTGAGAGCCTCTCCGGCAAGAAGAATGATCAGCAGGGCGTCAAACTGGTATGCAAGAACCGTCCTCGCAATCCCCATTATCGACTGTAACAGCGGTTTCCGGTGTTTTAAGAAACAGGTCCTGGAGGCGATTAATCCCCTGGACCTGAAATCTACCGGCCCATCCATTGTCCATGAACTCCTCTATAAAGCCCATAAAAAAGGATTTGCCATCGGAGAGATCCCTGTTCATTTTTTTGAGAGGGAAAAGGATAGATCGAAACTGACGTTTACAAGGCTGCTCAGGGGATGGTACATGATCCTAAAAATCCGATGGGGATTGATTTAAATTGACATCCGGGTAAAATGATAACCGGAACTCAAACTACACAGGGGGGTTTATGAAGACCGGAGAAAAAACAGCCTTCCTTCTCCTCATGCTCATCATCATTGCATCCTGTGCTTCGCAGACGAAAGACGCCCTCAACCGGGACAATCTCATGAAATTAGAGCTTGGCATGACCAGGGAACAGGTCATCCAGATCATGGGGAAACCGGACTTCACCGAAGCATATCAAAAACCAGGCGGGGTATCAGAAACCTTCTTTTACTATACAAAAACGAGGCGGGTTGATACCTACCGGAGATGGGGGGATGACACTATTACCAAGGATGAGTGTACCCCGGTTGAATTCGAGAATGGCAAGCTGATTGGCTGGGGAGACGAGTTCTACCAGAGGAAGCGGAAGGTCGAATTTGAAATCAAGCGGTAAGAAAGGGTGCTCATTATGAAAAAAAGGCTTGTATTTTTATTCACCGTATTGATCTCTGTCGCCTGGATTACAGGTTGCAAAAAGGAAAAAGAGCTCCATCTGCCAGCACCTAAAAGTGTTTACCTCCCATCAGAGAAGGACAGTCCTCTGGTTGGCCCATTTCAGGTTTACAAGACTGAAAAGCTCCCCACCGTGGAGGAAAAAATACCAGGACTCTATTTTCTTTCAGCAAAAATGGATGCTTCAAGAATCTGGGGTCAGAGGGCATTCATCTACTTTCATGTGGGAAAAGATGAAATAGTTGTTTTTGATACAGGGGAAAGGGCTTATGGCTATCATGGCGAAGACATAAAAAACGGGATAAGAAAGGTCAGCGATAAACCAGTTGGTGCAATTTATTTAACCCACAAACATCCTGATCATATAGGCAATGCCCTATCACTGCAGAAAGCCTTAGAGAATCATCCTCCGATATATATCGGAGAGCCGGACTATGATTTTCTCTATAGAATATGGAAAATATTTTGGAGAGTGCCTGCAGACTACTTAGACCAGAACTTTAAAAAATTGCCTATCAATCCTGAAGAAAAAAAGGTGGAAGAGTATAACCCTGTCTATGCAGGCAGCCTGAAAGAAGGCTGGGAGTATTATCCTGCATGTTGCCATAGTGCAGGAAATGTTGTTTACTTCCATAAAAAGCTGGGAGTTATCATTGTGGGCAACTGGTATCAGGGCTGTCTGGAAAGAGACAAGCCTATCAAGAGCTTGATGGCGAAGGAAGGGATCACAACACTACTTTTCTCGCATCCACACAGCATAGCCCAGATCTGTAATGATAAGGACCAACCTATTGACATGAAACATTACGAACCAACACCTGATACAAAAGAAACACCAAAGTAAAGGAAACATGAAAGTGGGCAGGGGATGCTACTCTGTTCACGGTGATGGCTTTGTATACTGCACCATCTCCATAATACGCTTTGGCGTGCCGGGAGGGCCGTCAGGTCCTTCGTAATAGACCAGATAGTGAGGTGCCTCGACACTGTACCATGCGTCCATTTTTGGGAAAAAGGCTCCAATAAAGCCGTCCATACCGAATTCAAGCTTATAACAATCAAAGGTCCCGCCCTTCACCGTTATTCTTTCTCTCCCTTTATAATTTACACTCATGGAATAGGAGTTCCTTTTCTGCTCTCCGTAATACCCGACTTTGAGATTCTCCAAGGTGCCGAACGGGAATCCGCGCAGGATATAGGTGAGAATAGAAAAATCGGCTAATTTCATTGCGCCGTTCTCAAAGGTCGGCTTTTCATCAATCACCGTCAAGACGGTATCAAGGGTTGCAGCCTGAAATTTCCTGACGGTATGAATCGATACAATAGCCATTGTCTCCCCGAGAAGTTTGATCTTTCTGTCCAGAAGCTTTGATGAAGAGGTTATCTCATAGAACTGCTTATCCCCTTCCCTCTTTATCGCAATCTCTTCCACCACGCTGATAGTACTATCTCCGGTTCGGCAACTA
>Ga0315280_10005869_pt1 | contig 17265 bp, 13 predicted proteins | sample YL17G06_40_MG_FD_203697 | JGI IMG/M metagenome (GOLD analysis project Ga0315280, IMG submission 203697) | Sediment microbial communities from Yellowstone Lake, YNP, Wyoming, USA - YL17G06_40 | ecosystem: Environmental > Aquatic > Freshwater > Lake > Sediment | place: USA: Wyoming | collected...
CCAGCCATCTTGTGGGCGACATTGACCGCAGCACCAAGGTCGACGGCGGCGACTGGATTCTGCTCCAGCAAAGCCTGGGCCTTTGCCGGGGCGACAGCGGCTATAATCCGGGCGCGGATTTGAACGGGGATGAGTGCGTGAACGCATCGGATGAGACGCTTCTGCTCGCTAATTTTGGACGCACTTATTGAACGGTATCAAAAAAATTGGCTGCTCCTATATTGCCGCTCTGAGTCACGGTCTGGCGGGGAACCATAACGAGGTTGTCCAATCATTTATTTCACCCTGCCGATTTTGGCTTTTATCTTGGGGTATTACTCCACAGAGCTAGTGACAAACGGCAAATTTTTGCAGTTTGACAAAGAAAGGTCTTTGGTTATTATAAAAGTTCACGCTGGGGTAGCTCAGACGGAAGAGCGGCTGACTTGTAATCAGCAGGTTGTGAGTTCGATTCTCACCTCCAGCTCCAGCTTAAAATCCTGTGGAGGGGTGCCCGAGCTGGCCAAAGGGAGCAGACTGTAAATTTGCCGCCGCAAGGCTACGGGGGTTCAAATCCTCCCCCCTCCACCATTCTGCTTCGCTCCTGAAAGGAGCTACGCAGAATGCCCTTCGAAGTTCCGCAGAACGGAACGAAGTAGGGCAGACCTCTTTAAAATGTGAAGCACCTGCCCGCGGAAGTTTTAACAAAGGCGGGCTGTGTGCATAGGATTGAGAGCGGAGCTTCGGCTGGCAGGCTGTCTTGCTTCGCTCCCGAAGGGAGCTATGCGGAATGAATTCTGCGGCACAGGAACAGGGTAGTGGGGGCTTAAAGTTAAGGACCGGGTCTTATCATCTGCGACATAGCGGGGTGCGGGGCCTGATGATTGAAAATTAAATTTTTTTGGTTACAATATAGGACGACATAACGAGCGGGAATAGCTCAATTGGTAGAGCATCAGCCTTCCACGCTGAGTGTTGCGGGTTCAATTCCCGTTTCCCGCTCCAGCAATTTGACTCTCTTTTGAATTTCGGTTATTATCAAAAATTTAAAAGAGAAAAGGAGTGGTGTAAGTATTTTTGCGCGTTTTTCGCCCAAGTGGCTCAGTCGGTAGAGCACTTCCTTGGTAAGGAAGTGGTCGCCGGTTCGATTCCGGCCTTGGGCTCCAGAGAGTTAGGCCAAAGGAGGACTGATAAAAAATGGGCAAGGCTAAATTTGAGCGGAAGAAGCCGCATGTGAATGTTGGGACCATCGGCCACATTGATCATGGCAAGACCACTCTGACAGCCGCGATCACCAAGGTTATGGAGGAAAAGGGTCTGGCCAAATATATCAGCTACGATGAAGTAGCGAAAGCATCCATCTCCCAGGGCCGCCGCGACGAGACCAAGATTCTGACCATTGCCACCTCGCATGTTGAGTATGAGAGCCAGAAGCGCCATTACGCGCACATCGACTGTCCGGGTCATGCGGACTACATCAAGAATATGATCACGGGTGCGGCGCAGATGGACGGCGCGATTTTAGTGGTGAGTGCGGCTGACGGCCCCATGCCTCAGACCCGGGAGCATGTCCTTCTTGCCCGGCAGGTGAATGTGCCCTTCATAGTTGTCTATCTTAACAAAGTGGATATGGTTGACGACCCGGAGTTGTTGGACCTGGTAGAGCTTGAGGTCAGGGACCTTTTGAACAGCTACGAATTTCCGGGAGACAAGATTCCGATCATCAGAGGCAGCGCGCTGAAAGCGCTTCAGGGCGACAAGGGTGATATGGGCGAGGGCTCGATCATCAAGCTGATGGATGCGATTGATCAATACATCCCGGAGCCGGTGCGCGACATTGACAAGCCGTTCCTTATGCCCATCGAGGATGTGTTTTCGATCAGCGGCCGAGGCACGGTGGTCACCGGCAGAGTCGAGCGGGGAATCCTTTATCCCAACAACGAGGTTGAGATTGTGGGCATCCGTGCGACGATGAAGACGGTTGCGACCAGCATCGAGATGTTCCGGAAGGTTCTGGACGAGGGAAGAGCTGGAGACAACATCGGGATTCTCTTGCGGGGCACGAAGAAGGAAGAGGTTGAGCGGGGCCAGGTTATAGCTAAGCCTGGGAGCATCACTCCTCATGCCAAGTTCAAGGGCGAGGTTTACATTTTGACCAAGGAAGAGGGCGGGAGACACACCCCGTTCTTCACCGGATACCGTCCCCAGTTTTATTTCCGAACCACGGATGTTACCGGCACGGCTGCGCTTCCTTCGGGGGTGGAGATGGTTATGCCCGGGGACAATGTCAACCTTGAGATCAACCTGGTGGTTCCGATCGCGATGGAAGAGGGGATGCGGTTTGCGATCCGGGAAGGCGGCCATACCGTGGGCGCAGGAGTCGTAACCAAGATTTTGGAGTAAAGGCGGGCCTGGTTTATGGCTAAGGATGCGAGAGTAATTGTCACGCTGGCTTGCGAGGAATGCAAGGAAAGGAGTTACACCTCGAGCAAGAACAAAAAAACCACTCCTGACCGTATCCAGTTGAAAAAATATTGTCCGCGCTGCAAGAAGCACACCTTGCACAAGGAGACCAGATGAAAGCGCACAGGCCAGTAGCTCAATTGGCAGAGCACCGGACTCCAAATCCGGGGGTTGGGGGTTCAACTCCCTCCTGGCCTGCCAGCTAAAGCGAGGAGTAAAGGATGTTTTTTACGAACGACAGAGTTTTTACTTACAGCCTTTATGCGCTGGCCGGGGTGGTCTGGTTTGTGCTCTGGAAATTTTTTGACACCCTGGTCAGATTGGTGCCGACTTTGAGTTTTGCTTTTGGAAACCAAACAATTTATCTTTTGCCCCTTGTCACTCTCGCTATCAGCGTTGCCTTGGCCGAAGCTGTCAGAAGGAATGCCAAAGCCAAGGAATATGGAGTGGATGTGGTGGTGGAGACGAAAAAAGTCACCTGGCCTAACCGCAAGGAATTGCAAGGGTCAACTTTGATCGTGATCGTTATGTCCCTGGTCGCCACGGTGATCATTTTTGGGCTGGATAAACTTTTTGAATCGGTCATCAAGCTCATTTTCTAACCCGCTAACAGAGAGCAATGGAAGAGAGAAAACTTAGTTGGTATGTTGTTCACACTTACTCCGGCTTTGAAGAGAAAGCCAAGGAGATGCTGGAGGAGCGCATTAAGCAGGCAGGTCTTGAGAGCAAGTTCGGAGAGGTCTTGATCCCGAGCGAGGAGGTCGTGCAGCTGGTTGACGGCAAGAGAAAGGTCAGCCACCGAAAGTTCTTCCCCGGTTACATCCTGGTGCAGATGTTTCTTGATGAAGAGAGCTTCGCACTGGTCAAGGGAACGCCCAAGGTGACAGGTTTTGTCGGCGGCATGCTTGACGCTCCGGCCATACCCGAGGATGAGGCTTTTAGGCTGACGCAGCGGATCAAGGAAGGCATTAACCGGCCCAAGCTCAAAGACGAGCTTGGGCGGGGAGATGTGATCAGGGTGATTGACGGCCCGTTCGCGAATTTCAACGGCATCGTTGACGAGGTCAAGCCGGAGAAAGGCAAGGTGCGGGTTCTGGTCAGCATCTTCGGAAGGCAGACGCCGGTGGAGCTGGATTTCGTCCAGGTGGAAAAATCTTGAGGTGAGATGATATGAAGAAGATAAGCGCCAAAATAAAACTTCAGGTTCCCGCGGGCCAGGCCACAGCCAGCCCGCCGGTCGGGCCCGCGCTCGGCCAGCACGGAGTGAACATTGCTGAGTTCATAAAGAAGTTCAACGCGCTGACGAGCAAGGAAGAGCCGGGGATATTGATCCCGGTTCTGGTCACGGTTTACCAGGACCGCTCGTTCACCTTTATCACCAAAAGCCCGCCGGCGTCGGTGCTCTTGAAAAAAGCGGCCAAGATCGCCAAAGGCTCGGGCGAGGCGGGCGTGAATTTCGCGGGCCAGGTGACCAAGGATCAGGTGCGGGAGATAGCCAGGCTCAAGCTCGCGGACCTGAATACCAAGAACCTTGAAGCCGCAATCAAGATTATTGAAGGCACCGCGAGAAGTATGGGCATAGAGGTGGTTTAAGGAGGAGATGATGCCGGCCAGAGGTAAAAGATACAAGGCGCTCAGAGAGAAAGTTGACCGGACAAAGCTCTACGCTCCGGAAGATGCAATCAAGCTTTTGAGCCAGCTTAAGTCCGCCAAGTTCGATGAAACCGCGGAGGCCGCGTTCCGCCTGGGAGTTGACCCCAAGCACGCTGACCAGATGGTCCGGGGAGTGGTTATGCTTCCCAACGGGCTGGGCAAGCCGGTGAAGGTATTGGTTTTTGCCAAAGGCGAGAAGGAGAAAGAGGCGCAGGAAGCCGGAGCGGATTTTGTCGGCTCGGATGACCTGATCAAGAAAATCCAGGAAGGATGGATGGAGTTTGACAAAGCGGTCGCAACACCGGATATGATGGGCCAGGTGTCCAAGCTCGGAAAAGTGCTGGGGCCAAGAGGACTGATGCCAAACCCCAAAACCGGCACCGTGACCTTTGACATCAAAAAAACGGTGCAGGAGCTCAAGAAGGGAAAGTTTGAGTTCAGGGTGGAAAAAGCGGGAATAGTGCACTGCGCGTTCGGCAAAATATCTTTCGGGCCGGAAAAACTATGCGAGAATTTCACCGCGGTGGCGGATGCCATTCTCAGGGCAAAGCCGGACACCGCGAAAGGAACTTACATTAAGTCAATTATGGTAAAAGCCACCATGAGCCCGGGCATAAAGGTTGACCCGCTCAAATTGCGGGAATTGAAAGCCGCGTGAGTTTTTTTACAGGAGGCGGTTGTGAAAAAGCAGGAAAAAATTGATCTGGTTTCAGGCCTGAAAAAGGATTTGAGCGGGGTAGCGGCTGTGCTCGCCTTGAACTTCCAGGGACTCAAGATGGAGGAAATCAGCGAGGTCAGGGCAAAAATCAAGGAAAGCGGCGGCGATTTTCGGGTGATCAAGAATAATCTTATTAAAATCACTGCTGATCAGGCGGGACTTAAAGAATTGCATCAATTCCTGGAGGGGCCCACCGCGCTGGGATGGCATAACAAGGACCTGGTGGTTCTTTGCAAGATTATCGCTGAATACACCAAGAAATTTGAAGCGCTCAAGTATAAAGGCGGGCTGGCTGAAGGCAAGCCTCTGGACGAGGCCGGGATGCTGGCAATTTCCCGGCTGCCTAGCAGGCAAGGGCTTCTCGCGCAATTGGCTGGAGGGCTTGCGGCCGGTCCCCGGAATCTGCTCTGGCTTATGCAAGCTCTGCCCGCGAAGATGGTCGGGCTTATGGTCTCTTTAAAAGACAAGAAGAAGTAGAAAATCTTAAGCGAAAAGAAGGAGGATAGACCCGTGGGAGAGAAAGCTATGGCAAGTGAAGAGCAGGTGTTTGAGTTTTTTGACAGCCTGACAATGCTTCAACTCAGCGACTTCATCAAGAAGTTCGAGTCGCGCTACGGCGTGACCGCAGCCGCGCCGGTTGCAGTCGCGGCCGTGGGCGCATCCGCGGGAGCCGCACCGGCTGCTGAGGAGAAAACCGAGTTCACCGTGACTCTCAAAGAGGTCGGCGATAAGCGGATTGATGTGATCAAGGAAATCCGCCAGATCACCGGGCTCGGATTGAAAGAGTCCAAGGAACTCGTTGAGAAGGCTCCCAGCACCGTGAAGGAAGGCGTGACCAAGGACGACGCTGAGAAGATGAAGCAGAAACTCGAGGCCGCAGGCGCGAAGGTGGAAATTAAATAATCGACAACCGATGCGCAACCGCATTCAGCCAAGGAGGCTAAATAAATGAAGAAGCAGGCGTTGCCCGCTCGGCTTCGGAGGGACTTCTCCGCGATTCCCGGAATTATGGAAATCCCCAACCTGATCGAGATTCAACGGAGAAGCTACGAACAGTTTCTCCAGATGGATATCCCGCCCGAGCAGAGGAAAAACGAGGGGCTGCAAGCGGTGTTCAACAGCGTGTTTCCCATCAAGGACGCCAAGGAAAATTGCTCGCTTGAGTTCGCGTCTTATCGTTTCGAGATCCCCAAATTCTCGGAAAGCGAGTGCCGAGAGCGCTGGATGACCTACGGCGCGCCCATGCAGGTCAAAGTGCGCTTGGTGGTGTGGAACATCGATGAGCAGACCGGCATCCGCACGCTCAGGGACATCAAGGAGCAAGAGGTTTACTTCGGAGAAATGCCGCTTATGACCGACAAGGCCACCTTTGTTGTCAACGGCACCGAGCGGGTGGTGGTGAACCAGCTTCACCGCTCGCCCGGGGTGTTCTTTGACAATGACCGGGGAAAAACCCACACCTCGGGCAAGGTGCTTTATTTCGCAAGGATTATCCCCTATCGCGGGTCGTGGATCGATTTCGAGTTTGATCATAGGGACATTTTGTTCGTCCGGATTGACCGCCGTCGCAAGCTGCCCGCGACCATACTTTTGCGCGCGCTCGGGTTCACCACCGAGGAGCTCTTGAATTTCTTCTATCAGACGGAACGGGTCTATTTTGAGAAGGGAAAAATTTACAAGTTGGTCAATCCCAAGGTTCTGGAAGGCCAGAACGCGACCTCAGAAATAAAGCACCCGAGAAGCGGCGAGGTCATTGTGCCCAAAGGCAAGAAGATCAAGGCCAGCCACCTCCGCCGGATGGCTGAAGCACGCGTGGAGCAGATCAAAATTGATGAAGACGAGCTCTTGGGCAGGGTTTTTGCGCACGACATCTTTGACCCGGAAACCGGCGAGGTTCTTTTTGAGGCCAACGAGGAGCTGGACTCGGAAAAAATAGCCCTTCTCAGGAAGCAGGAGATCAACCAGTTTGACCTTATCTACTTCGATAATATAAGGATAAGCTCCAGCCTCCGGGACACGCTTCTTATGGACAAGGCCACCACCCCGGAAGAGTCCAGGCTGGAAATCTTCCGCTGGCTCAGGCCCGGAGACCCGGCAACCCAGAAAAACGCGGACCAGCTTTTTGAAAGCCTGTTCTTCAACCCGGAGCGCTACGATCTGGGCCGGGTGGGAAGAATGAAAATCAACCAGAGGCTTCAGCTCTCCATACCCGAAGATGTCCACATCCTGACCAAGGAAGACATTATGGCCGTGGTCAAGTATCTGATCGGCCTGAAAGACAGGAGAGGAGAGCCGGACGACATTGACCATCTTGGCAACCGCCGGGTGAGGAGCGTGGGAGAACTGCTTGAAAACCAGTTCAGGATCGGGCTGGTGCGTATGGCGCGCACGATCAAGGAGCGGATGAGTTTCCAGGAAATCGATACCCTCCTTCCCCATGACCTGATCAACGCCAAACCGGTGATGGCCGCGATCAAAGAATTCTTCGGCTCATCCCAGTTGAGCCAGTTTATGGACCAGACCAACCCCTTGAGCGAAATCACGCACAAGCGGAGGCTCAGCGCCTTGGGCCCCAGCGGTCTCACCAGAGAGCGCGCAGGGTTTGAGGTGCGGGATGTCCATTCCACTCATTACGGCAGAATCTGCCCGGTGGAGACGCCGGAGGGGCCGAACATCGGTTTGATCTCCAGCCTGACCACCTACGCGCGCGTGAATGACTACGGCTTCATCGAAACCCCGTACAGGCCGGTTAAAGACGGCGTGGTGACCGATGAGGTCGTTTACCTGAGCGCATGGGGCGAGGAGAATCATACCATCGCACAGGCAAACGCTCCCCTTGATAAAAAGGGTAGGCTGCTCGGCGAGTCAACCATCGCGCGGCGGAGAGGAGAGTTTGTGCTGGTGTCGCCCGATGAGATCGACCTGATGGATGTCAGCCCCAACCAGGTCGTGAGCGTGGCAGCCAGCCTGGTGCCGTTCCTCGAACACGACGACGCCAACCGGGCTCTGATGGGGTCCAATATGCAGCGCCAATCCGTGCCCTTGCTCAAGACCGAGGCGCCAATCATCGGCACCGCTATTGAGGGAAGCGTCGCGAGAGACAGCGGCGCGTGTATCCTGGCAAAGCGTTCAGGCACGGTCGCAAGCGTTGACGCGACAAGGATCGTTATCGAGGCTGAGGAGCCGGGCGGGGACGGCGACCGGGGGGTTGACATTTACAACCTGATCAAATTTCGCAGGTCCAATCAGGGCACTTGCATCAACCAGCGGCCTATTGCCAAAAAGGGCGACCGGATTGAAAAAGGCCAGGTCATCGCCGACGGCGCGGCCACCGAGGGCGGAGAGCTGGCCCTGGGCAAAAATGTGCTGGTAGCATTTTTACCCTGGGGCGGATACAACTTTGAGGACTCAATCCTGGTCAATGAGCGGTTGATCAAAACCGACATCTTCACCTCGGTTCACATCGAAGAATTTGAGTGCACTGCCCGGGACACAAAACTGGGCCGGGAAGAGATAACCCCGGATATTCCCAATGTCGGCGAGGAAGCGCTTAAAGATTTGGACGAGAACGGAATTGTCCGGATCGGCGCGGAAGTCAAGCCCGGAGACATCCTGGTTGGAAAAATTACACCCAAGAGCGTGACTCAGCTTTCGCCCGAGGAGAAGCTTTTGCGCGCAATCTTCGGCGAGAAGGCCGGCGATGTTAAAGACACTTCCCTCCGAGTTCCGCCCGGGGTTGAGGGCGTGATTATTGACGCCAAAATTTTCTCGCGCAAGACCCCCGGAAGAGATGCAAAGGGCAAGCAGGTTAAGAGTGCGGACGAGGAGCGGCTGATCCAGGACCGGGATGACGAGGTCCGGATCATCAAGGACCAGGCAATGCGCCGGGCGCTCAAGATGATCGGGGGCAAAAAGCTGAACGCCAAATTCACTGATCCCAAGAAAGGCAAAATTACGATCAAAAAAGACACCGAGGTCAACGAGGAGCTTCTTAACGAGCTCCCCATCGAGTTCTGGAGCCAGCTTCCGCTTGAGGTTGAACCTGAAACCGAGATGGAAGTGTCCGCAATCGTTGACCGCACCCTGGAGCAGATCGATCTGGTTGACAAACTGATCCAGGAAAAGATTGAACGGCTTTACAAGGAAGAAGAACTTCCTCCCGGAGTGCTCAAAATCGTCCGGGTTTATGTCGCGATCAAGCGTTCTTTGTCTGTGGGCGACAAGATGGCCGGCCGGCACGGGAACAAGGGAGTGGTGAGCAGGATTCTGCCTGAGGAGGACATGCCCTATCTCCCGGACGGAACCGCGGTTGACCTCGTGCTTGACCCGCTCGGGGTGCCGAGCCGGATGAATGTCGGCCAGATTCTTGAAACCCACCTGGGCTGGGCGGCCCGCAAGCTGGGCGAAGACATCGACCGGATGATCAAGGAGAAATTTGGGCCGGACGAAATCCGGAAAAAGCTCAGGAAGATATACACCTCCGACCGGGCGGCCAAATGGATGGAAGAACTTGACGACAAGTCCATAATGGCCGTGGCCCGGACGATGAAAAAGGGCGTGTGGATGGACAGCCCGGTGTTTGACGGCGCCAAGGAAGAAACCATAAAGGACTTTCTGGCCGAGGCCGGCCTTCCCGGCACCGGACAATCCGTGCTCTTTGACGGCCGCACCGGCGATCCTTTCAACCAGGACATCACCATCGGATATATGTATATGCTTAAGCTGCATCACCTGGTTGACGAGAAGATTCACGCCCGGTCCATCGGCCCTTATTCGCTTGTCACCCAGCAGCCGCTCGGGGGCAAGGCCCAGTTCGGAGGACAGCGGCTGGGAGAGATGGAGGTCTGGGCCATCGAGGCGTATGGCGCGGCTTACACGCTCCAGGAATTCCTGACCGTCAAGAGCGACGACATCCAGGGCCGCACCAAGATGTACGAGAATATCGTGAAAGGCAGGAACGAGTTTGAGGCCGGCCTGCCTGAATCGTTTAATGTGCTGGTCAAGGAATTGCAAAGCCTGGCTCTTAATGTGGAGCTTTTGAAAAAGGCGGAAGAATGAATAACAGTCAAAACCCTGGAAGGAGGGTGCCGGTTTGAAACATCTGGCATTCGGACTTTTTGAGGAACCGAAAAAACCGATCAGTTTTGACGCCATCCAGATCAGTCTGGCCAGCCCGGACAAGATCAAAGAATGGTCTCACGGCGAGGTGAAAAAGCCGGAGACCATCAACTACCGGACTTTCAAGCCCGAGCGGGACGGACTTTTCTGCGCCAAGATTTTCGGCCCGATCAAGGACTATGAGTGCCTGTGCGGCAAATACAAGAGGATGAAGCACCGAGGCATCACCTGCGAAAAATGCGGCGTGGAGGTCATCCCCAGCCGGGTGAGAAGAAGCCGGCTCGGGCATATAGACCTGGCAACGCCTGTAGCTCATATCTGGTTTTTCAAAAGTCTGCCCTGCTACATTGGCCTGCTTCTTGATATTTCCAGCAAAGAGATCGAGCGGGTCATTTACTACGAGGCTTATGTCGTGGTTGACCCGGGCAACTCCGACCTGGAGACCGGCACGGTCCTGAGCGAGGAGCAATACCGCAAATACCAGGCCGACGGCAATAAATTCGAAGTCGGCATGGGAGCGGAGACAATCAAAAAAATTCTCGAGGCTCTGGACATGGAAGCGCTCCGCAACAAGCTCCGCCGGGAAATCCAGGACACAAACTCGGAAGCCAAGCGGGTAAAACTCGCCAAGCGGCTCAGGCTGGTTGAGGGCTTCATCGCCTCCCAGAACAAAGCATCCTGGATGATCCTCCAGCGCATCCCGGTGTTGCCGCCCGACCTTCGCCCGCTGGTGCCTCTTGACGGCGGAAGATTCGCAACCAGCGACCTGAACGACCTCTACCGGAGAGTCATCAACCGGAACAACCGGCTGCGCCGGCTGATCGAGCTGAACGCGCCGGAGATCATCATCAGAAACGAGAAGCGGATGTTGCAGGAAGCGGTTGACGCTCTTTTCGATAACGGCCGAAGAGGCCGCGCGGTTGCGGGTCCGAATAAGCGTCCGTTGAAAAGCCTTTCGGATATGTTGAAAGGCAAGCAGGGAAGGTTCCGTCAGAACCTGCTCGGAAAGCGGGTGGATTATTCAGGCAGAACCGTTATCGTGGTCGGCCCGGAACTCAGGCTTCATCAGTGCGGCCTGCCCAAGAAGATGGGACTGGAGCTGTTCAAGCCCTTCATTTTCAGCAAGCTTGAAGAGCGGGGGCTGGCAAGCTCAATCAAGGCTGCGAAGAAGATGGTTGAGAAGGAAGAGCCGGTGGTTTTTGATATCCTTGAGCAGGTCATCCGCGAGCATCCGGTTTTATTGAACCGCGCGCCGACTCTTCACAGGCTCGGCATCCAGGGATTTGAGCCGGTCCTGATTGAAGGCAAGGCCATCCAACTCCACCCGCTTGTCTGCCAGGCGTTCAACGCGGACTTTGACGGCGACCAGATGGCGGTGCATGTGCCGCTCAGCCTGGAAGCCCAGGTTGAAAGCCGGGTCCTGATTATGAGCACCAACAACATCCTTTCACCAGCTCACGGCAAGCCCATAATCGGCCCCACCCAGGATATCGTGCTCGGAATCTATTACTTGACCCGCGAGAATCCCTTTGCCAAAGGCGCGGGCAAGGCGTTTGTGGACTCAAATGAAGTCGAAATGGCATACGCGCACCACGAGATAGATGTTCACGCACCCATCAAGATCCGGGTCAACGGCAAGATCGAGAAAACCACGGTGGGCAGAGTGCTTCTCTACGAAATCTGCCCGCCTCAGATCCCGTTCGATATGGTCAACCAGGTGATGAAGCGCAAGGAACTCGACAATCTGATCTACTACTGCTACCGGAACGCAGGACTTAAGGAGACGGTTCTGCTTTCCGACCGGCTCCGCACCCTCGGATTCAACTACGCAACCCTGGCCGGGATCAGCATCGCGATCGACCATTTGAAGATTCCCGCCAAGAAGCAGGAAATTTTGAATAAAACCTACAAGACGGTTCGAGAGATCGAGAGCCAGTATCAGAACCAGGTCATCACCGCCGGCGAGAGATACAACAAGGTGGTTGACCTCTGGGGCAAGGCGACCGAAGAGCTGGCTGACGAGCTGACCAGAGAGCTTTCCATCGACAAACTTAAAGGCCCGGAAGGCGAAGAGATTGAATACCAGAGTTTCAACCCGATTTATATGATGGTTGACTCCGGCGCACGCGGATCAACCCAGCAGGTCCGCCAGCTTTGCGGTATGCGCGGGCTGATGGCAAAACCGAGCGGAGAGATCATTGAAACCCCCATCACCGCCAGCTTCCGCGAAGGTCTGACCGTGCTCCAGTACTTCGTCTCAACCCACGGCGCGCGCAAAGGTCTGGCCGACACCGCGCTCAAGACCGCAAACTCCGGATACCTTACCCGCCGGCTGGTTGACATCGCGCAGGATGTGATGGTCACCATGCAGGACTGCGGAACCCTGGACGGGATCGAAATGACCCCGCTTTTAGAAGCCGGAAAGGTCATCATTCCCATCTCCGACCGGGTGGTCGGCAGAAACGCGCTGCGCGAAATTCGCGACCACCTCGGAAAAGTTATCGTCAAAGCCGGCGAGATGATTGACGAGGACGCGGCCAGGACGATTGAGCAGGAAGGAATTGAGCGCGTTCTTATCCGCTCCGTGCTGACCTGCCAGGCTCCCTGGGGGGTCTGCACCGAGTGCTACGGTTTGGACCTGGCGCGCGGACACAAGGTTCATATGGGCGAGGCTGTGGGCGTGATCGCCGCGCAATCAATCGGCGAGCCCGGCACCCAGCTGACTATGCGAACCTTCCACATCGGAGGCACGGCCGCGGGCCAGATGCAGCAATCAACCCATGTCGCAACCTCAACCGGCGCGGTCAAATTCGTGGATGTCAAGACGGTCACCAAGAAAGACGGCACCCAGGTCTCAATGCGGGGCGACAGCCACATTGTAATCGTGGACGAAAACGCAAGGGAGCGCGAAAAGTTCCCCATCGTTTACGGCGCGTCTATTCTTGCCAAAGACAACCAGAAGGTTAAGCCGGGAACCGTTCTCGCGGAATGGGACCCCTACGCTCGTCCGTTCCTGACCGAAATCTCCGGCCGAATCAAGTTCGGAGACATCATTGAGCATGTCACCATGGAAGAGCAGACTGATGAGCGCACCGGACTCTCAACCAAGGTCGTAATCCCGTCCAAGCGCGCGGACCTGCAGCCGAGAATTTCAATCAAGGACGAGCAGGGAAAAACCATCAAGATATCAGGCACCGACAACTATGCTCGCTACTATCTTGCCATCGGCGCGCACCTGGTGGTGCAGGAAGGACAGGATGTCAGCGCTGGCGATGTCATCGCCAAGATTCCGCGTGAGACCGCTAAAACCAAAGACATCACCGGCGGCCTTCCCAGGGTGGTTGAACTGTTTGAGGCGAGGCGGCCCAAGGAAGCCGCGTTCATAAGCGAAATTGACGGCGTGGTCGAGTTCGCGCCCGAGCAAAAAGGAAAATACACGGTCGTGGTCCGTCCTACCGTGGGCGAGCCCAAGACCTACCTGATCCCGAAGGGAAAAGCTTTCGCGGTTCACAAGGGAGATTTTGTCAGGGCCGGTGACAAACTGACCGAGGGGTCCCCCAATCCCCACGACATCTTGAGGGTCAAAAAGGAGAAAGAGCTGGGCAAGTTCCTGGTCGATCAGATCCAGCAGGTTTACAAGCTGCAGGGCGTGCGCATCAATGACAAGCACGTTGAAGTCATCGCCCGGCAGATGCTCAAGCGCGTGAAGATCATCGAGCCGGGAGATACCCAGTTCCTGGTCGGCGATATTGTTGAGAAGCTGGTCTTTAATAATGTCAACGAGGAAGTGATCAAGAAAAGCGGCAAGCCCGCAACCGCGGAGCCCACCTTGATCGGCATCACCAAGGCCAGCCTGATCACGGACAGCTTCATAAGCGCGGCATCCTTCCAGGAAACAACCCGCGCGCTCACCGAGGCCGCGGTTTATGGCAAGATCGATTACCTGCGCGGGCTTAAAGAAAATGTTATTGTCGGCCGCCTGATCCCGGCCGGCACCGGCACCGAGGCGTACCGCGACATTGGCATCGAGGTTCCGGAGCAGGCCGAGGAAGAGGAGAAGGAAGCGGCCAAGGCCGAGGGTTGACAAACAGGGAAATGTTTATAGACTAATACCTTTAAATTAAGGGAAATCTGTATGCCGACGATCAATCAGCTGGTCAGAAAAGGACGGGTTAGAGCGTTCCGGAAGAGCAAGTCCCGGGCGCTTGAAGCCTGTCCGCAAAAACGCGGGGTGTGCACCCGTGTAACCACGATGACACCCAAGAAGCCGAACTCCGCGCTCAGGAAAATCACGAGAGTGCGTATGACCAACAGCATTGAAGTCACGGCATACATTCCCGGCATAGGTCACAACCTCCAGGAACACTCCCAGGTTCTGGTGCGGGGAGGCCGCATCAAAGACCTTCCTGGCGTCAGATACCATATCATTCGCGGGGCTCTGGATGCGGCCGGTGTTGAAGGCAGGAAGCAGGGCCGGAGCAAGTACGGCGCCAAGCGGCCCAAGTGAGGAGTTGAGATGTCGCGGAGAGGAAAAGTAGAAACGCGGAAACTGGTGCCGGATCCGGTTTACCATGATGTGGTGACCACGGAGTTCGTCAATTGCGTGATGCGCCGGGGCAAGAAGGCTGTTGCGGAACTGATTTTTTACGGCGCGATGGATATGATTCACGAGCGGACCAAGGAAGACCCGCTCGAGGTCACCAAAAAGGCGATCAAGAATGCCGCGCCTCTTTTAGAGGTGAAAAGCCGCCGGGTGGGCGGCGCCAACTATCAGGTCCCGGTGGAGGTTTCGGCTAAGAGGCAGCAGTCGCTCGCGATTCGATGGCTGATCCAGTTTGCCCGGGAGCGTTCCGAGCACACAATGGCGGAGCGGATTGCGCTTGAGATTATGGACGCGGCCGGCAACAAGGGCAACGCCATTAAAAAGCGGGACGATGTCCACAGAATGGCGGAGGCCAACCGGGCCTTTGCCCATTATCGCTGGTAAGAGAAATTTCCGGACCTTGGGCGTGAGATAAAGGAACAGGTATTCTCAAAATGAGCGCGATAGCTGAAAAAATAGCCGTGACTAGGCCGGTGCCGATTGAGCGCATCCGCAACATCGGGATTATGGCCCACATCGACGCGGGCAAGACCACGACCACCGAGAGGATACTGTACTACACAGGCGTGACTTACAGAATTGGCAATGTGGACGAGGGGACAACGGTCACGGACTGGATGATCCAGGAGCGCGAGCGCGGGATCACCATCACCAGCGCGGCCGTGAGCTGCAACTGGCGAGACCATCAGATAAATATTATCGATACCCCCGGCCATGTGGATTTTACGGTTGAGGTGGAGCGCTCGCTGCGCGTGCTTGACGGCGCTATCGCGGTTTTCTGCGCGTACGGAGGAGTTGAGCCGCAGTCAGAAACGGTCTGGCGCCAGGCCGACAACTACCGGGTGCCCCGTATTGCTTTTGTCAACAAGATGGACCGGCTCGGCGCTGATTTCTGCCGTGTGCTCAAGATGATGCAGGACCAGCTTGCGGCTGTGCCGCTCGCGATCCAGCTCCCCATGGGCGCGGAAGACAAGTTTGTTGGAATCATTGACTTGGTCAAAATGAAGGCAATCATTTGGGACGATGAAACGCTGGGAGCGAGGGTCCGCGAAATTTCCGTTCCGGACGAATACCTTGACCAAGCCAGGCACTATCGCGAGCTTATGCTCGAAAGACTAGCCGAGGCGGACGACCAATTCCTGCACCTTTACTTGGAAGAAAGAGATGTTGACGAGGAAATAATAAAAGGAGCCATACGCCGCGCAACGCTTGCCATGAAACTGACACCAACGCTTTGCGGCGCAGCATTTAGAAACAAAGGAGTGCAGCCGCTCCTCGATGCCATCGTCGATTTCCTTCCCAGCCCCAATGAGATCCCGCCGGTAAACGGCATTCACCCCAAATCCAAAAAAGAAGAAGCCAGAAGCGCAACTGACGAGGCGCCCTTCGCCGCGCTCGCTTTCAAAATCCAGTCCGACCCTTATGTCGGAAGCCTGACTTACATCCGAGTTTATTCCGGCCATGTCGCCAAGGGCCAGAATGTTTTCAACTCCATGCGCGGCAAGCGGGAGCGGATGGGCAGGCTCTTGAAGATGCATGCTAACAAGCGTGAGGATGTGAACGAAATTTTCGCGGGAGACATCGTCGGCATAGTGGGATTGAAATTGACAAAAACCGGAGACACTCTTTGCGCCGAGCATAAACCCATCGTTCTTGAATCAATGCATTTCCCGGAACCCGTCATTTCAATTTCAATCGAACCCAGAACCCAGGCTGACCAGGACAAACTCAAAAATTCCCTCTCCCGCCTTGAAGAAGAAGACCCGACCTTCCAGGTAAGATTCAATGAAGAAACCGGACAGACTATCATCTCCGGCATGGGAGAACTGCACCTGGAAATAATTGTTGACCGCCTGCTGCGCGAGTTCAATGTCCAGGCCAAGGTGGGAAAGCCCCAGGTGGCTTACAAGGAGAGACTGCTGTCTGCGGTGGAGACCGAGGGAAGGTTCATCAAGCAGACCGGAGGCCACGGCCAGTTTGGAGTGGTGGTGATGCGCTTTGAGCCGCTTGAGCCGGGCAAGGGATTCGAATTTGAGAGCCGGGTCCGCGAGGGCAGGATCCCCAAGGAGTTTATCCCCGCGGTGGAGCGGGGCGTAAAGTCAGCGACCGAAGTCGGAGACCTGGCCGGGTTCCCGGTCGTGGATGTCAAGGCAATACTTGTGGATGGGAAATATCACGAGGTTGACTCCAGCGAATTCGCGTTTGAAATCGCGGGCTCGCTTGCTTTCAAGGAAGCGATGAAAAAGGCGACAATGGTTCTTCTTGAACCGATGATGAGCCTGGAAGTGATCGTGCCTGATCAATACTTCGGCGAGGTGCTCAGGGACTTGAACGGCAGGAGAGGAGCGATCAACTCCACGGAAAACAGGCCCGGAGTGCAGATCATCCGGGCAATGGTGCCGCTCGCGCAAATGTTCGGATATGTGAACGATCTGCGTTCCCTGACCCAGGGCCGGGGCACATTCTCCATGCAATTCTCGCATTACCAGGGAGTTCCGGAATCGGTTAAAGAAGAGACATTGTTCACGGTAAGAGGATACTGAAAGGGAGGGACGAAAATGGGCAAGGCTAAATTTGAGCGGAAGAAGCCGCATGTGAATGTTGGGACCATCGGCCACATTGATCACGGCAAGACCACTCTGACAGCCGCGATCACCAAGGTTATGGAGGAAAAGGGTCTGGCCAAATATATCAGCTACGATGAAGTAGCGAAAGCATCCATCTCCCAGGG
>Ga0315280_10005871_pt1 | contig 17262 bp, 17 predicted proteins | sample YL17G06_40_MG_FD_203697 | JGI IMG/M metagenome (GOLD analysis project Ga0315280, IMG submission 203697) | Sediment microbial communities from Yellowstone Lake, YNP, Wyoming, USA - YL17G06_40 | ecosystem: Environmental > Aquatic > Freshwater > Lake > Sediment | place: USA: Wyoming | collected...
TGCTGACCTCTCCAAGCAACTTCCATCTGTGACTGCAGAAGAATTCAAATCGTTAGGCTCACGACGGCAGCTGACTCTGACCCCACACTTCTACAACAAGACATACACAGACCATGATTTCGGTATCCAGCTGAACAGGCGATACATGACGGCTTGGGGCGGGCACAGCCGATTCTTCTTCATTGACCTATCTGCTGGCCCGGGCTCAGCAGCAGAGCAACTGCCTCTACAATTGGCAGCTTCGATAAACCACATGAGTCCTGCCAACCCGTATTGGTCAAGTTGGTTGACCCAGTACATTGGCGATTACGTAGCTGGTGCCGTCTACAACATCTTCGTTCCAGACTTCATTTACCCACTAAACTACGCGCAGACTTATCGTCTAAAGATGTTCGTCTTAGATAATCGTTCGACGCCAATACCGCCAATTGAATCCGCGCTCGACCCTTCCGAGATAAAGGCTCAACTAAGTTCGCTCGTACCGTTTGCCAACGTTGTGGTGGAAACCAAGTTCCTGAAATTGACGGACTACACGGACCTCTTCAAGGTCGTTAAGTCCGCCACCTCACCGAGCCTGGTCGGGTTGACGCCTATTGTCGACGCACGTCCTATCTACAACTGGTTGAGCGCCTCAGCACAAGGAAATATCGCGAAATTCACGACGGTAACACGGGACCTGAATACCTATGATATCCCAATCTTTGTGTTTGCCTTTCAGGGAGACTACAATTTTGGCTTTACGTATAAGGAACTGATCGCCAAAGATGATTTTGGTAGAACGATCTGGGGCGTCTCCCTATACGACATGGTCATCATCAGTCACTCCGCTGAGGACTTCGAAAGAGAGAACTTCATCTCAAAAGGAAGGACCGCGTTAGGGTTCGGCTTCACGAATACCTTGATCCATGAAACTGGCCATATGTTGGGGTTGATGCATCCCTTCCAAACCTCGTACGACCCAACGGAAAACTTCGTCGCCTCAGTGATGGCCTACTACCCATATGAGGACGGCTTCAGTCAATTTGACAAGGATGCATTGCTCAGGGGGCACGCGGATCAGTTCATTCGAGGCGCGGGCGAATTGCTGAAATCTGCAAACTTCAACTTCGTCAACCAAGGCGACATAAACTCCGCCCAATCTATGCTCCGCGACGCAGAGACAGCGTATGACACGATGAACTACACGTCAGCTGCAGAAAATTCATTCTCTGCGTATGTCAGCGCATCCAGGGCGAACATGCTAGGCGGCGGAGGTGGCTTGTCTGGCCAATCACTCATCTTGGCTGTTGCATTCCTCTCGTTTCTGGTAGGAGTGCTGGTATCGTATGTGGTTGTCCGGCGAAGAACTCGCTCACGCTCCTCCGTTCTATCTACCGTTCCCAAGTGCTCCGTGTGCATGGGAGACCTTACGTGGATCCAGCAATACCAGAGATGGTACTGCTACCGATGCCAACGTTATGAATGAGACAAACCTCGATCAGTTCAATGACGTTTCCTGATCTTAGATAGCGGAAGCTTGTGCAGAAGAAACAAGGTGACGAATATGATTGAAACAACTGCAACTGTAATCCAGGCAAGAGTCAGCTCAATCGCATTGCCGTTTGGCACTCCTTGCGTAACGATCTGAGATTGGTTGACGTTGAGCCATCCGTACTTGACGCTGAGCAGCCCATTTTCTTTTGAGGTCCAAACATAGTCGACCCTCCCATTCGCGTCGTTGAGGGGACTGTTGTTGAAACTCCAGCGGACGCTTGGGTAAGTGTTCTCGCCGGAAGAGGTTAGCTTCTGCTCACGCGACCAGACCTGACTGTACTCCCTAAGGTAGATCTGCCCATCTGACTTCTCATAAAAGACGTACACGTTGTCTTGGTCGTCTACTGCCACAGAGGGGTTCTGTGCACTTGGTCCCGAGGTCAGGGCTGCTTGCTCCGACCAACCAGACCCGCCGAATAAGGAATAGTAGATCTGTGTAAGCGGGCCAGGCCCTTCATCCCACACAATGTAGATCTTGCCTCTCGAATCTATCGCCATCGACGGATTGTATGCATCTGTAAGTGGAGGGGACAAGACGATTTGCTCGTTCCAAGTCCCCGTCCAGCGTATGTAATAGATTTGATAGTTACGCCCATTGCTCTTGAACCATGCAACGTGCACATTGTTCGAGGAATCGACTGCCACTGTGGGGTTTACGGAATCTGGATAGCCCTGTGAAAGCTTGACTGGGCTTGACCAACCGCTTCCATCGTAGAAAGTATAGTAAACCTGGTACGCCGTCCCATCGAAGCCGTACCAAACCAAGTGGATGCGCCCCTTCGAATCGAAGCATGCGGAAGGGTATCCAGAATACGCCTCACCAGAAGTAAGTTGATGCTCATCAGACCATTCGCCTTTGTCGTATGTTCTGTAAAATATCTGGCCGTATTCTCCGATGAATTTTGTCCAGAACACATGAACCCGGTTTGTGGCATCGATGGCGATGCTTGCTCTCACGGACTGGAAATTGCCATTGCTGACTCGGCCGATCTCTCGCCATGTCCGTCCATTGTCTTCAGACTCTGAGAGGAAGACTTGAGAGGCGTTCTGCACCGGTTTCAGATAGACTACAAAAATGTCTCCGGTGCTATCCCTCACTATCTTTCTCTGGCTGCTGAAGGCAGTCGAGTTAGGCGACACGTTAGTACTAACTGTGCCAAAGTCCACTTGAGCGCGTAATGGCGGCATTGCGAAGGATACCAGGAGCAGAGCCTCAAGGAGACAGATGGTGATGTGCCGGTTTCTTGAAATCAACCGCAGATCACGAATACAAGACGACCACGATAAATGCTTCGTACGCCATAAAGAGGGCTAACTTAGCGTGCCAGAACGTAATATAGAGCAAGCAGGACGACTATTACCACGAGGAACGGAAGTAAAGTGGTTTGTAAGGCCGCGATGACTATGGCTGCATAATCCCTCCATTCCAAGTGAACCTCCTCGTCTCGCTTCTTTTCATTCGACAATACTGACCATCCCGTCTAGTCCCTCGAGCCCAAATATAAGACGGTAAGAGCGATTGCTATCAGACCAATCATCGCGTAGAGAGCTAGAGCAGACAGGCCAGTAGGCGTAGGGATAATTTCCGGTAGGAGCGCGTAGCCCCCTGACAACGCAAACAGGCTTGCCGATACGAGAATTAGCATCCTGCGGAATCTGTGCAAACATCCCCGCAGATTCAAGCTCGCGTTCTCACTTGTACCTTGCCTGATCTGTCGTGCTACAGATTGATACATTCCGAGAGATGAAGTGCCTTCTCCGAATGACAAGGCGATTGCCAGATGAGATGTGAAGATGACAAGCGGTGCGCCAAACGCAAAATCCGAGACCATAACGGCCAAGAACGCTACGTATCCAAAAGCATAGTTCAGCGTTAACGAAGCTAACAGAGCCGAGAAGACAGCTACCGTCAGAAAGAAATTCACCGCGTTAAGAAAGGGGTCTAGAATCGCGTCGAGAAATCCAACTTGCAGAAAGAGAAGAGGGTAAATGAGAAAGACAAGAAAGAGCCCTCCTCTCAGAGCTGCAATCTCCGACTCAGGCCCAAAGCTCATCTTCTGCATCAATGTCTCACCGGTCGCTCTTTGATGAGTGAAACCGCAGCTCGGATGGACGTGCCTACTGGAACCTCTATGACGCCCACTTCCGCATTCCTTAGGTGATGTATCACCGCAGCTCGCCGAAGAGCATACACGCGTATAGCCGCTTTGAAAAACGGATCAATCTCCCCTGTCGCAAGTTCAGGAGGAACTCTAGTTATCACAGTAACGCGTTTGCCCCTGCCTTTTATTTCAAGCACGGTGCGCGAGATGCTTTCTGAGGTTAGCGATGAAACGAGCAAGATCTCGCACGGTGGCATCTCCTCGATCAGCCTCTTGAGGTATGTCGACGGTTCCCCCGTGCCGCCCGGTTCTGCGGTTATGAGTTTGTCAAGTACACGCAACAGCTGCCGGCGACCGCTCTCGATCTGTGCATGAGAAACGCTCTCTCCAATAACAACCAATCCGAGACGGTTCCTAGTGCGAAGCAAGTAAGTCGCGATTGATGCAGAAGCCCTCACTGTCCATTTCAGGTCGTCGACGGAAGGAGCGGTTAGGTCGGTCATTAGGTAGATGTTGGTGACATGCTTGCGTTCGTACTCATTTGAAAGCAACGATTCACTCCGCGCCGATGCCTTCCAGTTGATCCTTCTCAGTTCGTCACCAGGCAGGTATTCTCTAATGCCAAAGAACTCTGTCCCAACACCTACGCTGCCTGATCTGAATGTGCCTATTTCGGGTTGAGCTGTACGCGAATCAAGCGGGAAATCTGAGAGATCTTCAATTGGGGGGAGGACAGTAAGGTAGGTCGGTTTGCCGGTTCTTGTCAAATTCATTTCTCTCAAGCCAAACTCATCGGTTGATTTCGCTATCGACGGAGGCAGCAAGTAGTGCCCTCTGAAATCAGCCCTCAACACACCACGTATGGTATCCTGCGAATTTGACCGAACGAGCGCGAGGTAACTCGGTCCGCCCTCAACGAGGCCTAATCCTTCAGGATAACCCTCAGAAACGTGGATGAGAGTGGGCTTAGCCGATTCATTCGTCATCGTTGTCGTCACGGTAACTGACTGTTCTTCCACCACGCGGTCGTTGGATAGCTGCCGTTGCAACAGTACTTCCCTATGTGGACTGAAGCCAAAGGCTAACGCCAAGATTAGAAAGGAGAAGATGATTGCCGAGGCGAGTATCAGACGACCAATTTGAAGGGCTAAGCCCAGCCACGCCAATATGATCGCAAGTTCAATCCACACAACCGCTCGACGGGTCCACACATCAGGGGGTGCGAGGAGCCTTCGTCTCATCCAATATTCCTCTAACGATTTCCTCGGCCTTCGTTCCAGCCAACCATGTCCCGCTCTTCAGAAGAAGCCTGTGCGACAATGCGGACACCGCAACGGTCTTCACATCTTCCGGGATAACGAAATCTCTACCAGCTAGGGCCGCCTTGGCTCTTGAGAGATGCAGAATCGCCAAGGACCCTCTCGGGCTCGATCCCAAGCCCACGAGGGAATGGCTCCTGGTTCGTTGGACTATTTCGACAACGTAGTCTTTGATTGCATCATCTACGTGCACTTCCTCGGTCACTTTCTGGGCGTCCAAGAATAGTTGGGGCGTCATAACGGATTTGACCTTGTAATCGTCAGTGTGAGAGGCGATGCGGCGCGAGAGAATGTCGATTTCTTCCTCCTTGTTTGGATATCCCACGCTGAGTCGCATCATGAAGCGGTCAATCTGGGCTTCAGGTAGAGGGTAAGTTCCCTCATATTCGATAGGGTTCTGTGTGGCAATAACAATGAATGGCCGTTCCAGACGATACGTGTCCCCTTCAATCGTGACCTGGCGTTCCTGCATGCTTTCTAGGAGGGCTGACTGCGTTTTCGGTGGAGCCCGGTTTATTTCGTCTGCAAGTAGTATGTTGGTGAAGATTGGCCCTTGCCTCAGCTTGAACTGTCCGTCTCTTCTATCCAGGATGTAGGTACCTGTTATATCGGCTGGTAAGAGGTCGGGTGTGAATTGGATCCTGCGGAACATGCAGCCCAAGGACTGTGCGAACAGCTTTGACATAAGTGTCTTGGCGAGCCCTGGAAAGTCCTCGAACAGAATGTGGCCATTCGCTAGGAACCCGGTGAGAACTAGTTCAAGCGTATGACGCTTTCCGACTATGACTGTGGAGACTTCTGAAAGTAGTTTGTCGCAAACGTCTCTCAACTCCTCCGCTTTCATGCTAACTCACTTGCCGCCTTCTCCAGGATTCTTGCCATCCTCTCGAATTCGATGACTACCTCGCCGCGTCGCAACGTGCCATTCACCGTTTCCTCTGATAATTGTTCTTCGACGAATTGAACCACCTCGGGGTCATTCAATATCCTGCGGATGAGTTCAGGCGACGGCGCTCTTGAGACCGGCAAACCCTTGGCCGCAAGCGCTGCGCTGACGATTGTCTCCGCCACCTCCTTTCGAACTGCTCGGAAGCTCGCAGGGCGTTGCAGCGACCGTCTGATTCTCCTTGCAAGGATTTCAGTTTCATCTCTTGCACGGCTTGTCAACTTTGGCCGTGCACTGTTGGTTTGAATTTGTCCTTGCTTGCGAGGAATTGCCGTTATGATGTCATGCAAGATGATTGCCGTGGAAGAAAGTAACATTAGCCACCATAGAAGAGATGTGAGTTCTGCAAGGGCATTCATTCCCAAATCGACCTCGCATTACTGCGTATCGCATCCCAGCACTCGTTGGCCTCCTCGGCCTCTCTTTGCGTTATCGCGTGCAGACTGAACTTTGCTTCCTCGAATAACACAGTCAGTTTCCGCAAGCTATCTGCAACCCGCGGTCTCATCAACTGAGTTCTCGAACAAATGTCGAACGGTGTATCCGACTCCGGAATTCTGAGGCCGGTCGCCTGCAAAGTCCTGCAAGCCAACCCATAGCATTGAATAACTGCTTCCCGAGGGGAATCTGCAAAGAGTTCCGCACTCAAGCTCGGGCGAGGCTGCAGCGAAGGAGGAGTACTCCTGTCTCGCCTCATCTTCAACAAGACAAATGCCAATGCTCCAAGCGATGCCAAGAGAACTAGCGCATTGGCACTGGTTGAATAGTATGGTGTGTTACTCAGAACGTTTTGGATCTGCATTAAGCTATCTTGAAATGAAGGCGGTTGCCGGACTAGGACCCCAGACGCTCCAGTTGTCTACTGCTGAGAAACGGTAAACGGTCGTGCCGTCAACGACATTGTGTCGACCAGAGGTCTGGGAGCATTTGCGGTCCCCACTCCCAACAATGATGCCACACTCACTGTGATTATCCCAATGAGTATTGCCTGTCTCCTGCGTTTCCTCGCCCAGTCAAAGAAATGGTAGGTGCTCACCAGCGCGAACAGAACGAACGGCAAGTATAGACCTATTTCTGCCTCCCATGAAGGTACGTGGGTGCCCGCTCTACCATCAATGATTCTTGTTTCAGCTGCCGCTGCGAAGGCAAGTAGAATGAGGGCGAGGCTTGCGAGAACTCCCTTCTCGCTCAGCCGCATTAGGACCTGCTTCCTAAACGCATCACGTCTTGCGTGACGTCTCCAAGATTGGTATTGGGGCCGAGAGCTTCAGGTCATAGTGGCATGAGACGAGGTGCCCTGGTTGGCGAGCTATGAGTGGTGGTTCCTTCTCAGCGCAGAACTCGGTTGCGTATGGGCACCGAGTTCTAAATCTGCAACCCGATGGAATATTGACGGGGCTTGGGACATCTCCAGCGAGCACGACGCGCTGTCTGACTAGTTCTGGATTGGGAATCGGTAGAGCAGATATGAGTGCGTGCGTGTACGGATGCTCTGGCCTTCGATAGACTATGTCCTTCTCGGCGGCTTCCATTATTGCTCCTAAGTACATGACACCGACGCGGTTACTCATGTGCTCAATCACGCTAAGGTTATGCGATATGAACAGGTAGGTGAGGTTGAATTCTTTCTGAAGATCTGAAAGCAAGTTCAGGATCTGGGCTTGGACTGAGACATCAAGGAATGATGTGGGTTCGTCGAGGATTATGACTTCCGGGTCCGTTGTTAGCGCTCGGGCGACTGCAATCCTCTGGCGTTGGCCGCCACTGAACTCGTGTGGGAACCTGTATAAGTGATCCTCGTTAAGTCCGACCCTCTTTATGAGATCCTTCGCCCTCTCGACGGCCTCTTCATCACTCCCAATTGTCTTATGATACTTCATAGGCTCAGTAAGTGCGCCTTTGATCGTCTGACGCGGATCAAGTGATGCATAGGGGTCTTGGAAGACTACCCCAAACTTCCTTCGTACCCGTCGGAAAGCTTCACCCTTCAACTTGGTTATGTCTTGGCCGCGGTAGATCATCTGACCCGCTGTCGGCTCAATCAACCGCAGAATACATCGGCCGACAGTCGTCTTTCCCGATCCAGATTCTCCAACGAGGCCGAACGTTTCTCCTTCCTTAATCTCTAAGTCGACCCGATCGACCGCTTTGACCCAGCCCTTTACTCTGCCAAGAATACCTCCAGTGATGGGAAACCATTTCTTTAGTCTTTTAATCTCTAGTACAGTTTGCGTCATGCTTTTCCTTCTCCGAAAAGGTGGCAGGCGACTGTGTGCCCTTTCCCAACGTGAATCAATTCGGGTTTCTCAAGCTTACATCTCTCGAACGCGAAGGGGCAACGGGGATGGAACCTACAACCCGTCGGCGGGTAGATCAAGTCTGGAACCGAGCCCGGAATTGTTTCAAGCCTCTCCATTCGGCGGTCAATCATAGGTATTGCTCGCATGAGTCCTTGCGTGTAAGGATGCAATGGGTTAGCGAACAGTTCCTTCACGGTGGCAAGTTCCACAATATTGCCCGCATACATGACCGCGACACGGTCGCATAGCTCGGCAACTACCCCGAGGTCGTGCGTGATTAACAATGTCGAGCCGAGCAATTTTTTCTTCAATTCACGGAGTAGTTCCAGAATTTGGGCTTGTATGGTCACATCGAGGGCGGTGGTAATCTCGTCCGCGATGAATAGGTCAGGGTTCCTTGCCAGAGCCATCGCGATCATGCAACGCTGGCGCATCCCGCCGGACAGTTCGTGTGGATACTGCTTGAGTGTCCTTTCCGAATCAGGAAGCCGCACTTCTGTCAATACGTCAATAGAGAGAGCCTTGGCCACCTTCTTTTTTGCAGACTTAGATATTTTCCGTGTGCTCTCGGTAGGTTCCCTTTCAGTCCCCGTTTTCTCGTCTTCGGCTTTAATTTCCATCAAGGCCTCTTCAGAGGCTTTCCTCTCCGCGGCCACGCGTGCAAGACGATCAGGGTTTAGAAGAAAAACCTCCTCGAGTTGTTCACCGATTGTGAGCACTGGATTGAGGAATGTTGTCGGGTCTTGGAAAACCATCGCAATGCGGTTAGCCCTAATCTTCCGCATTTCTTCAGGCGGCGTTTTAAGAAGATTATCGGCGCCGAGCATTATCTCCCCGTCAACTACCGACGCGTTCTCAGGGAGTAATCCAACAATCGTTAAGGCAGTAACTGACTTCCCGCACCCTGATTCCCCCACTAGACCGAAAGCCTCACCTTTCTTTACAACAAAGGTTACTCCATCCAAGGCTTTGACTTCGCCCGCATACGTGTGGAAGTTCAACCGCAGATCCTTCACTTGAAGTAACGCTTCGCGTGTGTCAGTGACTTCTGCTGCGCCTGCCAATTCTGCTACCTTCTCAGTCTTGGGTCGAGCACGTCTCTTATGCCGTCACCCATCAAGTTGAACGCAAGTGAGATTATCAGGATAGCTATGCCTGGGAAAGCAACGAGCCACGGTGCTTGGAATATGTATGATTGACCAGCAGTTATCAGCCGGCCGAGTTCGGGTGTCAGTGCAGTCGCTCCGAAACCCAGGAAGCTGAGACCAGCGAACGTAAGGATAACGCCGCCCAGATCCAATGTCGCTTGGACTAATACCGGGTAAATCGTGTTGGGGATGATGTGTCGGATTATTACTCTCAACCTTCCTATCCCTAAAGCCCGAAGCGCGTCTACGTAGAGTCGCTCCTTCTCTGCCAACACTTGACCCCGCAATATTCTGGCATAGCCCGGCCACCCAACAATGATAATCGCCAATATCAGATTGTTCAGTCCCCTTCCAAGAGCCGCGGCAACCGCCAGTGCGAGGACAAGGCCTGGGATGGATAGAAAAATGTCTGTTACTCGCATCATGCCTTCATCAATTTTTCCTCCTATGAACCCCGAGAATGCTCCAACTAGAACACCGATCACTAGATCAACGCCCACTATGGTGAGACTCGCCGATACGTCCAATCGCGTAGAGAGGATTATCACTTCGAATAGATCTCGGCCATAGTCATCTGTCCCTAGCCAATGCTGGGAGCTAGGGGGCATTAGGCGAATCGGCAGATTGATGCTCGTCGCGACGTCAGGCGAGATTATGACTGGTCCAACTATCGCGGTGATGATCACAGCCGCAGCGATTAATGTCCCGGCCAAGACGACTTTGTTCTGAACTAATAAGTGACCTGCAAACTTCAACTCCGCGATTGCCGGCGACCAACTCGAAGGTCTTTCTGATGTCATCCCATCTTGCCTCAGTACTTTATGCGGGGGTCCAAGTACGCATAGAGAATGTCCACGATGAGGTTCGCAGAGACGAGAACTAGTGCGGCGATTAGCGTAAAGCCCATTATTAGAGGGGCGTCATTGCGACCGATCGCGTTAACGGCGAGTCTTCCCATACCGGGCCAAGCAAATACAGTCTCGGTCAACGGCGCGCCGCCGAGCAAGGCGGCAACAGCTAATCCCGCCACGGTAACCGTGGGAATCATAGCATTCTTCAAGGCGTGACGGTAGATGACAACTCGCTCTGGCAGACCCTTTGATCGGGCCAAGATTATGTAATCTTGTCTCAGGACCTCAAGCATACTCGATCGCATAATCCTCATGATGACGCCCATGGAGATGAAACCGAGGGCGAATGAGGGAAGTATTAGGTGGGCAATGAGATCCTGTGTCATGATGAAATTCCCGGTGATTATGGAGTCAAGAACCATCAAGCCCGTGACTTGAACTACAGGATATTCGAGCGCTAGAGTCGCCTCATAGCGCCCATTTGAAGGGAGATACGGAAGACCTAGCAAATGGAAATAGTAAAAGAAAACGAGTTGAAGCACCAGACCAAGCCAAAACACAGGTGTAGATACTCCCGTCAGGGCTACCAATCGAGTTACGTGATCTGGAAGCTTGTTGTTTCTGAGAGCCGAGATAATACCGAAAGGAATTCCGCCTACGAGCGTCCATATTATCGCTGCAACGGTGAGTTCCATCGTTGCGGGAAAACGTGCAGCGAGACCTGGTAAGACGGGTTGGGAAAGCGACCTGGAATATCCCCAATCACCTTGGAGTAAGTTTCCAACATAGATAGCGTACCTGATGGGCCACGGGTCATTCAAATGGTAGTGTGCTACGATGGCAGCAATCTGGTCGGGGGTTGTTCTTTCAGTCATATAGAGTACTAAGGGATCAAGCAGCACCTGTGAAAGGAAGAACGAGATTATGGTCACGCCCAAAAGCACGAACACAAGCAAGAATAGTCGGCGGACCACGTATTCCAATATCTTCGTGACCGTTCACCGCAACACAGTTGCAGTCGCAGTGTGAGCTTCTTCCCAAAAAAAATAGTAGATGGGGCTCAAAGTCCCATATCTATCTTCGATAGCAAGGAATTCAGAACAGGCAGCTGCAAAAGTTCCGACAGGAGTGCCGATGGAGAGATGGCTTGCGCAGGTAATGGTCCGTATGTGTAGATCTTCTCGTTGAAGCCTATGAAGTACGTCGCGAACACAGGCCATAAGCCCTGCTTCGGGAAGACGACATAGTCCGGGCTCAGGCTCACGAGCTTGTGCTGGCTGAACCAGGTGTCCTTATCGACGAATTGAAAGATCAGGCCTCCCGTCACAGGAATTCCGCCAATGTCTGATGTGCCAGCTTTGAGGTCTAGTACTCTGGTATTGGGGTCGTCGATTCCTTTGATGATGACGTTCTTAACTGGTGCAACTCCCCGGCTCTCCGGTCCACCCCAGTAGTTGGGGTTTGTTTCTAGGATCACGGTCTGACTGGCTTTGTCCCAAGACTTCAACATATAGGGCCCCGTGCCGACCATATTCTCAGCCGGCCAAGCGTTCAATTCGTTATGGTAGTCTCCAGCCGTAACACCGTCAATGTACGGCGTTCCGTCGGTCGGTGCCGTCCAGTGCGCTTTGATTGCAGTCGGGCTAACTATCGCAGCTATGCTAAAGGCCATGACGAAAGACCAACCCGCGTACGGGCGTTCCAGGTGTACCGCCACAGTCATAGGATCGATTACCTCAACGGGCTTAGCATTGATCAGGTCATCCAGTTCGTCTTTGGTGTATTTGTCGCCGTAGCCGTTAGGGGCGCTCGGACCAGCATTGTTGTATTGCTTGCTATAATTCGCCCCACCACGAATTACCTGAGCCATGGCCCACGCCGGGCCGTCAGGATCGTCCATGATGAGCGCGCGCATTAGGCTAAAGTAAACCGCATTTGCGTCCAGGGGAGTTCCGTCAGTGAAGGTTATTCCAGGCCGAATATGGAAGGTGTACGTCAGGCCGTCTGGGCTAACATCATAACTACTGGCTAGCCAAGGAACTACTTGGTCTGCCTTGTCGCCCTTGAAGAACAATAGGGTTTCGTACACGTTCTGAATCACAGCGCCTCCTGCTGTTTCGTAATCAGTGGCAGGATCGAGAGTATCCGGCTGACCGATCGTTTCTTCGATGATGCTATCGGGATTGGGAGCCTTCGGATCCTTGGTCATCTCAGAGAAATAGAACCCGTAGATGGCTTGGTTGTATGACTCCAAACCCGACGCTACTGAAGCACCTACGCGTTCCTGAAGCCATGAGCGGCTTAGTGAAAAGGCAGTGCCGTAATTCATGAATAGGAAGGTGTAGTCGTCGTTGACTTTTGTTTCGATCTGTTTGATCATTTGTTCTCTTGCGGCTACGTCTTTTGTTCTCGCTTGGTCTTCAATTAGTTTTGTCACATCAGGGTTGTTGTATCCCATTCGGATGGCAAATGTCCCAGCGGTCCCATGTGCAAACGGCACAAGGAAATCGTCAGGGTCCACGTAGTCGACGATCCATCCCAGAAAGAATACGTTGGTTTGCTTGGTCCTCACAAATTGGAGGAATTGAGGCCATGCTAGGCCGACAACCTTGCAGAAAAGCCCAGTCTCAGTGCCGAAGCTGTTGATTGTGTTTGCTAGTATGGTGGCCGCTGTCTCACGGGCCGTATTCCCGATGTTGTACGTGATTTCGATTGTCTGTGGTTTGTCTTTACTGAAAGCATTTGCCGGTGTGATTGGGGTTGCTCCAGCTTCGAGCAGAAGCTGCTTTGCAGTCGCTGGATCGTATGGTGTTTCTGGGATCGAGGGGTCATAACCGAACATTCCCGGTGGGACTATCTGCGTTGCGGGTACAGCAAAGTCCTGCTGGACATCGTGAATGTATGCAGTTCTGTTGAACGCCAACGTGAAAGCCTTCCTGATCCTTACATCCTGGAAAGGCTGAAACGCCTGAGGAACCAAGCCGATCTCAGGTGGCGCTGGTTTAGGAATGGACAGGTATGCTCCAGCCGCTACGGCGGCCACAATTACGACGATGATTATTGCTGCCTGCACTCGCGTGATTGCTTTTCTAGACATTTTCATAAAACTCCGTGCCTGAGGCTCCGCCTTATCAATTTAAAAGTCTTTGCAACCAAGAATAGTCTCACCTGGGAAAATCCACTGTTTGCCACCACGAAAGTATTTTTCAGTTTGGGAAAGAACTTACACCATCGTCAGATATGAGAAACTATCCGCAATTTCCTTGACTATGACAAGGGAACCAAGTAGCAGTATTTCCGGCGTTCCAGTCCGCACAAACAGAAAAGCCGAGAGGAACGCAAAGAAAAACACATAGAAAAGGCTCATGGGAACCATTCGATTCCGCCATCTAAGGAAGAACCGCAAGAGACCGAATCGTCTTTTTACGATTCTGAAATTTCCGTCTTCGGAACGAGATAAGAGGCCGATCTCAGTGAGTCTCTTGAGATGATACCTGGGCTGGAGTAGAGAAATGCATCATTTCTTGAACACCCCTAATTGATGCTTCCTTTTGTTTCAGGAGACAAAGGTAAACACGAAAGACCGTCTTGAATTGAACGTCTCGAACCAGTTGTCTTTCTTGGACAAACATACGTCCTTCCGCCAAGACGGTATTAAATAACCTTTTAGTTTCAAGCGTGCTTCGCATTAGCGGTATTGTGCATCGAGTGTAGTCAAATGCGCATCATTTCAAACGTCGGCATCGCACTCCTGATCTGTTTGATTATGACCACTACCCTTGCTCAAATGACGGCTGGAACTTTGGGCAGACTTCCCTGTGTTTGTGGAAAGAAGAGTGTCTTACTCGTGTTAACAGACTTCCTCGAATACCGACACATCTCAAGCCAGTCGGAAATCTCTCACTTGTTCTTTGGACAAGTAGGGCGATACGTCGCGAATGTTTCATTCGACAAGCTATCGCTCCAAGGAAACACGACCAATTGGATCACATTGCCAAGGCCTTATGAACAGTACATTCAAGGAGGCCAGATTGACCTACTGGGGATAGCCACTGATTCCTTCTCGATAGCTGCGTCACGTTCAACCTAACAATGTTCAACTACGTATTCCTTGTACTTTCGTTTTACCCAAGTTTGACCGCGAACTACATTTTTCTCTCAAGAGGGATCGCGACACAATCAGGTATCGTCGCGAGCTTTACTGCGGTCGAAGAGGATCACGATTGGACTGCATATGCGCGCGGGTTGGTGTTAATGCTTGGTCTATCGCGTTTTAGTTCCCAACTCCAAGGGCTTGGACAGTTCGACATCGTCTCGGGTGGACGAGGCGATACGTCCTCCTGGTCGAAGATACTTCTTGGCTGGATAAACGACTCTCAGGTGCAGTCCTTCGCAACGCCTCCGATAGGCCACATTGTAGCCTTACACGCTTCCGGGGGCGACGGGACGGGAACACTCGCTCTGAGCATAGGTCCCAGCGGAGGCACGTACTTGATCGAAGCACGAGAGTCCGCTGCTTATGACCGAAACAACTTACCTAGTTACGGCGTGGTGGTGATCTATGCACCTGCTGACAACTCCTCTCTACAAGTAAAAACGATCCTTCAACCGGATTCTGCTGGCACAGCCGTGTTTCTGGATACGAGTTCAGATTTTTCGGTTATTGTTCTCAATCAAACTCAAGTAGGCTTTCGGTTGCTTGTTGGCGCCGTTCGGGATGGGCGCGAGGCTCAACGCGCTCTCTACGCAATAGCTAACGGCAAGGACGCGATTCAAAGAGCAGAAGTTGACAACAGGATTGAAGGACTGGATCTCGCTAGACGACTATTAGTCACCGCCCGCGCCCTCCTTACCATAGGTCGGTTCTCTGATGCTGAACCACTGGCCATTTCGGCTGCCACTACCGCCAACAGCGCAGCCGTCCCGCCCGACTATTCGACCTCCCTCAGTTTGATCAATGAAGCAGAGAGATTAAAAGGCCAATCGCCAGACCTCGTATCCGGACAGGGTCGGAGGCTTGTGGCCTTGGCTAACGACCGACTGGACGCAGCAAAACAAGCTTTCGTCGACAGAAATTTCACGCTCGCTAAGCAATTTGCTCAGAATGCCATCGATCTCTTCAATAATGCAAAGCAAGTTGACCTCACGGAGAGAATTCTGGGATGGTTGAGGGATTTGGCTTTGCTGATATCAATCGCGGTCTTTGCGTATGCGTTGCGATATCAGCTCAAGAGTGGTTGAGATGAAAAAAGACAGTAATCGCTCTACGCCGTGGGAAGAATTCAAAACAACGAAAGATGCGTCCGGATGTCATGACAATGCAAGGTTTGAGATGGATTTTCTGCACTAGAAGGTTGAGCGAGTTTGGGGGGTTTTGTGCCAGCTAGTGTTACGATCATGCGGAATGCTTTCATCTATACAGCCCTCATTCTTTTCGCGGACACCTTGGGATTGATGGCCGACACCATATTTCTTGGAAGGAACATGTTTCAATACCTCACCTTGTTTACCCTTGCCGAGGCTGCTTTCATGTTCCTTCTCGGAGGCGCATTTGATGTGGCTGCATCTTTATCGTTCACCAGAATCATGGACCGACTCGCGAAACACAACACAACCTGGAGTATAGACAAACACCGAAAAGCGCAATCAAAAGCCGCGCCGATTATTGTGTCGGGCGTCTTCCTCCTTGTGCTAAGTTTTGCCTTGGCATATCCCCTCAAGTAAAAACACAGTTTCATTTGCGCTGCTGCAATCACATTCCATCTTTCCGGGGGACCTGTCATCCTTGCGGCAGCGTCAGACCAACAAATACCAGACACCGTTGCTCCCGCAGTTTAGCTTGAGTTGTGCCATTTGACTCACAGATATGAACCGGCACGTTTCTGAGCACTACAGCTCCAATCCGTTCCCTCGTTTCGCCCATAAGCATATGCGCCGATGAGGCCAAGTCGTCGGCAATGTTCGACTGGGTAACACGTACTTTACGACCATAAAGGTCCGGCTTCCTTCGCTCGTCGAGGACGGGTTGAAAGCCAGAGATTCCGATTGCCAACCCGACAGTCCCCAACCGTAACGGTGTCACTCGGCTGTCAACTATCTCGACTCCAAGTCTCGCTCCGTACCTGCGCTCCAGAAATTTTCGTAGTCTCCTTGCGGACAGGTCGGGATTCTTGGGCCACAGGGTCGCGGTCCCTTGTGGAGAATTCTTTAGGTCTACACCAGCGTTCGCGGTCAAGATTCCATTCTTAATAGTAAGAAGGAATCCCCTGACTCCTCCGAGAACTGAATCTGCCTCGTCAAGGACTATGGACGAAACACGCTCATCCACATTCCATCTCTTCGCCAATCGCCTGGCGCGTGCTGACACTTGCACATCACCAAGCCTCACGACACGCCCCTCGCATAATGAGACCACTTTGCTCGCGAGAGCCAGCACATCACTTCGCTCCAGCTGAAGGTTCCGCTTTTCGATGGCTCGAACCACAATGTCGTTCAGATTTTGACCAGGGCGCACTAATGGGAACGTTAGTGGGATAAGGGTTACCGGGTCCTTTTGCACCAAGTACGATCAATTAGGCAAGTGATTACGCAAGATGCACGAGAACTGTGGCGCGCTTAGATCATTCTTGCGACCAAGTTCGAGATTTGTTGTCCCCTGTATCCTAGTTCGCCGCGGGTGGCGTAGGCTCGCTTGATGCTCGCGTCGAACCCACCGGATGGCGCACGAAGTCGAAAGACAGGTTTGAGGCCTTTCTGCCAGAGAGTCTCCAGTTTTACCCGCCCGTGTGTAAGCGCCTCTGCCAGCCCTTCCAACGACTGCTCCCCGAACCCGTCTTTGACGAACTTATCCGTCACGGGCAATCCGGCAAGTAGTTCGCCGCGTTCCTTCAGTAAAGCTGCTATTCCTACAGACTTAACTTCACCCCAGGTCAGGTAATCCTTTGACTGCCTCAGCATTCCGAGAACGCTCGGGCTGCTCTCCAACAGAACGGCGTTGAACTTCCGGTTCAGCCTCAAGCTCACGAGGGTTCGTTCGATATGTAGGGGCGTACCAAAGGAACCC
>Ga0315280_10005872_pt1 | contig 17260 bp, 18 predicted proteins | sample YL17G06_40_MG_FD_203697 | JGI IMG/M metagenome (GOLD analysis project Ga0315280, IMG submission 203697) | Sediment microbial communities from Yellowstone Lake, YNP, Wyoming, USA - YL17G06_40 | ecosystem: Environmental > Aquatic > Freshwater > Lake > Sediment | place: USA: Wyoming | collected...
TAGGAGCCTCCATGGAGTCCCTTATATCAAAGAGAGATCTACCGGCAGGATGGGCTCTAATCCAAGGCCCTCAAACCTATAACAAGAAGACTCTCTTTGGGCATATCAACGGTCAGGCAGAGCTCTTTTTAAAATACGGATTTCAAAAGTCGGTTTTTTCCATTTATCAAAGCAAGAAGAACCGTGAAAATCAAATCGAGGTGGATATTTATGATATGGGGAATGTGCTTCAGGCCTTTGGAATATTTTCAAGGTTTAGAAATGAGGATCGGCCTGGAGGATTTGGATTGGATTCCTTCCTTGATGATCATTCCTCTTTCTTTTACAAAGGCAAATATTTTGTCATGGCCTATGCTACAGAATCAAATCCTGATATCCTGAGACAATTTTCTACACTCATCTTATTAAAGATGTTGGATTCTTCACTCCCTCCCAAAGAGATTAGTTATTTTCCTAAGCATGGACTCAAACCAGGTTCTGTCCAATTCTTTCCAGAAGGCCTTTTAGGACATCAATTTTTAAATAGGGGATTTCAAGGAACTTACGTAGAGAAGCTTGAAGTTAAGGGTGGGGCTAAAGCAAAGGGTGAGGTTAAGGTTGAGGATAAAGACAAAGCAAAAACTGGGGACAAGGAATTCCATCTTTTTTTGGCCATTTTTAAAGATTCTCAGGAAGCGATGAATGCTCTAAAGGTTTATCAAGATGATCTCTCCAAAAAAGGAAAGGTTTCTTCTGGAAGTTTAATTGAATTTGGGACCAGGGCCTTGAAGGGAGAAGACCCCTATCAAGGGAAGGTTATCCTCCTTCAGAAAGGGTTTTATCTTTTGGGTGTAGTCGGTTTTGAGAAAGAGGAGGAAGCTGAAAATCGTTTAGCTGAATTTATAAAGAGTGTAAAATTAACCTCTTAACCAGGGTCCGTTTCAGAAAAGACCGTGTTTCACCCTCACCCCAAAATTTTTAATCAAACTCTTTCTTTCCCCTAATCTCCCGATCTCCCCAACTCCCCATTTTGCTTTTCTATGGGAAGTTTAATCCGGAAGGTGGATCCTTTTCCTATCTCGCTTTCCACTTCGATCTCGCCATTGTGGCTTTGAATGATTCCATAACTGATCGCCAATCCCAACCCTGTTCCTTTGCCTGTTTCTTTGGTCGTAAAGAAAGGAGCAAAGAGTTTGGAGAGATGTTCTTTGTTCATACCACACCCTGTATCGGTGAATGAAATTTCGGCCATCTTGTCCTTTAATTCTGTTTTGATCGTCAGGGTGCCGCCGTTTCCTGCCATGGCATCGGCTGCGTTAAGAAGAATATTCATAAAAACCTGCTGAACCTGGTCTGCATCGACGAAAAGCAATGGGGTCCCTGCTTTAAATTCCTTCACGATTCTAATATTCTGAAATGGGGCTTGTTTTTCAACAAGGGTGACCGTATTGTCAAGTAATGTGTGGATATCCCATTCTTTCTTATCTGGTTTCCTCTGGCGAGCGAAGTCTAAAAGCCCCCTTACAATATTTCGGCATCGAGTGGTCTGTTGAACAATATTCTCTAAATCTTTTTTCCAAGGATGTGTTTCATCCACCTTTTTAAGCATCAGGGAACTGAAGGTGAGAACCCCAGTGAGGGGATTGTTGATCTCATGAGCCACCCCTGCGGCAAGTTCTCCCAGAGCGGCCATCTTCCCGGCACGGATAAGTTGATCCTGCACTTGCTGAAGTTCCTGGGTACGCTCCTGAACACGTTGCTCGAGGGTTTGAGTCCATTCCTCAATGGCATCACGAGATCGCTTCAGTTCTAAGATCATATTGTTGAATGAATCAGAAAGCTCTCCAAGCTCATCATGAGACCGAATCCCCACAGTCTGATCTAAATTTCCATGGGCAGCCTTCTTTGTGGCTGCCAGGAGTTTATCGATGGGTCGGTTCACAAATCGGGTAAGGAGTAAACTTAACAAAAAACTCAGGATGATGACGCTGACGATTCCTGAGATCATCATCCTGTTGTAGATTTGAGCCTTTTCCTTTTCAAACTCTTCAAGACTGATTTTCGTGTCAAGGACGCCAAGGACATTCAAGGTTTTGGGATGGCAGGGGTAACAGGAGGGTTCATTATAAATAGGGTTGATCAATCCAAGAAGACTTCCCTTTTCTGTATGATAAATGCGGGTTTTGCTATCGGAGGGTAGAAGGACTTTTGCCTCGTCCTCCCTGTGACATCCATAACAGGCTTCGGCCTGCTTGTCGACCACGGTTCCAACCTTCGTGCTATCCGAAGAGACCGTGATCATACCCTGTTTGTTAAAAATTCTGACCTCAGCGATTCCTTTTCTCCGGGCGACATCATCGATGATTCGCTGATATTCATCCCTCCGATCCTTGATCATGGCATAGCGAATACTCAAACGGATAGTCTCGCTGAGGTTGAACGCTTCCTCTTCTGTTTTGTCAAGGATCTGCCGGGAGAGAGAACGAATGTTGAGGTAAAGGAAGACCCCTTCAATCACCACGACGGCAACGATGACGATGAGGAGGATCTTTGCCTTTAAACTTTTTAAAACCATAAATCACCCTTTCCCCCACTATTCCATTATTCCACCATTCCAATATTATCATAATTATTAACAGGAGGTAAACCCCCTAATGCCATCCTCTCAATTGGTAATATTCTTTCAGCATGAACTCTAAATCTTCATGTTGAATCGTTTTTTCCGTTCCCTGGAGAACCTCTCGAAAGAATCGACGAGGCAGTTTATCTTCTTTTTTCGTCACTCCTTCTTGTTGATTGAAAGTGTGGGCGAGATTGATAATTCCGGAAGCCATAGTTTTTAGGTCTTTCTTTTTAAGCGAAAGGTTGCAAGTAAATTTTATAATCTCCTGGAGATCCTTCCAGGTGATTAAATCCCGATAAAACCGGCAGAGGATCAGGGCATCGAAAAGAGTCATCTTGTCCTCATAATCCACAAAAAGCTTGGCCTTCCCCTTTATTTGATCAGGGTCAATCTGACCAGAAAGTTCAGACTTATAGAAGGTCGCCCTCAGATGGCAGGCCCCCCGATCCGATGTGGCATAAGCAAGCCCCATCCCTTTTAATACCCGAGGGTCGAAACCGGCAGGTTCCAAACCCTTCACATGGATCGCTTCATCTTCCATTCCCCAAACCTCTGCCGCATGTCGTACCCCTCCGGATAAGATCTTGCCCACTCCCTTTTGGTAAGCGATCTTTTTTAAAATTTCAGAAATTCCATCCACATCTCCATAACTGAGTTTGTCTTTTATCTTCTTTCTTTTTGAGGCCTCAATAGCAAAGGCAGCTAAGTTTCCTGCTGTAATGGTATCCATACCCAGACGATCACACAGGTCGTTGAGGTAAATGATCTCTTCGATAGATTTAACCATACAGAGCCCCCCGAAGGCATATATGGTTTCATATTCGGGGCCCCTGATGCGGAGGCCTCGATGTCTACCTTTTCGGACCTCAGAGATTTTTCCACAGGACATAAAGCAATGAGGACAGGCTGAGGAAGTCACTTCACAGCGTTCCATCAGGCTTTCAGCGCTGATCCCTTCCCATCCCTCTACAGTCCCTTTGGCCCAATATTGGGTAGGAAAGGCGCCAATGGTGTTCATGATGGAAACCAGCATGGGGGTTCCATATTTTTTATAAATGTTAACAATTTGATTGTCTTTAACTCGGTCTTTGAACTCCTGTGCCAATCTTTTCAGAGAAGCAGGATCAACAACTTCTCGGCGCTTCTTGCCATGGAAGACAATTCCCTTCAACTTCTTTGATCCCATCACAGCGCCGATTCCAGCCCTTCCGAGGGAGCGCCCATGTTCACTCTCGATGACAGCAAATTTGACCAAATTCTCCCCGGCTGGACCGATGACCAGAGCGCCAGAATCCTTGCCAACCTTTTTAAGAATGGCCTCTTCTGCCTCATAAGTCTCTTTTCCCCAGAGTTGTGAGGCGACATGAAACACAACCTCTTTGTCGCTGATTTCGAGAAAGATGGGATGATTTGATTTCCCCTCAATGATGATGGCATCATAACCAGTTCGGCTGAGGGAGAGGGTGATTTTTCCTCCGGAGTAGGATTCAGAGTAGATTCCAGTCTGGGGAGATTTGGTGAAGACTGCATAACGGCTGGAACCGTAAAAAGGGGTGTCCGCCAAGGGACCTAATGTGATGATGAGGCGGTTTTCAGGTGAAAAGGGATCGATATGAGGTGGGTTTTCTTTAAGAAGAAGGTAAGACCCTAAACCCTTTCCGCCCAGATAGGATCGAAGAATGGATTCAGGAATGGGTTCAACCGTCGTCTTTTGCTTAGAGAGATTGATTCGAAGAAGTTGATTGAAGAAGCCTTCCATAATTCCTATCTTAAAAGAAATTGGAGGGCTAAATCAAGGAGGGATCCCGGAAGATGTTACTCGCGATAGTGATTGGTGCGGGTGATTCGTATTTTAGGCGATTGATTCACTAATACCCTTCACCCACCGCCAACACTATTTATTTTTCAGGGTCATTCGAGTGGGTTTATGGTATAAATGTTTATCATTACATGAAATTCCCAAGAGGGTTTTTTTATGAAAGAGATGGTTCATTCCGAACGGAGAGGGTTTATAAAAAGAATGGAATTTTGATTGCCCTATTTCAACAAAGGAGAGCTCTATGCAGAAGATAAGGAGAGGGAATAGAAATGTTTTAACAACCATTATAGTTCTTTCATTATTATCTTTCGCAGGCCTTCTAATCGCTGACAATGGAGATGAGGACTTGCTAAGACAGGCCAAAAACATTTTTGGCCCTTTGCCACAAGTCATGACGTCTGAAAAAAATCCTATCACCCATGAAAAGGTCAAATTAGGGAAAATACTTTTTTACGAAACACGAATTTCTGTAGACGGGACAGTAAGCTGTGCAAGATGCCATCCGATCGGTTTGTATGCGGCTGATGGGTTAAAAAAGTCTATAGGGAATAATTGCAAAGTCAACCCGAGAAATACCCCCACCATTTTTAATGCAGCAGGGCAGATTTCCGCGCATTGGATAGGAAACCGAATAGATGTGGAAGACCAGGCAAGACAATCGGTGATCGGTCCGCCTTCATTTGGAATGCCTTCTTATGAGGCAGTGGAAAAAAAACTTAAAGAGATAAAAGGATATATGGACCTGTTTAAGAACGCATTCCCGGGAGAGGCCAATCCGATAACCGTAGATCATTTTGCAAAAGCCATCGGCGCTTTTGAGAGGACACTCGTCACTCCTTCCCGTTTCGACGCTTTTGTAAAAGGGGATCAGACCGCCCTCACAGATCCTCAAAAAAGAGGGCTTAAGACGTTCATGGAAACCGGGTGTGTCATGTGCCATTTCGGCGCTTATGTTGGCGGGCAGATGTATCAAAAATCTGGAATATTTGAACCATACTGGAAATACACCAAGAGCGAACCGATAGATGAAGGAAGGTATGTCGTCACAAAAAACGAGGCAGATAAATATATCTTTAAAGTCCCAATTCAAAGGAATGTTGCAAAAACTGCCCCATATTTCCATGATGGCTCTGTGGACAAACTTGAGAATGCGGTTTGGATCATGGGCAAAATTCAATTGGGAAGAGACCTCACCAAACCGCAGGTCGAAGAGGTTGTTACATTTTTGAAATCCTTAACAGGGAAGATTCCTGAAGATGCTCTAAAGGTTCCTTTGCTGCCCTCAATGGATTAAGTTGTTGTCTTCGTAAACGTGGACTGATGGAGATTTGTTAAATTCTCGCAGAAAGGCTCTCCGACAGTTTTGTCGAGATCGTGGAAAGCTTTGTCGAAAGATTTGAATGCTTGATATTAAAATGAAAGTTGGCGATTTGGCGGAAACTGCCTTCGACAACGTTGTCGAGAGAATTTAATTCTTGAAAGAGATTTCAGACCTTCCAAAAATCTACCAACTCCTTATAATTCCTGAACATTCAGTCTCCTCCAAAAGATGTTTCAGATTCTGGCATCAAAGTTGCTTTATTTAAAGTCAGGTTTAACTAATAGAGGTTCCGATGTTGAGGAGACACAAGTTATTACTTTTTATCCCTGCAATCCTTCTCATTCCCATTCTTTTTGGAATGATCCCCTTGAACATGGCTCACAAATTAGCGAGCGAGGGGCCTCTCTCTCACTGCAAGCAAGCCCAATGGAGCAACCACTGTCCGTTCCATTCCATCGCTTCTTATAATGATCCCACCATCGTAAATTTAAATTCAACTTCACTGGATCAAGAATCAACGCCTGCATCCGATATCCAGGTTTTGGATCCTGACTCCATTCATTCCAATATAACCCTCAATTCCGTTCCTCTTCGCTGCTAATTCCCATCAAAAGTAAATAAGGTCTTGTCTCACGGTGACGGTAATGATGCCCGTTCGGCTGAGCTCACGACGAAACCCGTTCCGTCATTCGGTTACGTCGCTCGTTTTAAGAACTTCACGCCTGCGTGCCGAAACGCACTACGGCGTGCAGGCACGTAACCCATCGACCTTGAACCAAACGGGCTTCCTAACCGTAACCCTAACCTAAGAACTCGGAGAAATTTCATGATATCGACTATTTTCTCCTCAGAGGTCAAGAAAGTCACACTGAGGGCGCTGAAACCCAGAAGAAAGGAGGTGATTTCCATGAAGAAGACCACAATCGTTGGTTTAGGTCTGATTTTAGTGCTGGCATTGGTGGCTACTGTTGCTCTGGCCTGGGGTCCCGGCTTCGGTCGGGGTTTTGGAGGACCGGCGTACGGCGTTCCACCCATCCCAAACCTCACAGCGGAGCAATCTGCTCAGATTCAGGCTTTGAGGGATGGCTTTCTGAAAGAGATTGAACCTCTTCAGAAAGAGCTTTACACGAAGGGAACGGAGCTCCGGAACCTCTGGCAGAGTCCGAATCCTGACCAGGCTGCCATTGCAGTAAAGCAGAAGGAGATGTTCAATCTCCAGTCTCAGCTCCAGGAGAAGGCCACTAACCTTGGGTTTGAGATCCGGAAGGTGCTGACAGCAGAGCAACTGGCTCAGCTGCCTGCTTTCAACCAAGGCGCGGGATTTGGCCCTGGGGCAGGCTTCGGCCCCAGGGGCTTTGGTCCTCCGATGGGCATGAGAGGCCCCATGGGTCGCTGGTAAGCTAAAAGGCGGGGCGGAGAATTTCCGCCCTGCTACTCTCCACAAAAAGAGGTAATAATTGGTATGAGAAGATTAAGTTTTATGGTAACGATTCTGATTGCTTTCATTCTGGTCAATATTAAGGTATCAGAGGCCCAGAGAACCTTTCCATCAAATACTAAGCCAAATTTGAGGATGGACAGCCAAGGGATGCCTATGAAACCCCCTGCATTGAACCTTACCGAAGAGCAGGCAAAAGCGCTCGATAGCCTTTGCCGTAGTTACATGGCAGAGGCTAGGCCTATAAGGACGGAGTTTTTCGCTTTAAGGATTGAGCTTAGGCATTTACTGTCGGACCCGAATGTCCACCCCCAGATTCTCTTTGATCGGCAGAGGAGAATTTCCGCCCTTCAGGCGAGACTTGAGGAACTCTCTTTGTCTTACCAGGTAAAAGCCAGGTCGGTATTTACAAAAGAGCAATTGGAACGGCTACCGCAAGGGTGGGCATTTGAAATGGGTTTAGGATATGAAATTCCCATTATGGATACGGGTAGAAGATTCAAGAAAGGGCTTCAATAACAAAGGAGAAACATAGGTAATGACAATGGTCCAGTTAATATGTTCAAAAAAATCACATCGGTGGTCTAAAGAGGTATCGCCCGCCATCCTAATTTTGATCCTTACAATTTTCGTCTCCATCATTTTAGGAGAATTCACTTTCTTAAAGGGTTGGGAAGCAATCTATCGTGGATTCCTTCGGTTCTTTCGAACTGCTCTATTCTTGTGCCTTCCGCTCTATTTGCTATTGCCTATCTATAGCAAGGTCGGTTTTATTTTTCGAAGAAAGAGTGGAATTCTCATTCAAATAGACGAAAAGCGGGAACTGGAGATTCGTCCTCTAAGGCACTGGTTTTCCCGACCCTTTCAGGGAATTGGCATCGGACTTCTTTTTGCTACAAAGCTCCTTGGAGTTCTTCAGATTGTCTCAGGAACGGCAGCTACGGCTTCTCTCTTGTTGCCCCAGGGCCAATTCCAGCTGGTACGACTCCTGATTGTCGCTGGGATCACGGTCCTTGTCTCTCTCCTCTTATCCACGCTCTGGACCATGGATGATCTGGGGATCAGGTACTTTAACCGAAAGGATTACGAAATCAAAATGATTGGAAAATATGTGGGGACCCTCATGCCCATTGTCTTTGGGCTATATGGGGTTTTTAGTCTCTTTGATCAGTTCTCAAAAACTCAGGCTCTCATCTATCTGTTTCAGATGGTTGTTATCCTCTATCCCTCTTTCGCCATCTTCAGCGTCTTTCATGCCAATTTTATCCAGAGAAGGGGGGAAGATCTTTCAAAAAGATTATTCGTTGAAAAAGGAGGGCCTTCGCATAAAGATGGCGCTCTCCAAAAAATAGATAAAGGAGATTACAATGAGGAAAGAAAAAAGTAGATTAAGTCAATCACTTCTTGCCATCCTGATCGTTCTGTTACTCTTCCCTGCGTGGGCATGGTCCCAGCAAAAAGGCGAGGTCAAAGTACTCACACTCAAAGAATGCCTCAACTTTGCATTAAAGTATAATCCAACCATCAGTCTCAACCGGGAGAGGATTCAGGAGATGATCCAAGATTACAACATTGCTCGGTCAGGCCTCTTCCCCGCTCTCAGTCTGCGCGCCTATGCGAACTGGGTAGACCCGGGCCGATTATCTCCAGGTGGAGGAGCGACAACAACGACCTTGTTCGGTCAGGAGAACCTTGGTTCGTTAGCAGTGAGGCAGAATATCTTCGATGGATTGAAAACCTACTATGGTATGAAGGGGGCAAAGATAGGCGAGGAATCCCAGCGGGAGGCCCTTAGAAGAACGAAAGAAGAGATTCTCTCTCAGGTCTATCAAGCTTACTATCGCCTGCTGGAGGCCAAGGAAACCTTAGGAGTAGCTGAGGAATCGAAAAAACAGAGACAAGGATTTCGAGATATGGCTGAGGCCCTCCTGAAAGCAGGAAAGGTAACGAAGCTCGATTTCTTGCGATCGGATTCTCAGGTCATCGATGCCGATCAAACAATTGTACAGGCACGGAATAACATCATCCTTGCCAAAAAGATCCTGAAGAAGACGATCGGATTGCGCGACGAAGAGGAGATTGATATCCCTGAGGAGACCCCAAAGATATCTCCTGAGCCATTGGACGAATTAGCCCTATGGGAGAAAGTGAAAGAAAAGAACTCTGACCTCAAAAAGATCAATCTTGATATTGCGCGGGCAAAGACAAACATTTCATTCGCCAAGGCGGATTATTTCCCGGTGCTAAGTTTTCAGGCAAGCTATGGATATAGGAATCGGGACATAGGAGGAACAGCTGATGAATATTCGTATGGCATTTTTTTAGATTATGCCATTTTCAGCGGTGGATTAACCCGTGCAACGGTTGCCAAGGCGAAATCTGCTTTACTTCAACTGGAGGATTCGAAAAAAGCTCTTCTCGACCAAGTTAGGGTTGATTTGAATACCGCCTTGTCGCAGATCCAGGACGCCTTAAAAGGGATGGAGTCTGCAAAGAGTTCAATCGGGGTTAATCAGGAAGCTTATGATGCCACGATGGCCATGTATCAGGCGGGAAAGTTAACAAGCCTGGATGTCCTGACAGCCCAGATAAGTCTCATCAATTCAAAGGCGAGCTATGTCAATTACTACGCCAACTACCAGACTGCACTGGCGCAATTGCGGAAGATTATAGGCGAGGGGGAAAAAGTGTATGAAAAATAAGAAACTGCTATGGATCATCATCATTCTTGTAGTTTTAGCGCTTAGTGGTTCGGCGGTATATCTTCTTTGGAGCAAGCCCAAAAAATCGGAGACCTCGCTTCAAACCGCCCTTGTTTCGAGAAGGGATATTGGCTCTTCAGTTCAGGCAACCGGGACGGTTAAAGCCATGGTGGGAGCAGAAGTAAAAGTGGGCTCCCGGATCACAGGGAGAGTAGAACATCTTTATGCCAGCATAGGAGACCGGGTAAAGAAAGGCGATGTTATCGTCCGGTTGGATCAGGAGGATCTGAAGGCAAGGGTGGCCAAAGCTAAGGCCGACCTCGATCTGGCAGAGGCAAATCTTGCACTCATACGGGCCGGTTCGAGGAAGGAAGAGATCCGGGAGGCACAGGAGAAGATTGAACAAGCCCGATCGACCTTGGATCTGAACAAGAAGATTCTGGATCGGGAGAAGAGTCTTCTTGCCAAGGGCTATACAACGCAGGAAACAGTGGATAAGGCAGAAAAGGAATATGAAGTTTCCCTTTCCCAGTATAAAGCAGCACAGGAGTCAATCCAACTGGTTAAGGAAAAGTACACTAAGGAGGAGATCGATGCAGCCGTGGCCAAGGTCGATCAGGCAAAGGCTTCTCTCAAAGATGCTGAGGTGCAACTTTCCTATGGCACCATCAGGGCACCAATCTCCGGGACAATTGCGTCAGTGACTACGCAACAGGGAGAAACTGTAACAGCCAGTCTGAACGCCCCCACCTTTATTACGATAATAGATCTCAAGCGGCTGGAGGTGGATACCTATGTCGATGAGACGGATATCGGAAAAGTGAAAGTGGGGCAAGAGGCAACATTTACTGTGGCCTCGTTCCCGGATAAGGACTTCAAGGGGAAAGTGATGGCTATCTATCCGAAGGCAATTATCCAGGACAACGTCGTCTACTACATCACGATCATTTCTGCTGACAACCCTGAGGGATTGCTGAAGCCGGAGATGACGGCCACGGTCAATATCTCCCTTCAGAAGAAGGAAAATGTGTTGACGGTTCCAAGCGGTGCGATTCGAAGGGACGGAGGAAAGAAGGTGGTTTTCGTCATGCAGAATAACCAGCCCGTCAAACGGGAGGTGAAAACAGGATGGAAAGACTCCAGCTACACGGAGATCCTGTCAGGGTTAAATGAGGGGGAGCGGGTGGTGATCGGAGAAACCCCGGGAGAAAAGAAATAATCAAAAAGGAGGAAAACAAAATGATTGAACTTCGTGATATTACCAAGACGTACAAAAAAAATGGAGAGATGGAAGTCCGGGTGCTTCAGGGCGTGTCGTTAGACATTAAAAAAGGAGAGTTCGTAGCGATCATGGCTCCCTCAGGGATGGGAAAGACGACCTTGATGAACATCCTGGGCTGCCTTGACCGCCCGAGCAGTGGTACGTACAAGTTGGAAGGAGTTGAAGTTGAAAAACTGAACGATGATCAACTCTCATTGATCCGGAATGAGAAGATCGGTTTTGTTTTTCAGACCTTTAATCTGCTTCCCCGTGCGTCGGCCCTTGAGAATGTAGAGCTTCCAATGATCTACAGCCCTCGGAGCGGCGATCTTAGCAAGAAGGCAATGGAGGCTCTTAAGGCCGTTGGTCTGGGTGACCGGATTCACTATAAACCAAGTGAGCTTTCGGGTGGCCAGCAGCAGAGGGTGGCCATTGCCAGGGCTTTAGTCAATAACCCTTCGATCATTCTTGCTGATGAGCCCACTGGAAATCTTGATACAGCCTCCAGCGAAGAGATCATGACCATCTTCAAGAGCCTTCACCAGGAGGATAGGACTCTCATCCTGGTGACCCATGAGGCTGACATTGCCCAGCGCGCCAAGCGTCTCATACAGATGAAGGATGGCAAGGTCGTACAGGATAAGAAAATCGGATAGGAGGAATCAATGAAAACCGAACGCACGATCAAAGAATCTCTTAAGGGGTTAGGCAGAAATAAGACAAGGACATTTCTCATGATGCTTGGGATCATCATTGGAATTGCCACCCTTACTATCATTGTCTCAGCGATTCTCGGAGCGAAATCGAAAGTGATGGAGAAGGTGGCAAAGTTTGGGTTTGATGAAATTGCCATATTCGCGGGAGCAGGAAGGGTCCAAGGAGTCCCACAGGATACTTTCACAATCACTTTGAGGACAGAGGACGGAGAGGCAATTCTGGCAGAGGTGAAGAATGTGAAAGGTCTGGCGCCTTCATTTCAAGCCCAGGGGATTCCTATCAAATCCGCCAATGGCAATACGGATTCGACTGTTTTTGCAGTCACCCCTTCATGGGCTGAGGTGTGGGATACGCCGGCTGTGGCTGGGGAGTTTATTACCGATGAGGACCTCACGAGCCTGGCCAGAGTTGCAGTCATCGGCCAGACTGTGTCTAAAGAACTCTTTGGCGGTGAAGACCCCGTTGGGAAGCAAATCCATATTCGAGAAGTTCCTTTCATTATAAAAGGTGTGCTTCAGGCCAAGGGCACAAGCCCCGGTGGCCAGGATATGGATAGCCGCACGGTCATTCCTCTTACGACAGGGCTAAAGAGGCTTTTCAATAAAGATTATATCACCCAGATAAGAGTGAAACTTAGAGATCCCGGGCAGATGACCAAAACAGTAGAAGAGATCAAGCATCTGCTCAGGGAACGGCACAAACTTCAGGCCGGGGTTGTGGATGATTTCACCATTACCACTCCGACACAGGTAACGGAGGTGGCGACTCAGGTATCGACAGCCCTGAGCCTGTTTCTCATTGTGATCTCTGGAATTTCTCTGATTGTTGGTGGCATTGTTGTCGGAAATATCATGCTCATCTCGGTCGGAGAACGAAAGCAAGAGATTGGACTCCGCAGGGCGTTGGGAGCACGAAAGAAGGATATCCTGACACAATTTCTTTTCGAATCCGTGGCTGTAACAGTATTTGGAGGGCTTGTGGGAGTTCTATTTGGCCTTGCGAGCGGTAAGCTTCTCAGCCTTTTTACAAAACTTTCCATGGTTGTTTCCTGGGAGCCTTTTGTTTTGGCCTTTATTTTTTCCGGGCTGGTTGGGGTCCTGGCAGGAATTTCACCTGCGAGGAGAGCTGCATCCCTCGATCCTGTAGAGGCTTTGAGGTCTTAAAAGGTAAGCCAATATGAAGCTTTTTAAAGGATTCAGGATTGCTCTTCATGCTCTGCTCGGGCACCCTGTCCGGACTGCCCTCTCATTAGTAGGGATCATTATCGGTGTGGCTGCAGTTATACTGATGGTGGCTGTCGGCCAAGGTGTGCAAAAGGAGGTTCTGAAGAAGATCGAGAACATGGGAACCAACCTGATTATCGTGAGCGCTGGCCAGATGAAAACATTCGGGGGGAGAACAAGGCAGGTCAGTATTGTTACAACTCTCGTTCCAAGGGATGCGATGGCGATCTCCTCCGAGGTTCCAGGCGTCACCCAGGGTGCGCCTGCTCAGGGTAAGCGTCTTCCCCTCAAGTACGAAACCCAGTCCTACACCACGCAGGTAGTGGGAACGACTTACAATCTCCCCGGAATCAAGAATATCTCTGTTGCTAAAGGGAGGTTCTTCAACGAAGAAGAAGACCACTTGATGGCACGAGTTGCTGTCTTAGGGCCCACACCCGTAAAAAATCTCTTTGGAAAGGCAAACCCAATCGGTGAGATGATCCGGATCAAGAATGTGGCATTCGAGGTGATCGGCGTTACGAAGGAAAAAGGGATGATTGCAGGGCAGGACGAAGACGATCAGGTTTTTATTCCTCTCAATACAGCAATGAAGCGTTTGATGAATGTCACTTATCTTTCCCAGATCTACCTCCAGGCTCGGAGTACGGCGGACATGAAACCATCGGAAAGGGATATCAAGGGCCTCCTCAGAGAACGTCACAGGCTCAAAGAGGATAAGGCTGATGATTTCACCATCCAGAATCAGCTCGACATCCTGGAGGCTGAGCGGGAGACCACACAGAGTTTCACCCTTCTCATCGGGAGCATTGCCGGAGTTTCTCTCTTAGTGGGAGGCGTGGGAATTCTCGCTGTCATGCTCATTCTTGTCCGAGAGAGAACAAATGAGATTGGAGTCCGGAGGGCCATGGGGGCGAGACGAAAAGACATTCTGCTTCAGTTCATGATGGAAGCGACATCATTGAGCATTGGCGGTGGGGTTGCAGGAATTCTTATTGGTCTTGTCGGTTCGTTTGTAGTCCGCTACGCAACGAAATGGCCGGTTTCACTTTCAGTGATGCCGATCATTATCTCGTTTGGGTTCTCCTTTATGGTCGGATTTTTCTTTGGGGTCTATCCGGCCAGAAAAGCCTCCCGGCTTGATCCCATTGAAGCTTTAAGGGCGGAATAGACCGGATTGTAAAAAAATGAATAAGTCTAACCGAAACATACAGTGGAAAGGGGCGGTAATGCGGGAGAGGCTGTGTGATAGTTCTGAAGTCCAGATAGATGAAAGGAGGAACATGTGTAGAGGATCGAAAGAGCTTGTCGTTTACGGCTTGTCGATGATGCTCCAATTTCAGTGAGGTGTTTATCGGATCTCCCCAATCCTTAAAAAAATAGAACAGGAGGTAATTACGATGAAAAAAGGAATTTCTGTAGTGGTCTTTGTCATGTTGGTGACGGCGTGTGGGCGTTTGCAGGTCACAAGACATTAATTATCATAAAGGAAAAGAGGGGGTCGGCAAGTCCGTGGTCGAATATTTAGCTGGCGAGGGAGTTGCAGTAGTCGTTGCTGAAGAATTTGGGGGCCCTATCGTTGACCTGATGAAGAGCAAAGGAATTAAAGCGGTCACCTCCAAGGTCACCGCGGAAGAGGCGGTAAAAAGGGTATTACAACCCAAATAAACAAAAGGAGGAAAGTAAGATGAAAGTAATGTCTGCAGTGTTGGTGGTTCTTTTCTTGGTAGCCGGTGTAGCTTTTGCCGAACAGAAAGGGAAAATTGCGGTCGCGACAGGGGATAAAAGTCCTGAGGCAGCGGTTAGCGAAAAAGCTGGCCTGGCCCCCTACTTTCTTATTTTTGACGAGAGAGGGAATTTAATCGAGATAATTGACAATCCATTCAAGACGCGAAAGTTCGAGGCCGGGCATTTAATGGCGGATTTTCTTCCCGGAAAAGGGGTTACGGCGGTCATAGGTACAGACTACTGCGGAGAAATCGTGGATGTCCTAAAAAAGAAAGGTCTAACGCCTTACAATTTCCAGGGCAGTGCGAAAGAGGCGGTGGAAAAGTTATTGCAGGGCAAGGTGCCGGAGGCAACCAAGTAATTCGGTAAAACAGGAAGTAATGGAAGAGGCCGTTCGAACGGTTTTGAAGGACCTTAATTAGAGCATAAGGAGGAAACATCGATGAAAAAAAGTATCTCCATAATGTTGGCTATTCTATTTTTGGCGTCTTCTCTGGCCTTTGCCGGGGAAAAAGAAAAGATTGCTGTTTCAGCAAACGACAAGACCCTGACGGCTTCGGTCAGTAAGCAGGCAGGACCCAGTCCATTTTTCCTAATCTTTGATGGTAAAGGGAAATTGATTGAGACAATCGCGAATCCCTACAAAGAAGGAGGCGGTGGGATCGCAGTAGCCGATTTTCTCGCCGGTAAGGGAGTGACGATTGTCGTAGCTCAGGGATTTGGGGACAAAATTGTTCAGGTTATGAAGGACAAAGGAATCAAAGCTATTGCCTTTAAAGGCAGTGTAGAGGAAGCAGTAAAAAAAGTGCTGCAATCCAAGTAGAAGAAGCGGGCACCGTGCAGATTACTTTGCCTATGTGAGGTCCCCGACACGGGGGAGGGCACTGAGCCCTCCTCTGGCGAGGGAGGAATATACCCCTTGTCCTCCGTACAAGGTTTCCTCCTGGAAAGAGCGGTCTTCGGATCAGTCAAAAGCGGCCTTTCAATATCCTCAATTTTACACCCGCCATCACAGGGATTATAAACCTCAGTGACCGGAGGCTTTCTCTTTCTCCCGAATTGTTTTATAAATAAATAAAGAACCTTCAATTTCGATTCAAGCTGGCGGCCTTGTTCGGGGCAAAAGGAACCGAATTCGGAGAGAAGGAGAATGACTACAGGCTCGAAATTGAGGGTAAGGTATTATTTTTGATTCGGGTTGTCCCACCTCCCTTTCCACCCGGAAACCTTTCTCAGTCTATGGATGAGCAGATCCCAAGTGAAGAATTAATGGCAAGGATTGTCGGCGGCAGCGATGATGCGTTTGAAATCCTGGTAAATCGTCATCAAACCTCCGTCCTGAATCTTATTTATCGCTTTATCGGGGACAGGACGCAGGCGAAAGACCTGGCTCAGGAAGTGTTTATACGGGTCTGGCAGGCGGCCAAAACCTATAAGCCCGAGGCAAAATTTACGACATGGCTCTACCGTATTACCACCAATCTCTGTCTCAACGAGCTAAAATCCACTCGCCGCAAGAAGTGGTTTTCATTTAACCGGTCTGATGAAGATGGTGAGCACACCTTTGAGGAGACTCTCGCCGATAGTGGGCCGTCTGCTGAAGATCTCCTTCTTGAAAAAGAGCGCAGCCGCCAAATCTCTGATGCACTTCAGAGCCTACCTGACAACCAGCGCATGGCAATGGTTCTAAAAAGATACGATGACCTCTCTTATGTGGAGATTGCCCAGATAATTGGCTGTTCTGTGTCTGCAGTTGAATCATTGCTCGTCCGGGCCAAGAGAAGCCTTCAAGAAAAAATGAAAAATTTTGAAAAATGACCGCAGGTTTTTGGCTCGAGAGTTGTTTAATATATTAAGAACCCATAATTTTGGGGAATGAGATACCCGATGAAATGCATTAAAGTTCAAAAGAAACTTTCAGCTTACCAGGACAGGGAACTTGAATCGAGGGAGCAGGAACAGGTCAAAAGTCACCTTCTAAGCTGCCGGGCCTGTCGTGAAGAGCATGCGGAGTTTGAGCGGGTTTGGCAAACCCTTGGGGGGTTGGAAGAAATCCACCCGGATCCGTGGTTTTACCGGCAAATTGTTAGAAAAATTAGGGAGTCCCGCGAACAACATTTCTTTCCCAGTCTCCAATGGATTCCCCGGCTATTACCAGCACGGATCATCGTCTTCATCCTTTTGGTCGTTGGGATACTAACTGGAACGTATCTTGGAAATATCCTGGCACGGTCCAACATATTCCTGCTCCATTATGAGCAGGCCAGCGAAACCGTTTTTAATTCTATGAGGGTTTTTGATCCTGCGCCTCCTGGCACGTTAGCACACGGATATCTCCAAATGGTGAGTTATAAGGAGGATGAGTCCAGATGAAATCTAAGTGGCTGACAGTCGTTCTGGTTCTGTCATTAGCAATCAACGCAGGTGTCTTGGTCTCCATGGGATACCA
>Ga0315280_10005873_pt1 | contig 17257 bp, 14 predicted proteins | sample YL17G06_40_MG_FD_203697 | JGI IMG/M metagenome (GOLD analysis project Ga0315280, IMG submission 203697) | Sediment microbial communities from Yellowstone Lake, YNP, Wyoming, USA - YL17G06_40 | ecosystem: Environmental > Aquatic > Freshwater > Lake > Sediment | place: USA: Wyoming | collected...
CAATGCTATCCAAGACGAGCTCTCCACAATAAACCAGCTTTACAGAACTGAAATGTTAGCTATGGGAATGCCCAACATTGAAGAAAGGCTCGTTGCAAGATGGAGGCACCTTTTGGATCAATATGTGAACCTCAACACCGTCGAGCGGGGCGAGTTGCAGGGCCTGAGACCGGATGTTCTTGAGATGCTACGGGCTATCTTTCCCAATGTTAAGCATTACAGCCATGGGGGTCCGCCTGGCGCGCCATTTAGATACGCTCCAATGGATGCCGCAGAGGCTTCTCATGAAGCCCCCAAGAAGGCAATAAAAGAAGTTCCAAAGGAGGCGGAGGAACCAGCAAAAATATATCAGCGCCCCAGCCAACCCTATGCACAAACTAAGAGTAGCAGCAAGTCAAAGAAGATCGCTGTTGTGGCAGTAATTTTCCTTACCGTCATGATTACAGGTTACATACTGATATCTCTAATTCCGCCTTCGACTTTCTCTATTAATGGACAGGTTTTCAATGACATCAATGAGAATGGAGCACTTGATTCAATCGATCCCGGTTACTCAGGGGTTGCTGTATACCTTGTCAACGGCTCTGGATTTCACGTGGCAAGTGACATCGCTAATGCAACAGGCTACTATGGATTTAGCAACCTGACCAAAGGATCTTATACTATTTACATTACCCTGCCCAGCGGTTATTACAACAGTACCCCCACCAATTTGTTTGTTAATATTACCGGCGCCAGCCTTACAGGAATCAATTTTGGACTCAAAACAACTTACTCTATCAATGGTCATGTTTTCAACGACTTCAATGAAAACGGAAATTTTGACGGTATTGACAGTGGCTATTCAGGCGCCCAGGTATACCTCATCAACGCGTCTGGATTTCTCATAGCCAACAAAACCACCGACGCGAAGGGAAATTACAGCTTTTGTAATCTTACTTATGGAGTTTATCGAATCGGAATGGAATTGCCATACGGCTGCATTAGAACCGCCCCCACTGAGCGATCAGTTACCATCTCTGGCGCCAATGCTACTGGGATTGATTTTGGTTTCAAAAACCTGTTGGTAAATCCGAGAGTCACGCAGTACAAGTACGTGTTGCGTGGTACAACAGGAACAATCACCTTCACGGTCTACAGCGAGCTTTACAACTATCTTACAACGCACGAAAACCCATATGGTTCATACCAGGAAGTTACCCTTCGTTATGTAAATAACGCGGACGAAAAAGGTGAGATAGCAAGGCTTGCAGGCATAATCAAGAACATTACGATAGATAAGGATGACCAAGCGCGCATCGCCATAAGCCTCGTGCAGAACATACCGTACGCATATTATGGTATTAATGATTGGAAATACCCATACGAAGTCCTTTTCACAGACAGGGGTGTGTGCGGCGATAAGGCTAAACTAATGGTTTGCCTGCTCCGAGAACTCGGTTACGGGTGTGTGCTTTTTGAATTTAACAGAGCAAATCACGAGGCGGTTGGAATAAACTGCCCCATTCAATACGCCTACGCGAATAGTTGCGCATTCGTTGAGGCCTCGACACCAAGCATCATCACTTTTTGGCAAGGTGACTATTATGGAGGTGTAACACTCCCATCACATCCTGACAGCGTTATTCAGATCTACAACGGTTCCTCATTCAATTCGGTCTACATTGAATATGCTGATGCACAGACGTATTATTCATTGATCAATATGGGGTCAGTACTCGACGAATACCATTACAACCTTTGGCTTTCACTTGTCAACAAATACGGGTTAGAGGTTGGATAATTCATTAGGGTTTAAGCTTGAGAGCTGTTGCAACCCAAGAAGGCTCGCTCTACCATTACTCGCTATTGTACCTCTTCAACCTGCGCACCCGCCACCTTGAAACTTTTTTGGGAACTACCACGCCTCAATTATATGAACATCTCTAACAACAATTATTTTATTTTGGTTAAGTCTTATTAGATATTATGAAAACGAAGTTTTTTCTCATGAGCTCTTTTTTTATAACCATCTTTATAATGATAAGTCCCATTAGTGTTGTTGCATCAGATAACAACCTGAAAACTTCTACTCCATTATCATTTACCCAAGAATATCCCTTAGTTCAACAAGATATCAGTCTTGGTTCGGGAATCAGCATTAGGGCACAAGCGAAACTGACTATAAGAGAAGATTTGGTACTTCTGACAGAGTCATCCTATAAATATGCTGAATCAGGCAAAACCACCACCTTAAATATGGACGCTTCAAATTTTATTGCATTGGTGGAACTAAACGGAACTGTAACAGCATACGTTTCTGGATTAAGTATCCCTCTATACAACCTCAATCTAAAGCAGGCAATTCCACAGGAAATAGGAAAGCACCAACAGGTTATTCTTGGAGGGGATCAATTAATCTATACAGGAACTATCCCCATTCTAGGTACTCAAATTAGCATATTTATGAGACCTGTTGTTGAATGGACGCCCCTCCTCTCTGGAAGCCTGACAATAAATGGACCCGCAACTGCCTCACCCTCTACAATAAGTTGGACTCAGAAATCTGCAAGCACCCAGGTGTCCTTCTCTGGCACTCAGCCTGTAGATATTTCTCTTTCAAATCCGACGTTAGTCTTCTCAAATTTGAAAGTAGTCCTCTATTTCTATGCCATAGTAATGGCAATACCCACACCAACTGTTCCCATCGATCTGGTAAAGTTAGGGGACTATTCTGCGAGTTCCTCAACAGTCAACTTAATTTCATTTGATCCCAACTACTACGTCCTTTATAATGAGCTTAAGCACTCTCTCGATTCTTTGGCCACCACTATTAGCCAAATGCAAACCCAAATCAACCAATTATCGGATAGAGTCAACTCGCTGTCAGGAAGCTCCATATTAAGTGTACAAACTCTGGCAATTATCGGGATCATAATGTCGGTTGTTGCAGTGATCATCAGCCTATATTCAATTAGGAGAAAAGGATAGTAAGAAAGGGATGGTAGTATGGATAATGAACCAACGATTATTCCTCACGCCTTTTTAACACGCTACGTCAATATGCCACTCAATTCTTTAATCCCCCTTATGAAAACCAAAAGTATGAGAATTGAAGATGGAGTAACAACTTATCTTGAAGGGGAAACATCTAGTTTCTATGAGAGCCGGATTGATGTTTTCCGCAAGGATGTGCTCAAGTATAGTATCCTCGATTCAAAAATAATTAGTGCTGAGCTTAGCATTCTTTATAGTGATCTACTTGGTCATTATCCAGAACGTGAAGCAGAAATAAAAAAGGTTTTCAATGACATCAAGGCCGACTTATTTAATTCTGGGTTCGTTATCCAGCTTGAGTCAAAATTAGCAGAAAAACCTAAACCACTACCAGTTGAGTTGTCTGAAACTCCGGGCATCGATCGTTATCTCAGCACCCCTCCTGGTCTCCATTACGTTCTGGCAGTTCTCACAAACAATGAACCATCTGGCATTTCTGACCTTCGTGTTTCGAGAGCTATAATAAGTGGACTCGCGTGGGATAAGCATACTCTTGAACAGCTGTACAAGGAAGAACTCAGAGTGGCAGGAAGAAAAGCAGTCTTTGACAAGCTGGTTGAGCTTTATCGTAATGCCATAAAATCTTATGACCTTTCCAAGGTCGAACGTATTGAACTAAATGGTGTTGATCCCGAAGTGGCATCAATGGCAAAAAGCCTGATGCCAATGGCTCAGAACTATACTGAACCAAGCCCATATATGCCTTGGGAGGAAGACTTTTGGAAGAAAATCTTTAGGGTTGAACAAGAATCAAAACTACAGGAAAAACAGAAGCAGCAGGAAGAACAAAAACCAGATCAAGATCATTTTATGTTTTATGCCTTCTGCGGCTGTTGCAATAAAAGATTCCTAACAACCGTCCTCCCAGGTAGCGGACCAGCGTACTGCGAAGAATGCCTTGACCAAAGACCTTGGCTAAAAACTGGTGAGACCAAGCAACAGTATGAGCTACGACTTGCGGGGGTTAAAGCACAAGCTCCAGAAAAGTCACAGCCATCTGATATATCATCACCACCACCATCAACTCCAAAGTCAAAGAAGAAGTGGTGGCAGTTCTGGAAATAAAGGGCCTTTTTCGAAAAAAGTAAAATATAACTTATCCACGAAATTGCAAGTGGCAGGCTTGTACCTCGTCAGGAAGGGCGTCTATCACTTGCATCGATACTGGTGATTTGGATGCCACGCCAAGGATACAGATCGGCAAGAAGACCCTTTAGAGGCAAGTTTGGCATCTGGTTCGGATGGGATAATTACCTCAATATGTATGTTGTCATTGATCGACGCTACCCGCAGCTCCGTGGGAAAATCTATGATGATCGATATCATGGCTTCATAGATCCAGAGGAGCACCCTGGACTAGGTGCTGACTTGCACCGATGGCGCCCCACCGTATGGCACTTGCGTTTCAAGAAAAGGAGGCGCAAGTAAGCCGATGCTGAGGAAGGGCTATTATGTTATTACGGTCAAAGATGATGTCTATCAACGCCTTGAAGAGCTTTCAAAGATGTACAGTACAACCGTTCCCGGCCTGGTGAAAGCGATGGTGAAAAACCATCAAAATTATTTTATACGAAATATTTGAGCTGCAAAATTTCGACTCTTTTGAAACAGATACGAAAGTTCGATCTAAATTTTCAAAATGAAAAAAGGAAAGGATTGTGGATTAGTCCCTGTGGCGCAGAAGATAAGAGGCAATTATTATTATAACAATGGCTAAAATGAATAAGAATCCGTATACATAGATGTTTCCACTAAAAGCTCCAGTCATTACAAAGACAAAACCTAGACCGAGTAACAGTAAAGCTAACAGGGTATAAGCAAGATACTTGAGCAGGCCCATAACGATTTATTTGCTTATGTAATGATATATCTTTTTGCGTGTTTGAAGATGCCCAGGAAGGGGGCATTTTCGGGGGAAGAGAGTCTACAAAAACCAAAATTATATTTCTGCTATGATAATATAATAAGAGGGGAAACGAGTTGAGCAAAAGACCCACAGTTATAAGATTCTTTGCCCCGGTTAATGAAGCTACAATCAACGCTTTAATGCAAGTCATTGATAAAAAATTGAAGGAAGGAGTAACGGAGTTAAAAATCCTGATTTCTTCACCGGGCGGATCGGTCTTTCATGGCCTGAGCGCATACAATTATCTGAAAGGAATACCCGCTTCGATCATTACACAAAACTTTGGAAGTGTGGATTCAATAGGCGTTGTTTTATACTGTGGTGGCTCTAAAAGGTTATCGGCACCTCAGGCAAGGTTCTTACTCCATGGCGTCATGGCGCATTTTGGAAATGAAGCATTAGAAGAAAAACAATTGGAAGAGAGATTAAAAGGATTAATGATTGATAAAGAAAATATCGCAAAGGTAATTGCTGAGAATACAGGAAAAAGTGAAAAAGAGGTGGAAAATGCCATGCTGGAGAGGACGACATTGAATCCAAATGACGCCCTTTCTTGGGGACTAGTGCATGAAATAACATCAAAACTCTTTGAACCGGGAAGCGAAGTTATTTCAATACAGTTTGAATCAACTCCTGATGGCAGAGGTCTGGTAAGGATTAGCACATAGTTGGGAACGAACCGATAACCTCTTCCGTCACCCCTGCAATCTATTACCTGACCCAAAATGCAAGAGTCCTTATTGGCATAAACCAAGATTGAAAAGAAGTGATTAAGTTGGAAGACATTAGGGGATGGAATTTTTGCGATTGGGAATCTTTCCCTAGAAACAAGAAAGGACACGACGGACTCATAAAAAAGCTCAAAGAAATGGTTTTTTCAGTGTATCGATTGAAACTCGTAGATTGGAACGAAGAACTACGCAAAGAAGCAAGCATAGCCGAGAAGCACGGACGAAGACTATGGTATTATGTTGCACACAAACCGGACTTGGTGATAAATGTTGGAACAAGTAAAAAGGACAGAATCTTTATTGAATATGTCAACACCTTAGGGAGGGGGCGTTCAAACTTTTTAAGAGATTTGAGAGGAATGCTTGCTCTGTCGATTGCAATTAAAAAATGTCGTGGATTCGTTTTAGCCATAAGGCATAGCGATTATGCAGAATGTCAGCCTACAGCACTACCAAAGAATAGTCCTGTAGAGATTATGTCTCTCAAATCCTTGTTTTTCGCGCTCGATAAGCAAGATTATGATTATTTGGTGGGAAGACAAGAAGGTAAGAATGATGCCTACAGAGTTCAAGATTAAGGCCGTTCTCGCATGTGTGCGAGTATGTAGAGGGCAAGACAGGGAAGATGCTTTATGAGGTCTGGCAGGAGTTGAAACAAAAATACGATAAAGCAAGAATCGAGGCGTTGTCTTAGATTGTTATGAAGAATCCATTAAAAGCTCTACGCAAGAACCCAGAACCAATTATCAACGCAGACTTTGATAATCTTGCTGAAAGGATGTTTGTGAAAAATAGATTGAAAAAGAAAAATCCATATGTATTTTCAAAAATTTGGATAGGCGCTGAAACAAGTGGTCTTTCTTTATTACTATCAAGTATAGAATTCTCAAAGAAATTTTATGATGAATTATCAGCTGAAGAACGCCTAGCTGTTGTAGCACATGAGTTTGCACACATACGCGAAAGACATGGCTGGGTAAAGTTCAAAAGAACACGAATTCCCTCATTTCTTTTTTCGTTGCCTATCGCAATATTAGTCCTTGTTTTTCCGCTAGTGAATATTTATGAGAGAATTGGTGCAATGGCAGGGATTTTTGCCTTGAGTTCTATTTGGTGGGTGATAATACTATCCTATGTCATTAATTTTGAATATCTTAAACCTTCCTACAACACCCCCCCACCTAAAACAGAAGGTGGGTTACGGACCGAAAGCGATGGGGATTTCTTGACCATTTAACCATAAATACAAAGTTGAGTGATGTCGATTTTATATCAGAATAGGGTTATAAGATAGGTTCGGGGCGTATTAACATGTCTGATCGGTGGCTCACTCTCCTTTGTTTGGGCCACGACCGATCAACATCAAGAACATAAAGGCGAGATTAACGATGAATCCCATTGAGACTTATCTAAGCGAAATGTATCATATACGTTCTTCTGGCGCCGCTGTGAAGGAAACTTCCTACTATCCGACCCTAGCTAACCTTTTCAACGAAATTGGTAAACAACTCAAGCCACAAGTGACTTGCATTATCAGTGTGAGGAATCAGGGAGCAGGGTTACCAGACGGTGGCTTCTTTACTTCAGACCAATTTCAAAGAGGGTCCCCGACAGATTGGATTCCTAGCACTATTCCCTCCAGAGGTGTTATCGAGATCAAAGGAACAGCAGATGACGCATGGTTGACCGCTGAAGGCGAGCAAATCTCCAAGTACTGGGGCAAATATCATCAGGTTCTAGTAACCAATTACCGAGATTTTCTGTTGATCGGACAAGATGCTTCTGGAAAACCCATCAAGCTGGAATCGTTTAGGTTTGCTGACAATGATGACGCGTTCTGGATTGCCGTAGCTTCCCCTCGCAAAACGGTCGGACGTCTTGGGGACAGATTCATCAATTATTTGAAGCGTGTTATGCTTCACGCTGCTCCTCTAAGTGATCCACAAGATGTTGCTTGGTTCCTCGCCTCCTACGCTAGGGAAGCCAAGGCAAGAATAGATGCGCAGGAGCTATCTCTTCTTGATGGCGTTCGAAACGCATTAGAAGAATCTCTTGGCTTGAAGTTCGAGGGTGTAAAGGGTGAACACTTCTTCAGATCGACATTAGTACAGACTCTTTTCTACGGCGTCTTTTCGGCGTGGGTATTATGGAGTAAACAACTAAGTAAAACTGATGACCAATCCAGATTTGACTGGAAAAGCGCAGCCTGGTCGTTGCGTTTGCCTATGATTAGAGAACTCTTTGAGCAGGTTGCGTCCCCTTCAAAGCTTGGTCCCTTAGGGTTGGCTGAGGTATTGGATTGGACAGGGGCAACTCTAAACAGAGTGGATAGAAATGCCTTCTTCGGTAGCTTCGAAGAACAGCAGATAGTGCAATACTTCTACGAGCCTTTCCTTGAAGCTTTTGATCCAGACCTTCGAAAGGAACTTGGTGTGTGGTATACACCACACGAAATAGTTGAGTACACTGTCAAAAGGGTAGACAGAGTTCTAAGAGATGAACTGGGGATTGAAAATGGTCTCGCTGACTCGCGGGTACTTGTGCTTGATCCTTGCTGCGGTACAGGCTCCTACCTTGTTGAGGTTTTGCGACATATAGTACAGGCACTGAGAGACAAGGGCAACGACGCACTTGTGCCCAGTGATGTAAAGCGAGCAGCTCTGGAACGGGTTTTTGGATTCGAAATACTACCTGCTCCTTTCATTGTAGCACATCTGCAGATCGGACTCTTGCTCCAGAACTTGGGAGCAGAGATATCTGATTACAAGAAGGAACGCGCTGGTGTCTTCCTTACCAATGCTTTAACAGGATGGAAAGCGCCCGATTCGGTACAAAGAATTCTCTACTTCCCAGAAATGGAAAAGGAACGTGAAGAATCGCATCTTATTAAACATGAGAAACCAATCCTTGTGGTTTTAGGAAATCCACCTTACAATGCATTCGCAGGCGTAAGCCCAAGCGAAGAACTTGGACTGGTTGAACCATACAAAGAAGGCCTAATATCTGTATGGGGAATCAAGAAATTCAACCTTGATGACCTATACATTCGATTCTTCCGTCTTGCTGAACGTCGAATAGCTGAGATGACTGGCAAAGGAGTGATATGTTACATTTCCAATTTCTCCTATCTTGGTGAACCCTCTTACGTCGTTATGCGCAAACGTCTTTTGGACGAGTTTGACAAGATATGGATTGATTGCATGAATGGGTCAAGCCGCGAAACGGGCAAGCTAACGCCAGATGGGAAACCTGATCCGAGTGTTTTTTCTACAAAGTACAATCCCGAAGGTATTCGTGTAGGAACAGCTATTTCCCTACTTGTAAGGAAATCAGACAATCCAAAAGGCGCAACAGTATTGTTTCGCCACTTCTGGGGTGTAAACAAGCGAGGGGACTTGTTGAACAGTCTAGGTTTTGAGGATTTTGGCAGTCATTATCAATTAGCTAGTCCTATCACACAGACTCGTTTCTCCTTCCGCCCCTCGCAGGCTCTAACAGAATACTTACGATGGCCTACCGTATTAGAACTCAGCGAAATCGGCGCCCTCAATGGACCTATAGAAAGAAGAGGAGGATCATTTATTGCTTTTCGGTCGGATGCGGGCAAACTCAGTGCCCTCAATCAATACCTTGATCCTACCTACAATAATGACCAAATCAAGGCATTAGCTCCGCGTTTAATGATATCATCAGGAGAATTCAAGGCAGAAAAGACCCGAGGTCTTTTACTCAAGAAGAAAGTAAAGTACGATCCCACAAAAATAATTCGCTATTCTTTCAAACCGTTTGACGTGAGGCTAGCTTACTTGGATAGCGCAATACAACCGCTGTTTTCCAGACCTAGCCCCGAACTACTTCGGTGCAGAAATATACCCAATAATGGTTTTGTCATTAGCCGAGACACCGCTGACAAATCACCTGAAGGTCCACCTTTGTATTATTCACAACTCGTGTGTGACTATTCTTGTATTTCAGGCGGCGCTAGGCACATTCCAATATGGCGTAGAACAGAAAGTGTGAGAGTGAAGAAGAAAGGCAAGAAGAATAGCGGTCCGCCTCATTCAAACCAAGCAACGCTTTCCGGTGAACCTGTGCGTGGAAGTGAGCCTTTTAAGGCAAACCTTTCTGCGAGTGCGCGTAACTACTTACAAACCATAGGAATTCCGGATATAGATTCTGATCCCAGATCCGCTGATCTGATATGGATGCACGTGCTGGCTTTGGGTTTCTCGCCCGCTTACTTGTCAGATAATGCAGATGGGATCCGTGAAGGCTGGCCCCGAGTGCCTTTGGCCAAGACTCTTAAAGCTTTAGTCATATCCGCACAGCTGGGGCGGCAGCTTGCGGCGTTGCTCGACACCGAATCAGAAGCACCTAGTGTAACAAGTGGAGTGATCAGACCCGAACTAGAAACCATTGGAGTGATTTCACGGGTGGGAGGCGGTGCCCTTAACCCGGATTCTGAAGACTTACGTGTAACTGCCAGGTGGGGATATGGGACAGAAGTAGTGATGCCAGGGGCGGGTCATATAATTAAACGTGATTATACATCGGAGGAACTTGGTGGCATCAAATATGGCGCGCTGAGGAACGGAGTCGAACTAGAGGAATTTCTTTCAGCTCTCGGAGACACCACGTATGACGTATACTTGAACGATGTCGCATATTGGAAAAACATACCCTTAAGAGTGTGGGAGTACACTCTTGGCGGATACCAAGTAATTAAGAAATGGCTTTCTTATCGCGCTTATGATGTAATGGGCAGGTCAATTACTAGTGAAGAGGCACGTGAGATGACGAACATGTCTAGAAGAATTGCATCGATTCTTCTTCTTGAAACAGCCCTTGACGCAAACTACATGAGGACAAAAGCGGAACCCTACCAATGGGAGCCTACAACTATCCATTAGCGCAAATGAGTAAGCCCTAAGGTCTCAGCGCGCAATGCCAAGTAAGGTCAAAGCATGAGCCGGTGGCGAAGGCGGCCTCTTGACTTGACTTGACTTTTGGTACACTGGGTGGAGTCTCGGTTGTCAAAAGTCGTCGAATATAGGCAGCGTCTTGACTGGGAACCTGAGGGCTAGGGACGTGGAGCACCTTCGGATCGAGGAGTGATACGGCAGCCCGGGGGTCGTCCGTGCGGGCTACCCGGGCTTCCCGTAGGCATCATCAGCCTCTATTCTCTTTTATATTGAAAATTTCAACCAAAAATAGTCGAGCTCGCGGCCATGAAACAACAATGGGGAATTGTTAATTTTCCCCCTCAATTTTTTTTAAAAAAATCTCGCCAACTTGAGCCGGCGTCGTTTTATTTCCGTTTAGATAACCGATAGTGGAAGGCAGTCCTGGCACGTCTACATTATCAAATTTAACTGGTAGTATGTATTTGCCTCCCTGCTCTATTTGTCTGGCGATAGCATTTTCGCTTTCGAATAAAGGGTAGGCCTTTGTCACATATTCCTTAGAAATTAGCATAACACAATAACGTGATTTAGAATAATATATGTCCTTGAGAAAAGTAGGTAGATTCGCCCCCCATAGTTTTTCCTTATACATTTCGTCGCAGAAACACTTTATCCCTCTACTTACAAAGTGTAAATATAGCTCCTCCGCATATTTTCTTTGTTCGCCGGCAAATGATAGTGCAACTGTGTACTCAAAAGTGCTCTCAGTCAATTTTTTTTTAATTATTGAATCACTTTTGAGGGCTTCGGTTTCGGATATGAATGAACCATAAATTTTTTCTAGTATGCTTTCAAATTCCCTTTTCAGACGATCGCAAATTTCTTCTTTTGTGCCGCCTATATAATAAGTGCACTCAATGAACCGACCAGAAACGGCGTTGCCTATCTGTTGGAAAATATAATATACGGTGGCAACGTTCCAAGAAAAAATTCCCTCTGTTTGAGACGCTTTAATTATCCTTAGATTTAACTCGGATAGTGCTTTTATCAACCTCTTGTTATCACATTTCTGGAAACGAAAACGTTTGGAATATTGATGGGTTAAAGTCCTGCTAATATCTGGAGGGATATCAATATTGCCTTCTGATAGTTTCTCTGGGAAAATTCTTAATTCAAAATTCCTTATTGCGACATCATTATTCAGATAGACTGCGTCTAAGATTTTTATGTACTGATCCATTACGTCCAAACGTTTAGGATTAAACTGTTTTAAAAGCTCATAAAAATTAATCATTCCTTGGAATTTTTCAGCATAAATTGGTATGTTCGTCCTCAATTTGTTATAATCTTCATCGTTTATAATCACTAAATCACTAATTTCTGGAATGAAGTCCACAATCCCCTGTTCATTAAGCCCCCCTAACAAAAACTTTAGATGGTGTTGCGATATGAATTCGAACTTCTTTTTGTAAAGTTCCTGAAGATCCTTAAATGAGATATTTTTTCTGGAATCTTGAAGCGCGTTAACAAGATTTATCAAATTATCCGTAAATTTCGACTGTATCATTATCCTAGCATCTTTCCATGCTATTTCACCCAATAACTTTTCTTTAAATTCGTCTATGCCCGTCCCGTCTAGCGGACACACCTTAAAATACGCATCAACTTCTTTTTCACCGATCAGTTTATCTACAAGACTTCTATTGATATCATCAACACCTTCATCAATATGTGTTTCGATTAGGAAGATTTTCGTGGTAGGTCTAAGGTCGCTCCTGAGTTGCCGAATGGCGTCGATAGCTTTTGTTAATGTTCCTCGGTCTTTTTTACTGAAGAGCACCAAAATGATGTCGGACTCTTTCAACAATGGTATGAACGTTCCTATTACTGTTTCTTGCCCCCCATAATCATGAAATATCACTCTTTTTTCTAACTCTTCACCTTTTAGCACCCAATTCCATACTCTTTTCCCAAAAGTTCCTTTGAGTTCCCCAGGACTCCCTGTCATAATAAAATTGCATAAAGTGCTTTTTCCAACACCTGTATGTCCTATTAAACTAACCTTCACATGCTTGTATTTAATGAACTCTGCAGGGGTCACGATTTCTTTTCTATCAAATGTTAACAAGCCCTCATGGTTCAGTGTATAAATTTTTTTATCGTCTGAAAAGATCCTCTCATTTCCTTTAATATCAATCAATTCCATTTGCTGTGAATTAAGATCGAATTGAATTATTTCATTATCAGTCCCAGAAAAAACCATGCTACCGTCTTCTGTAATGTGTATACAATTACCTCTCCCTCTTGCTGAATCAATCTCAAAAAACATAATAGACTTATTTGGTTCCTCAAAATCCATTTCGAATAAAAAAATGATACCGTTCTTATTTATCGTTGCCAAATTATTGTATTTACTAAACGTTACGTCTTGTAGCGTTCCATTAGCATCCAATTCCGTAATCTTATTGAAAACTCCCTTATCTTGTTTCCAAATTATAATATTTCCACGATAATCGCCTGAGGCCACAATTTTTTCATCTAGTTTATTTAAGGCGAAAACACTATTGGAATGTCCTGGTAGGGATTCTTTTCTCCATTTGCCCTCTACTTTTCTTAACACATTCATAACGCCGTAAGTGGAAGTCGTAAGAATGCTGTCTTCCACCCATGTGGTTCTCCAGACTCTATCCTGTTTATTATATGTCGCTTCTTGAATGACTTCAATGACCTTAGAAGGTTCAAAAGTTATTACAATCAAATCACCTGCATGTGAACCTATCGCTAATTTGTTGTCTTTTGACAAACTAATTGTTCCAACCTCAGAATCAAATCGATACAGTATTTCAGAGGATTTTAAATTGAGATCCCATTTTACAACCAAGCCATTTTCGTGTCCCGTAATGAGCAAATTTTTATTTACCATCAAAACTCCTGAACTGGGCTTTGGAATGTCTTTGGGGAATTTTAATATTATCTCAGAGGCCATTTGAGTCACGTCTACCAATTAATATTATAGAGGATTTCGAATAACTTAACCTTTGTTGGTGTCCCTTCGCATTCTCCGTCGTTTTAAGGCGTTCGCCTGCTGTACGCCATGGCCTTTCATCCTGTCTGCAGCTCCCTTCATCTGCCTTTTCACCATCATTTTGGATATCCATCTAGATCCTATGCTAGCGCTTGCTGAGCGCCATAATCTGCGTCAGGTTGTAGCAGATGCATGAGAAGAGCATCTTCACCTTCACGCGGGGCACCATTGTGACAAGGACATGCCCTGCCCTGAAGACGCGCTCTATCGGTGCCCTCTTTCGAGATATCCTTTCGTTCCGCAGCCTGTCGAAGACGTCGATGGGACCCGCCCTCGTCCCGCGCCGCATCGTTGCGTCGTAGCCCCTCGCCGGCACGCCGAAGTACCCCCTGTCCCTGTAGACAACCTCGCCCCTTCGGGAGAGGTCCACCTGCGAGTCGTGGACCGAGGCGGTGGTGGTCTTAATGGCCCTTATGAGCCCGTACTTCAGGTCCGTTTTGACGTGCAGCTTGTACCCGAAGTACGCCTTCTTCAGCTTCTTCGTCCACGTCCCTGCTCCTCCTCGTCTGGGCAGTGCTACCTCTCGGTTCCTCCACCGGCGCATGGCCAGGGTCAGCCGTTATGAACGTGGCGTCCTGGGCAGCCCTCCCCCTCTTCTCGACCTTGAACCCGTTCCGTTCCGTCTGCCTCTGCAGCTCGCTCCATATCCTCTCGCACTTCCCGTTCCTTATCAGCCGCTCCCTGAAGAGCCATACCGTCGTGTAGTCCGGGATCACTCCGGGGAAGCCGAGGAAGTGCTGGAAGATTACGTCCCTGGCTACCTGACGCTCCAGCTCAGGGTCCGAGAGGCCGTACCACAGCGGCATCAATCAGGGTTAAGGGGCGCCGGCTGGCTGCGGCGGGAGACGGAAAAGTCCATGTGTGGTTCTTCAATCAACCATAGATGCTTAGTTATTTACGTCAGATATCAATACTATTAATCAGGTGATAAGATGCCTTTCGCTGCTATTTGTAAAAAGTGCCAACATTTCTTAATTGGTAAGGACTTACCTAATATTCAAATTGAATTGATCGATCACTTTAATAATTATCATAAAAGTACTCCAATTTCCCAGCCTTATGCGGTACAATATCCAGATGATTTCAATAAGAAGAAAGTCATTCGAATAACAACAATCGAGATGTATCCATTCCGTGAGCGATCTTCTTCTTTCATGACTAGATTATTCATTTCAGATCTTTATGAAATTGCTCTAATAACCAATTATTATTATGATGATTGCAATCGCAAATTTTCTTCCTCTGAAGAAAAACAGAAGTACTTTTCATCAAGGCTAGCAGTTTATTTTGAATAGATTAATATCATTAAACTGGCGCCAAATGGTTGATATACAGTAAAGTGGCAATCGAAAGGGCAGCAAAAATTTATCATGTAACTGCCACGATGGAAAGCCCGGAGGTCAAGGCATTCAGTGACTTCGTAAACTTTGCGGAACAGAAGGAGAAGGAGGGTAAGAAGCTATACCTCGACGTTTCTTGGTAGCCCATGTATGCCCCATTATTTTTTTCTATAACGAGAAAGAACCTCTTTAATGTCATCATCTGATGGTATTTCTTTACCTTTTTTCAAGAGTTCATAAGACAACTCTAAACATAGCCGATCAAGCTTCTCAATATCCGCGATCTGGGTATCCTGTATTATTTTGCAGGAGTGACGGAAGAGGTTATCGGTTAATCAAATCTTTCTCTAAACTATCAAAAATCTTCTGTATGTTCCTTTTTACATTTCCATCAGCCGTCACGTTAAACCACACTCTCGGCCACGACTTCACATATACCTTTGAGCCCCCTTCTCTCTCGGGATTTACTATCACCTCAACATTTTCGCCATAGGATAGAAGAGACATTCCGGTTGAGAGTATTAATCGTCTGTTCGTTTCATCTATCTTATCTATATTAAATCCAGCATCCTTACTCGATTCCTTAAGCATTACAAAAATTTTGTCTGGATCAGTTTTATACTTCCTTACTTCTTCAGTCATCATCTTACCTCCTCAATTCAAGGGGCTTTCGACAGGTCGGACAATTAAAGCTTACAATATTTGGTGACCAGTAGTTATAGGGGGTCTTGCAATAACAGCATTGAGTCCGCACCCTTGGTATTGGTGGTCCTCTTTTTGGACCTAAAACGAACCCTCCCAGGCCCCCCAAAGCTATCCCTAAAGGACCGAATGGGGCTCCTAATAAAGCACCTAACCCGGCTGTAAACAAGTTAGTAGGTATCTGTCCGATCTCTTTCGCCAGCTTTTGTATATTTAAAATGTCCTCTAAACCTGCTGGGTCAAACAACATATAATCAGTTACATACGGTATGGGATATTGGATAGGAACGCCTAACCTTTCAAAAACATAGACGGGTATGCGTTTTTTTGACGCCAATCCCACTTCATAGAGTACCCAATTTTTAGTGTATTCAGTTCTTACAAGCTCGTCCGTTAAAAACAAGAAAACAGCATCACTTAATTCAACGTTCTTTCGAATTTCCTCGTATGGAATGGGTTCTTTTTTATCCTCAGGAATAAACTCCTCAATTATTGGCTTGTGTCCTAGATTGATAAGAACTGTCTGAATATTACGCACCAATACTTCGTCCCGCTTACTATGTGAAATAAAAATGATTGCCAATGAAATTTCCCTACATTAAAATAATGATATCCAAATCTTAAGACTTACGGATTCGGGCCTAACGAGTTAATTACTTGGTCAGTAAAACTCTCTTCATATATGAGTTTTCCGAATCCATGCTCAGCAGTTTCAAAATTTCTTCTTTTTTAAACAATCGTATGGGACGAAAATATCCAGCCTGATAATGAATTTGACTTTTCCCTAGTGGGGCCTTTGGTGGGTATAGTAGTAATTTATTTGGTTTAAGCAAAGTGTCAAAAATAAGTATGTAATCATCACCAGAACCACTGTGATTAGTCCAAGCATCCATGCCTCTGACACTTTCAATGTAATTCCTTAAACGAAATTCTTCCATCTGACATTTTTTTGACAGCACTTTTAATCTATCATCATTATTCAATGCTTCCTCAGCTTTTGAGTGCGTAAAGTCAAAGTCGATGGCCAACCTCCTATATGCAAGATCTTTTTGATAATCATCGCTAATCACCCGTAAAGCGAGTCTTCCTATTGATTCAATGTATCGAAGGGAACGCCCTGAATGGGCGGACTTTATTATTAATAACGTAACGTCTTTAGGTATCCCTTCAGATAGCCTTATGCGAAGATCTATGCGACTGGTTCCTCGTTCAACTTGATAAGCACTGAGTCCATAGACCCCCACTTCATTTTTTTCATTGTAATCTGGATCATTATGAGGGAGACCGTCATCACCCAATACTGGCAATGCAGGTATGGTTACAACGTGATCTCTTAGATAGTTTGTAATTTCTACCATAATACCATCCTCGATAATATCGTGATCGATAGTATCGAAACACTCATATATAAAAGTTTTCAAGGAAAAGGCTTTGGGACAAAATTCCTCGCTAATCCCTTATGACTATAACGTAGGCCCTCTTACCGATGTACCTCTTCGGCGCGTCTATCTTCGCCGAGTTCCCGAAGGGCGTGATCACCCTCTCGTACACAA
>Ga0315280_10005874_pt1 | contig 17255 bp, 11 predicted proteins | sample YL17G06_40_MG_FD_203697 | JGI IMG/M metagenome (GOLD analysis project Ga0315280, IMG submission 203697) | Sediment microbial communities from Yellowstone Lake, YNP, Wyoming, USA - YL17G06_40 | ecosystem: Environmental > Aquatic > Freshwater > Lake > Sediment | place: USA: Wyoming | collected...
CCAACTGCCCGATGTCCCGCAGCCGCGTGAGCGCCTCGGGTTGGCTGCACTCCAGGGCCGCCGCAACTGTGGCTCGCGTGAGCGGCTCCTGGCTCGCAGCCAGCGCCGCGAGCAACGGCCGGTAACGGGCCTCGAACGTCGCAGAGTCCGGGAACCGGTTCCGGAAGAACCGGCTGTAGAAGTCCCCAAGCCCGGGCGAGATCGCCGACAGCTCATCGGCGGCAACGTCGCCCTCGGCCAGCGCGTCTAGCAGTAGCTTGGCCACCAGGAAGTTGCCCTCGCTCGCGCGCTCGACCTGGTCGGCCATGACTCCGCGCGTGCAGGCCGGCTCTCGGACGACCTCCTCCATGCGCGAGGCGATGTACGCTTGCAGGTCCTCCTGGTTCTCCCGTCGGTTGGCCTCCAGCTCGAAGCACTGCAGGGCCCTTATTCGGTCGAGAACAGCCGGTTCAGGACGCGTGGTCGTCACTACCCGAAGCCAGTCCGGAAGCGCGGCGGCATGCTCGCAAATCACGTCCACGACGGTCTCGCCCAGGGCTGTCGACCCCTCATCCAGGGAGTCAACGACGATCAACTGGGGTGAGCCCGGTGCTGCCAGTCGATGGGCCGGCTCGACCACCAGTTCCACGAACGCCTGCGCCGCTGTCTCCCGTCGCTGTCCGGGGCAGAGTTCGTCCACCCGCTTGGCGTAGTCCGGCATGCGCCCATGCAGCTGCCCCACAACCGAGGCCACGAAGCGGTGCGGGTCGAGGGTCCGCTTATCCTGGTGGTCGCAGAAGTGGACCGCAGCCACCTCTTCGTCCCGACTCGTCGCCAACCAGGCTGCTATGGCGCTCTTCCCGATCCCCGGTTCCCCCACGATTACAAAGGCGCGCTTCGCCGAGTGAGCGAGCCATCGATCCAGCTCCAGCGCCAGCCACTCCCGGCCTGTGAACCCGCGGGTCAGCTCGGCCAGCCGCCGACCGAAGTCCAGCGGCTCGATCCCGCCCAGCGCCTCCAGCGAGGGCGGGAGCAGAGCCTCTCTGTGCCCCTCCAGGTACCGCAGCAGGCGACCCAGCCCATCCGCATACTCCCGGGTGAAGTCGATCCAGCTGCGGCGGACAAGCGCCAGCGTCGGTCTGACCTCTTCCGCCGCCTTCGCAGCCACCACAGCCCGGGGCAGGACCATCGCGTAGGTGATCTCATCGCGGCAGATGCTGTCCTTCCGCACCGAGCCCGGCGTCAGGACCGCCAGAAGCACTGAGCACTCCTCGATGGCGCCCTCGATCCGCGCATCCCAGGCCTGGCCCGACCGGATCCCCTCCTCATCCCACCAGACAGTGTACCCCACCGACTCGAGGTCCGACTTCAACCTCTGGGCGAAGGCTGACGCATCCGCGTGTCCGTAGCTGATGAACAGGTCGCTCATGGCCACGAGCCTCCACGCGCGGTTGGGGTCGCCGCGGCCATTTCGGGCGTTGCCGCCCTCACACCTGCTCGATAGGCCTGGGTGCAGGAGGACGCCCGCCGCGCTGGGACTCGCGGCACCCGCGCCGCGACCACCTCGTCGGACGGTCGGACGAGGGCTAGCGCTGGCGGCAGGAGCCTGCGCGGCGCTGGCGTTCGGGTTATCGCTGGTGTTCCTCACCGCCGGGCCCCCGGCTCCGGACGGTCTCTGGACCATGTTCCGGGGTGGGCCGCAGCGCACGGGCCGTGGCGGCAGCGGAGCGACGGGGGTCCAGCTCTGGGAGTTCCGGACCGGCGGCCATGTGACGTGCTCCCCTGCCATCGCCGAGGACGGCACCGTATACGTCGGCTCATGGGACACCAGACTCTACGCGCTGGACGGAGCCACGGGGGCGGGGAAGTCGGAGCTGCCCATGGGTGGGGGCGTCTACTCCCCCCCGCGATCGGCGAGGATGGCACGGTCTCTGTCAGCGAACGTCAGACGCCCAATGAGGGCGACGAGAGGAGAGAACAGCAGGGGAAGGGCGTGCCGCAACCTGACGGGGGAATCGTGCGGCAGTCGAGCCAAGCCGGGAGTCCAGGCGCGTCCCGCCCCGGCTGGCGAGCACGGGGGCCTGCGGGGAGGAGCGAGGCGGCGGGATCTCGAAGCTCGCGACCGCGCGGTTCCATGGTCCACGGAACGACGGATACATCACCTCGAAGCGAAAGTGTGATGCGCGTCATGTGCCGGTTTGTCGGCGTGACCTGCCTCTTGCTGGCCGCTGGAGCTGCGTCGTCACAGGACTGGCCGCAGTTCCACGGGCCCTTGCGAGACAACCGGTCGACCGAAGCGGGCCTGCGGCGCCAGTGGCCCGAGGGCGGCCCGCCGCTGCTCTGGCGAACGGAGGGCTTGGGGCATGGCTTCTCCACCGTGGCCATCGTCGACGGCGCCCTCTACACGACCGGCGACGTCGGGGAGGACCTCATCGTCACGGCCCTTGACCTGTCGGGCCAGGGGCTCTGGCGACAGAAGAACGGGGCTTCCTTCTCGCGGGCGTACCCCGGCCGTCGCTCGACACCCACCGTGACGGAGGGCCGGCTCTACTGCGGCAGCGGAAACGGCGACCTCACCTGCTTCCGCGCCGACACCGGGTCGCCCGCGTGGGCGGTGAACTCCATGCAGCGGTTCGCCGGGCGAGAGGCGCAGTGGGGCGTCGCCGAGTCGCCACTGGTCGTCGGGCCCAACGTGACCTGCTGCCCCGGGGGCACGGACGTGCCCATGGCGGCCCTCGACAAGGACACGGGCGAGACTCGGTGGACCTGCGCAGGCGTCGGCGACGAGCACGGCTATGCCTCGGCAGCCCTTGTCGAGTGCGGCGGGCTCCGCCAGATCGTGACGATGACGGCGCAGTCGGCGATCGGGGTCGCGGCCGATACGGGCCGGCTTCTGTGGCACCACCCCCACTAGGCCCCCTACGGCGTGAACTGCGACACGCCACTGTACCACGACGGACACCTCTACCTGTTCACCACCTGGGGGCGCGGCGGCGCGAAGCTGCGTCTCGTGGGGGAGGGGGAGAACTGCTCCGTCCAGCAAGTCTGGCACACGGGCGAGTTCGACAACGAGCATGGCGGGGTCATGCTGGCAGATGGCTGCCTCTATGAGCATGCGGACGGCGACCACAAGCATCGGCACTTCGCGTGCATCCGCGCGGAAACGGGCGACACGATGTGGACCTCCGATGAGTTGTCCGGCCAGGCCCCCGCCGCGCTCACCTTCGCCGACGGATTGCTGTATGTAGCGACCGATGGGGGCGACATCGCCCTCGTTTGCCCCAACCCGGAGCGCCTGGAGATCCTCAGCCGCTTCCGGCTGCCGGAGGGCGGCGCCGGCCCCGTGTGGGCCTATCCGGTCCTCTGCGGCGGGCGGCTCTACCTCCGGCACGGGGGGTTCTTGTATGCCTACGACATCCGGTCCGCTGAAGGCTGAGCGGGGCGGAGGGGAGGCAAGCGCATGGCGGTCGAAGTGAAGCTCACGGTCAACGGGACGGGGCGGTCGGTGACGACGGACCCCGAGCGCCCGTTACTGGACGTGTTGCGCGAGGACCTCGGGCTGACCGGCACGAAGTACGGTTGCGGCGAGGGAGCGTGCGGCGCGTGCACGGTGCTCCTCGACGGCGAGCCGGTCCGCTCCTGCATCACGCACGCGGCAGACGTCGGCGGCAAGAACATCACCACCATCGAGGGCCTCGCCGACGGCGACCGCCTCCATCCCGTACAGAAGGCCTTCGCGGAGGACGGCGTGCTCCAGTGCGGCTACTGCGCGCCGGGGATGATCCTCGCTACCGTGGCCCTGCTGCGCGACAATCCGCAGCCCACCGACGAACAGATCGTCGAGGCCCTCAACGGTCACCTCTGTCGCTGCTGCACCTACCCGACCATTCTCGCAGCCGTCCGCAAGGCTGCGGGGCGGAGGTAAGCGCCTGGTGAGCGCGCACTCGCGCGAGGAAGACCCCCTCCCGATCGGCGACAGCCCGGCGGGACGCGTCAGCCGACGCGGCTTCCTGCAGATGCTGGGCGCCGGCCTGCTCATCACCGTCACCGACAAGGCCGCTCCGGCCCAACGCGGCGGCGGAGCGCGGGAGTCCTCGCCCATCGCCTCGCGCATCCACATCGGCGAGGACGGCACGATCACCGTCCTGACCGGCAAGGTCGAGCTGGGGCAGGGAGCCCGCACCGAGATCACCCAGGCGGCGGCCGAGGAGCTGCGGGCGCCCCTTGGGCAGGTCCGGGTCATCATGGCCGATACGGACCTCGTCCCGAACGACGGCGTGACCGCCGGTAGCCGAACGACGCCCCAGACGATTCCCGCGGTGCGCCGGGGAGCCGCGGCGGCCCGCGGCGCCCTGACCGCGCTCGCCGCTCGGGAGTGGCAGGTGGAGGCCGCATCCCTGACCGTCCGCGACGGCGCCATCGCGCACCCGCCGACAGGGCGTCGTCTGACCTATGCGGAGCTGGCGAAGGCTGGGCGCGTCGACGAGGCCTTGCAGACCCTCATCCCCGATGGCGTGGCCCTCACCCCCGTCGTCGAATGGGAGGTCCTCGGGGTCTCGGTCCCTCGCCCCAACGCCCGCGACCTCGTGACCGGCGCCCACCGCTACGCTTCGGACCTGACCCTCCCCGACATGCTCCAGGGGCGCGTTCTGCGCCCGCCGGCGTACGGTGCGCGGCTCACCGCCATCGATCTCTCGGCGGCGCAGGCCCTGGAGGGCGTCACCGTCGTGCGGGACGGGGATTTCGTGGCCTGCGCAGCGAAGACGTCCCTCCAAGCCTCCCGAGCGGTTGAGCGTCTGGCGAAGTCCGCGTCCTGGGAGGCTGCGCCTCAGCCCTCGGACGCGGAGTTGTGGGATCACCTGCGCCGGCACGCGTCGGGCGACCGGCCCGCCGACGACCAGGGCGTGGAGGCCGCCCTGGCGGCGGCCGGCCGAACCCTCAGCGCTGAGTACCACACGGCTTACGTCCAACATGCCCCCATGGAGCCAGGAGCGGCGTTGGCGGAGTGGAAGGATGACCGCCTGACGGTGTGGCTCGGCTCCCGAGACCCCTTCGGCACGCGGGCGCAGCTGGCCGAGGCCTTCGGCTTGCCGGCGGACCGAGTCCGGGTCGTCGTGCCCGATACGGGCGGCGGCTTCGGCATGAAGAGCGGCGACTTTGTGGGCCAGGAGGCCGCACGACTCGCCAAGGCGGCGGGCCGACCCGTCCGCCTGCAGTGGACGCGCGAGGAGGAGTTCACCTGGGCCTACTACCGGCCGGCAGCGCTCATTGAGGTCCGGGCCGGACTCGACGCGACGGGGTCCATCGCCGCCTGGGACTTCACGAACACCAACTCCGGCGGGGCGGCCCTCGGCACCCCCTACGCCATCCCCCACCGCCGAGTTGCGTATCGGCCCTCCGACTCGCCTTTGCGCTCAGGCTCCTACCGGGCGTTGGCCGCTACGGCCAACAACTTCGCGCGCGAGTGCTGCATGGACGAACTCGCCATCGCGGCTGGAGCCGATGCCCTGGTCTTCCGCCTGGCTCATCTACAGAACGCTCGCCTGCGGACCGTCCTGCAGGCCGCCGCCGAGCGCTTCGGCTGGGAAGGCCGCAAGGCGTCCGCCGCGGAGGGCGTCGGCTTCGGGCTTGCGTGCGGGACCGAGAAGGGCTCCTATGTGGCCGCCTGCGTCGAGGTGGCCGTTGACCGGCGGGGCGCCACGCTCGACGTGCGACGGGTGTGCGAAGTCTTCGAGTGCGGGGCCATTCTGAACCCCGACAATCTCCGTTCCCAGGTCTACGGCTGCATCATGATGGGCCTCGGCGCCGTGCTGCGGGAGGAGATTCAGTTCGCCAACGGGGCCCTCCTCAACGCACGCTTCAGCCAGTACCACGTACCGCGCTTCGAGGACGTGCCGGAGCTGGACATCCACCTGCTCGACCGGCCCGACATCGACCCCGTCGGCGGCGGGGAGACCCCTCTCATCGCCATCGGCCCCGCCGTCGCGAACGCCGTCTTCGACGCCATCGGCGTGCGCGTGCGAGGGATGCCGATCAAGCTGCCGAGGATCTGAGGCCGCCCATGGACGCCTGCGCAGCTTCCCGGTCTCCTCAACTCCGGGACGCCCCGCTGCGCGGTAGTCGTCCTGCCGGCGAATGGACCGACGCCGCGCCACAGGGGTACACGCCGATTACGGAAAGGCCCTCCTCAGGTGCCAGACCGCTCCGGACACGCGGTGGCTCCCGGCCAGGGGGCGCTCACGCCCGGGGCCGGCCACGCGTCCTGCTGCTGCTGGCAAGCCCCCTGCTGTTGTGGGGGTTGGGGCACGCGGGCGCAGCCGCCGACCCGCCCGCGCTGCGCCTGGCGTCGAGGGTCGCAATCGATGCCGGACAGACCCGGGTCGTCATCGCCAACCGGTTCCTCGAGTTGGCCTTCGAGCCCGCTCGGGGCGGGCGGTGTATCAACTTCCGGCTCCTGAACAGTGGCGAGCAGATCGTCCCTCAAGATGAAGTCTCCGGCATGTTCCTGGACCACTGGGCCGAGTACCCGTGGCCCAGCGGGTTGATGCACCTGCCATACAAATACGAGCTGGTCGGCGACGGGAAGGCGCGGCTGGGACTGCGGCTCTGGGTCACGGTGCCGGCCATGGGCGGCGGCAAAGGTACGCCGGATCCGGCGAACTCCCGGGCCATCCCCACCTCGCCCGACCTCATCGGCCTCGTTGTCCGCAAGACCATCTGGATCAACGCAGATGATGACGTGATCGAAGTCGAGCAGGAGGTCGAGAACCCGACCGGGGAGTCGCGGGGCGTCGCGCTGTACACACAGCATGTGGCCGCCATGGGCGGCAAGCGCTACGAGAACAACTGGTACCTGCCCTCGACGCGGGGGGTGTTGGTGAACCTCCAGGGAGCGGACGAGGACGACCGCAACATCGGCCCGGACTGGGTGCCCGACCCTGTCGCCGGATGGATGGCCGTCCTGCATCGGAAGACCCATCGCGGCCTGCTCTTCGCCTTCGACTACAACTACCTCGAGAAGCTGTACACTTGCGGCACGACCGCCGAGTGGTTCCTGGAAGGCGTCCCCGTCGGTCCGAACAAGAGCTTCACGACTCGCTACGTGATCAAGCCCCTTCGCGGGTTCGGCGGCGTGGTCTACGGGTCGGCGAACCTGGTCGCCGACCTCCGCCCCAGCGAGACCGGCGCCACCGTCAGGGTCAGCCACGACATCGCCGCGGTGAGCCGGACGCTTGGGGGCGTGACGCTGAGCTTCACCGTTGCGGCGTGGAAGAGCCATGAGGTGCTGGCCACGAAGACGGTCTCTCTGGACGAGCTGGGGTTCGGGAGGGTCCGGCAGGAGTTCTCGTTCGCCCCCAAAGCCCTGGTAGAGGGGGTGGTGATCCGTGTAAGGGCCCAGAGCGCGGCGGGCGAGGAGCGCTACGAGGTGTACTACGCCGGGGACAAGGACGCCCACCATCGCCGGTATGGCTACTTCGCCACGAAGGGTGGCGCGTTCGCAGGAGCCAAGGGCAGCGCTTACTTCCAGAAGCCGCCGCGGAAGATCAAGCGGATGGAGAAGCCCGACTTCGCGCGCCTGCCACGGCCGTCTCCCGATGGCTTCCGCTGCCTCGTCGTCTTCGGCCTGTACACGCAGATCCTGGACCTGGATGGCGCGCTGGTGGGCTGGAAGCCGGGCGCGAGGAGCGCGCCGCAGTTCGAATGGGCCAACTGCCCCCCCAATGCTGTGGAGCGCTTCCCGGGCTCCTATGAGGAGCTGTTTCAGTACAACGCCGTGGTGCTCAGCGACGTGAACTACAAGGCGATCGGTGAGACCGGCGTCGAGATGCTGTGCGACTACGTGGAACAGGGCGGCAGCCTGCTGGTCACCGGCGGGCCGTATGCCTTCGGCAACGGCGAGTTCGAGGGCACACGCCTTCTGGAGGCCCTCCCCGTGCAGCTATCGGGGCCCTTTGACCTCCACTGGGCGGGGAAGGGCCGATCGTGGCCGCTCACGCCGGCGGCGGCCCCGCATCCCTTGCTGGCGGGCGTCTCCTTCGACCCGGGCCCGCGGGTCTTCTGGCGCCACTTCGTTGCCCCCAAGGCCGGGGCGGAAGTCGTGCTCGAGGCCGGCGACCAGCCGGCCGTCGTGCTGGGCCGCTGCGGCCGCGGGAAGGTGGCCGTTCTGACGCTAAGTCCGACGGGCGAAGCCAACCCGGGCGAGGTCGAGTGGTGGGCCTGGGGCGGATGGCCGCAACTCGTGAAGAACCTGTTCACCTGGCTCAGCGAGTAGAGGTGTGCGATGGCCATCGGGGTGCTCGGGCGCCTTCCCGGACTGCTCGCGCTCGCGGCCACCGCCAACGGACAGGCGGTGTACGGCGCCATGCGCAACGGCTCCTTCAACAGACCGCTGCGGCGCCAAGTCGACGACCCTGCCGTGGTGGAGGCCCAGAAGGCCGGCTGGAAGCTGCCCGAGGACCTCACCTGGCCGTCCGACTGGGGACCGAATCCCGCCACGCAGAACGGGGTCCTGGAGTACGTGCGTGACGGTGGGCCGACGGGCACGCCCGCCGTGCGCCTCGACGGCGGGGCCCACATCTCCTCCTACTTCGGGAACGTCGAGCCGGGCCGACCGTACGTGGCGACCGTGCGCGTGAAGGGCCACGGGAAGCTGTGGTATGGCGTCTACACGTACAGCGCCACGGCGTTCTTGACCAGTCGCACGCTCATCGAGCGCGACGTGGACGCGGACACCTGGCGCGAGTACCGAGGCCTGTTCCCCAACGACCACGCAGAGGTCATCAGCGCCAACCCGGCCGTCGGCGCCACCGGCGGTTTGCTGGTGGATGACGTGGACCTGGCGCCCGCGGACTCGGCTGAGGTGGAGATGGTGCGCGAGCGGATGGCCCTGTACGGCACCGGCGCTCTGGTTGAGGACCTCGACATCCAGGCGGTGCAGGCCGACGGCGCCTTCGCGCAGAGGCTGGCCGAGTACCGCCGGGCGCTTGACGCCCTGCGCGCGAGGGGGAAGGCGGTGCCGCGCGCCCTCGGGGAGGCGCTCGAGAGGAAGGTCGCGGCCCTGGACCCCTACCTTGCCGCTGGCGGGCCGACCGTCGTCACCAGCGCCTACAATGACATGATCGTTCTCAGCCGGGTCGTCCGGCGTGCGTTGGGGGCGCAGACGGAGCCAGGGCCCGCTCCCGGCCCCAGCCCCGCGGAGTCCCCGGCGGTGGGCTACAAGCCCGGCGTTCGGCCTCCCCGACCCAACACGGTCACCATCACCGATGTACACTCCGACAAGGTGCTGTACGAGGAGAACGAGAGCGCCACGACACGCGCTACGCTGGTCAGTACCAGCGACAAGCCGTGTTCGGGAACGCTCATGGCGCTGATGCACCTGGACCTGGACAACACGCGGGAGATCGCGCGCACCTCGTTCGCCGTTCAACCGGGCCAGACCGCCTCGTGGGGGTTCACCTACAACGTGGGCCCTGAGACGTACGGGCGAGCCGTTGAGGTGCGCCTGGTGGATGAGGCGGGCTCGCTGGTGGACGCGTGGCAGGAGTTCTACGGCGTGGCAGCGGAGTTCTTTCGAGTGCAGCAGCACACCCACGATGTGAGCAACCGGGCCTATGAGGTGACGCCCTGGGTCTCCTATTACAACGAGGCCCACTACTTTGCCAACGAACCCACGGACTTCGGCGTCCGCACCGTGGAGGCGGAGCAGTACCTCAGCGGGCAAGCTGGGTACGAGATCTACCAGGCGGGCCGGCAGGCGCAGATCGACCACTACCGGACTCTGGGCCTCCGCCAGACCTTCTACCAGACCTTCGCCTTCTGCGGCCCGGCCGGCTATGAGGAGATGCGGCGCCACCCCGAGTACGTGCTCTACGACGAGAACGGTCAGCCCGCCGTCGATCCGATATACGGAGGTTACCCGAACCCGATGGAGCTGGCCTCCCCGATCGAGATCGGCCCGCGGCGCGTTGCCGCCAAGCCCTACCTGGACCGCCGCTACACGCCCTGGCAGCACTGTGCGGCGAACCTGGCTTCCGAGGAGGCCGTGCTCTACCAGACCAGACGGATCAAGGACTACGCCCGGGAACACCACTTCGACGGGGTCTACATCGATGGGAACATGGGGGTGCTGGCCGGCTACGGCTACGACGGCAAGCCTAACGTCCCCTCGGGAGCGGACGAGGACTTCGCCCGTCTGAATGCCCGCAACCACCGCCTGTTCTCTGACGAACTGAAGCGCGGGAACCCGAACTTCGGCACCTGGTACAACTGGAGCTACTGCAGCCTCGAGTGGGCGCGCAGCGTGGGCCTGACGGCGGCCATCGGCAGCGGCGGCAAGGGGGAGACCAGCGACGAGAACATCCGCGCCGCCACCGGTTACCGGAACGTCATGCTGCTCATGGAGACGGGGTCGTTCCTGCAGGTGAAGGACGGCATGTGGTCCAAGCCGGCGGAGTTCCTGCGGCTCCTGTGCGACCAGCGCGACTTCGCCGTCCAGAAGTGGGGGGCGAGCAGCATCATCGGCTACAGCTTCATCCCCTGGAAGCCCGAAGAGCCGGGTCCGGCGAAGTGGGCCTGGCCCACGATGGGCTACCTCGGGGCCCAGCTCATCGCTACCCAGACCCACCACGCCGGCGGCTTTCTACCCTCCCTCCGTCCGTGGCTGCAGTTCCAGACCCGGTTCTCCGGGCTGCTCTGGGCGCCGGACGTGAAGGTCGTGCCCAACGAGGGGGAGTCCGTCAAGGTGGCATCGCCGGAGCCGCTGTGGTGGAAGCGCCTCGTCTACCGCAGGGAGACCCCGGAGGGGTATGACCTCATCGTCCATCTGGTCCGCATCCCGCCCACCGAACGCTGGGACATCAACTGGCCCACTGAGCCGCAGCCTCTCGCGGGGGCCCGTGTCACGGTCCGCCTTCCAGAGGGCGACCTGCGCCAGGTCTGGGCCTTGCGCCCCTACGGTTCTGAGGAGGAGCAGCAACCGGTGCAGGTGGAGCTGAAGCCCAATCGGGCGGAGGGCAAGGTCTCGGTGGAAGCGCCGCCCTTCCGGTACAACACCATGCTCGTGCTGCGCGTCAGGACCCGGTGACATCCCGGACGACGTCCGCAGGTAGCTTCGCTTCCGGAGGGGTAGCGCGCAGCGGTCGCCGGGCATGCGAACCTCCTACAGCGACGGAGATACGGCAGGACGCTCCGAGAGGAGGGATGCGATGGACCTGACGGGCCACCGGAACTTGTTCAACGCCGACTGGGGCGCCTTCTTCTGGGCTCCGGGCATCTGGCAGCCCGAGGGAGGCCGCTACTCCCGCGAGGTCGTCCACCGCTTCGTCCGACGTCTGCGCGAGAGCGGGATCGACACGCTCCTCATCAACCCCAACACACAGGTGGCCTGGTACCCGAGCAAGGTCGTTCCGACAGTGCTTGAGGGCTACACGCGCGGCGACCCCCGTTGGGCGAACTGGATGCCCGGCGTTAGTCCCCGAACGAACCTGACGATGATCGGTCATTACCTCGACCTCTCCGAGGACGGCGTCGACTGGCTTGCCGAGACGGTCCTGGCCTGCCGGCAGACTGGCCTCAGCCCATGGGTGTCGGTCCGCATGAACGACATGCACGGCGCCGGCGACCCCGAGGGCAACCCGATCAACTGCCCGTTGTTCCGGGACCCGGCCGTCCGGCTGAGCGGAAGGCCGATGAATCCTCGCGACGCTGCGGAGGGCTACTGGCAGGCCCTGGACTATGGACGCCAGGAGGTTCGCGACTACATGTTCGCCATGATTCGCGAACTGGTTGTGGACTACGACTTCGAGGGCCTCGAGTTGGACTGGCTGCGCAATCCGAGTGTGGCTGAGCCCGGGGCCCCACAGCAGACGACCGACGCGCTCACAGCCTGGACGGCGGAGATCCGAGCCTGTACCGAGGAGAAGGCCCGCTGCACCGGAGACCCCTTCGCGCTCGGGCTTCGCGTTCCGGGACGGCTCCGCACGCTGCGGACCATGGGCCTCGACCTCAAGGCCATGGTCGAGGGGGGGCTCATCGATTTCGTCTGCCCCAGCAACTTCATGCAGACCTCGTGGACCATGCCACACGACCAGCTGCGCCGCGAGCTCGGACCCGGTCCGGCCATCTACGGGGTCGTGGAACTGATCCTGAATGGTGTGCCAGGCCATGCACCCGAGTTGGGCAGGAACCTCGACCGACACCCCTGCGCGAGCCCGGCCACGCTACGGGGGAATGCCGCCGGCAAGCTGGTTCTCGGGGCGGATGGCATCGAGCACTACAACTACTTCGCAGCAGACGAGGACAACTTCCCCGATCGGTGCACGGCGCAGAACATGCGGGCCGACTACGCGGCGATGCGGGACGTCCACGACCTTGAGGCACTGCGCGGGCAGCCCAAGCACTACGCGCTCAACACGATGCACTGCCCATGCCGGCACCCGCTGGTGGACCAGCCCGAACCACTGCCCGCGATCCTGCCACCCCAGTGGCGGCGTGCGTTCGCGCTGCCCATGTGCGCCGAGCCGGGGCATCGGCAGCTCGAGCTGGTGATCCAGGTCGTCGTCGAGCGAAGCGGCGATCCCCCGGACATCGGGGTGAGCTTCAACGGCGGGTGGCCGAACTTCGACGGCGGCGAGACCCGGGAGCTGCTCTTTGAGAACCGACCCGCCACCCAGCACTGTCCGGAGCATCAGGCACTCGACTATCCCTTCGACGTCGGCGAGATCATCGAGGGCTGGAACGAGCTCGTCGTGCTCAACGGCACCCACGAGGGCCCGGACGGGCGTCTGGCCAAGATCGTCAGCATCGAGCTGGCCGTCAAGCCGCACCGCTGAGGGCGGCTGGAGGCCCACCCCTCCCGCGCTGCCGAGCCTGCCCGGACGGCTCGCCGTGACCCTGGATCCAGGAGTGCATGATGACTGGCAGGCACGCGTTGCTGGTGCCGCTGCTCGGCATGCTCCTGGCGGCCGGCGCACGACGCTCGGAAGCCGGGACGAACGTCGTGCGCAACAGCAGCTTCGAGCTTGACTCCAGGTTCAACGGCGGGCCGATGCGCCAGGGCACCGAGAGCTACATGACCTTCGTCAAGACCGGAGACAGCCGACTGTGGGCGGAGCTCGACAACGCAGAGGCCTGGTGGGTCGAAGGTCCAGGCCGGAACGGAGTTCAGGTAGCGACGGGCGATGCGCATTCGGGCAGACGTAGCCTGCTCCCGCAGCCGGGTGGACGCAAGAGCGCCTCGGCCATCTCGGCCTTCGACCGCACGGTGGGGCCACGCCCGATCACACTGTCGGCTTGGGTGAAGACGGAGGCTGCCAAGGGCCGGATCGACCTGGATCTTGTGAGCGGATGGCAAGAGGGGGCGAGGCGAGAGGCGCAGGTGAGAGGGAGCGTTGAGCTTCCGCCATCGACCGCGTGGCGTCGCCTGTCGGTCACCGTCGAGAGTCCTGCGAGGCTCCAGGCCATCGCGCGTCTGAGGGCTGAGGCCGGGGCCCTATGGGTGGACGACGTCCAGATCGAGAGCGGCGCGGGGCCCTCGGCCTTCAACGTCCGGCCTGAGGAGTGGCTTCGCCTCGCCTTCAGCGGCGATGACAGCGCTGTCCTTCCCAAGTGGATTGAGCGCCGCGAGACGACCGCGCGACTGATCCTTCGCAACGACTCGCGTGTGCCGCTTGCCGGAACGATCGTTGTTCGCTATGGCCCGTGGAATGAGCCGCAGCTCCACCGGCTCGCGGAGTCTCGCGCAGGTGATCTGGCCCTGGGGAGCGCCATGGCAGCCTGGACACGCTGAACCGCCGCTGGGGCACCGCCTACGCCTCGTGGGACGAGGTGGAACCCATCGTGTCCGCGAGGTTCCTGGAGGAGCAGAAGCGCCGGCCGGAGCCTCAGGGCGCGGCGGCCGTGGCCTGGACCGCCGGCACCGGCCGACTCTCGGAACAGGTGGTCGCCCGGATGTTCGAGGGTCCGGGTCGCGCCATGGACTGGCTCCGTTGGCGGACGGACTCAGCGCTCATGATGTACGGCACTTTCCGCCACTACGCGCGCAAGCACGACCACAAAACGCTCTACAGCAACAACCTCTGTTGGCCCTCATTCTGGCCGCGGATGTTCATGCCCTTTGCGCGACTCATGGACGTCACGATGCTCGACGTCCAGTATACCTCGGGCATGGAGCGTGCTCTGGGCTCACCGCGGGAGATGATGGACATCCTGGAGATGGCCGAATCGACGGCTCCGGACAAGCCCCTCTGGGGGATCGAGATCCACGTGCAGCCTCAGTGGCCTGCCGAGTACGCCGCGCTGCAGAACTGGGGGCTGGTGGCCCACGGGATGACGAACAACCTCGTCTTCGCGTGGCGGCCGTACTCAGACTCCGGGCGGCCGGAGGGCACTCGGGCTTGGGAGAAGCCCGGCGCGAACCCGATGTGGATGCTCATCGACAACGATGGCCCGCGGCTGCCGAACTTCGGGCACTGCATGAGGTCCGCCAGGGAGATCCGGAGCTACCACCAGCGCTTCGACGGACTTGCGGTCAGACGGCGGCCGAGTGGGATTGGCTTCTACGTCTCCCCGGACACCGGCGTGTACATCATCATGGAGACGGGCAACAAGCCGTGGGAGTCAATGTGGGAGCGCACGCGGAGTGAACTGGTGTACGTGCTGCGGATGAGCCGAGTCCACATCGACTACGTGGACGACCAGACACTTCCCGACACGCCAGGGCGGTTCCGCGCCCTGATCGTGCCCGCCACCTGTGTGCTCAGCCAACCGGCGGCCTGCAAGCTTGCCCGCTTCGCGAGGCGCGGCGGCACCCTCGTGCTCGCCGGCGCCTCGGGTATGCGTGACCCGTGGCTGAACCGCTACGGGGATCTCGGCGGGCCGGCGTGGGCCGAGCTTGACTGGTGTGCGCCCGACCTGAAGACCCATCTCGCAGGTGTCGCCTTCGATGTGGGAGGGGGCGGCCAGGTTAGCGCGTCCGCCGTCGAGAGCAAGGCATTCCGAGGCGCCAACATCGGACGCATCGCCGACGCCGCGCCGATCGAGGATGCGGTCGGACACACGGTCGGATGGACTCGGTCGTGGGGCAGGGGGAAGCTCGTCGCCTATGGCGTCTTTCCCGACACCAACACGACCACCCCCACCCGTCCGTGAATGTGACGCACTGGGTCGGGCAGCTCATTCGCCTTGCAGGCCTCAACCGCGACGGCTACTGGACCGGAGCCATCCCCGATACGGGGGGAGGCAACCTCGGGACGGGAGGCCCCATCGTCGAAGTCGTCGTCCGCCAGAGGTCACCGACAGAGGAGTTCGTCTTCTGCCTCAACCAGGGCGGCGCGGGCGACGGCTGGGTGACCGTACCGGTGGGAAACGGGTCCTGGAAGGCCGAGGGTGTCGTGACGGGCGACGCGACAACGCAGGGACAAGTCGGCGGTGGAAGCTGGGCCCTGCACTTGGCGGCATGGGGCTACCGCGTGATCCGGTTGGTGCGCGACTGATCCGCGCTGCTGTAGTGCTCTTTGGAGACAGGGACATGCGACTGAGGCTCCTGCCGGTCATGCTCTGCGCCGCTGCGACCATGGCGCCGGTCTGCCTGCACGCCGCCAACAGCCAGGTCATCGACCTGGTGGAGATGGCCCGCAACGCCAAGTGGGAAGCCAGTGGGCAAGACGACTTCGTCTTCGGGAAGGACCAGCGCCAGGTCAGCCTGGTGGATTACCGGTACAACGTCCGGACGACCGACAAGCGCGTCTATGCCCGGACCCTCTACACGCCCGTGCAGACCGGCGACTACGCCACCACGATCCGCGGTCGTCTCAGGCTGCGGTTGCCGAAGGCGGAGAGGATACGTTTCATCTGCAGCGCCCACGGCCGGCAGAACTGGATGCACCACATGGCCATCGGCTACGTGCTGCCTGAGGAACCGTTCAAGATCACCTACCTGAAGGACATCCAACTGCAGGGCATTCGGGACGGCGTCGGCGGGGAGTACGACGAAGACATCACCTTCCTGGCCGGCAGGGATGTGGAACTGGTCCTGAAGACCCAGGCCGAGGGGTCGTCCACCGCCGGGTTGGTCTACTGGACGAAGGCGCAGGTGGTCTGCGACTTCCCGGAGGCCCAGGGCTTCGATCTGTCGCTTTCGCCCTCCGACATCCGGATCGCCCCGCAGCCCGCACCCGATAGCGTGAAGCTCACACTGCGGGTCTGTAACGTCGGCGCCGGCGCCTCGCCCCCCCCTCACCGTGACCATCAGCGGCTGGCAGAGCGGCAGGCAGTTCGCGGTTCTCAATGGTAGTCCCGTGACCGCGGGCGCAGACTGTGTGCTCGCATGCACGCTGCCGACGCCAAAGAACGAGACGGGGTGGTACCGCCTCGCCGCTCGCGTGCAGGCGAACGAAGACGGCGAGGCTGTAGCGGCCAACAACGACGCGCACTTCACCGTCTTGCTTCCGCTGCGCCCGGTGCTGATCAAACGGATAGAGGGGCTTCCGCGCCCGTGGAAGGCCGAGCGCCTTGAGGTGACGCTTGATAGCGTCCTGCCGCCGGGCGACGACTACACCCTCTCCTATGCCCTCCGGGACTTCCGGGGCAGCCTGGTGGTCGAGAACCAGCCGGTCGGACCCCCGAGGAAGAGCGGCACGCAGACGGTGGCCGTGGACCTCGGTCGCTGTCTGCGCGGCAGGCTCGGATGGTTTGACGCCCAGTTCACTCTGAGGCGGGGTCCGGCTGTGGTTGACACGCAAGCCGTCAGCCTTTCCCGCGTGCCGCCGCGCCCCACGGTGTTGAGCCCGACCATGGGCATCAACCACCAGTTCTGGGTGGCGGGTGAGGAGGACATCCGGGCCGACCTCGAACTCGTGCGCGACATGGGGGCGCGATACGTCCGGTGCAACGGGCCGGAGCAGTGGGAGCGGCTCTACGCGCAGGGCAACGGGGAGTACGTGCTCTGGCATGTGGTCCAGTATCTGCTGGACGACATTCGGAAGAGCGGCTGGACTGAGGAGTTGGAGAGGAAGTGCTACCAGCAGGCCCTCGAGTTCGTGAGTGAGCACAAGGGCAAGGTCAAGGTATACGAACTCGGAAACGAGTTCAACACGACGATCTCCGCGGAGGACTGCGCCCAAGCCTTCCGGGCAGTCTGCAAGGCTGCGAAGGCGGCTGACCCCAACTGTACCGTCAACACGCTCGGCGCCGGCGGGGGCGGCCCAGGTGTCGTTGAGTGGCACGCCAGGCTCTACGAGCTGGCCGGCGACTGCGTGGACAACATCTCTCTGCACCCG
>Ga0315280_10005875_pt1 | contig 17253 bp, 28 predicted proteins | sample YL17G06_40_MG_FD_203697 | JGI IMG/M metagenome (GOLD analysis project Ga0315280, IMG submission 203697) | Sediment microbial communities from Yellowstone Lake, YNP, Wyoming, USA - YL17G06_40 | ecosystem: Environmental > Aquatic > Freshwater > Lake > Sediment | place: USA: Wyoming | collected...
TCCTTCGGGGTGTGGCCCGTATCCTTGCGGGCGTGATGTGGAAGGTGTAGCTGTCGCCGACCTTCTGGTGTGGGGGCGCACGGGCGATTCCTATTCCGGCTGTGAGCGTTAGCTTCGCCATTTTCTAAGCACCTTGGAGAATGGTTGGACGGTTAAAGATATAAATTGATGAGCCATATTTTTTATGGGATACCTATGTCTGAGCGGGTTGATTTGTCCGAGATCCTGAAGGAGATGCCTAAGCGGGGCATTAAGAAGTACACTATTGACCTGCCTCAGGATCAGATTAGTGTCGTGGATGTGTGTGCTAAGACCCTTGGCCTCAGCAGAAGCGCTTTTCTGCTTCTATGGTTTGATTCGAGTCAGAAGGCTATGATTGATTGGACGAACACGCTTCTTGGGCGTTCTCAGATCGAGATTGTTGAGAATGACAAGGGGGGGAAGAAGAAGTGAGTCTGGAGGTTTTCGCCGAGCTCTTGAGTGAAAAGGTTATCCCCATCGAGGCGTCCGCGCTCCTGGGAGGCAACAACACCGTCATCATGGCCGATCCCCGTAAGGGGAAGAGCTACACGGCTGCCAAGATCTGTGAGGAGCTTCGCAGAAACAACATCCCCTTCATCATCATCGACCCTGAGGGTGAATACTACAGTCTTCGGGAGAAGTTCATCGTCTTCGTGGTCGGGGTGGGTAAGGAGGAGAACTGCGATGTCTCGGTTGGGAGCGAGCACGCGGAGGCCCTGGCCCGTCAGTTCTTGGAGTCCCGTATTCCCCTCATAATTGACCTGAGCGGTACGGACGTTGATGAGGAGGAGACTCATGGCTTCCTCGCGCAGTTCATGGATCATCTTATCCGTCAGGAGGCTACGCTGCGTATCTCGTGCCTCGTGGTGATCGATGAGGCTGACGAGTATATTCCTGAGAGGGGCCACAAGACTAGGGGCGAGGACTACGCCCAGTTCAGCAAGCTCGTCAAGAAGGGCGGTAAGAGGGGCATCGGGACAATCATCATCAGCCACAGGCCGACGTGGGTTGCGAAGGATCTCCTAGCGAAGTGTCAGAACTGGATTCTTATGAATCAGAGGTACAAGGACGACCTTGAGAGGATAGAGGATCTGACGAGGATACCTCTTGCGACGCTTATGGGTTTGAAGGAGCGGAAGGTGGGGGAGGCCCTTCTATACGGCGCGATAACGAAGGACAAGACCATCGTAGCCAAGTGCCTTGAGAGGACTACTACCCACATCGGGACGACGCCGGAGGTTAAGCCTGACTTCGTGGCGAGACCTGAGCTTCTCGAAGTCTTGCAGAGTTTCAGGAAGGAGCTTGCGGAGCTCACGAAGCGTAAGGAGCGGGAGCGCTCTGAGGTCGAGAGGCTCAATGGCAGAGTCAAAGAGTTGGCTGGAATTATTGACAAGAAGGAGGAGGAGAATAAGCTGCTCAGAACTGCGAGGGAGGCCGCTAAGATGGTTGACGATAGGCAGAATCCGCCTCCCGTGATCGTGGGTGCAGTTTCCCAGCAAGAGTATGATCGTCTGAACAGGGATTTCGAGGAACTCAGTAGGAAGTTTGAGGAGTTGAAGAATCAGATTCCGACAAAGGTTACTACCCCGTTCTGGATAGATGAGTATGGTACTATTCACAGCGATTTGCCCTGGCTTGTAAGACTTATCGACCTTAACAGGACTACGGCGGTCATCGTTAAGCATTTGATGGAGAACGGTAAGGCTTCGGCTGAGGATCTTGCGCTCAAGTATGGGTTCCACGTCACGACGATGCGGGAGAGGTTGAACCTGTTGGTGAAGAAGGGGGTCGTTTGCTACACGGAGACTAGGCCCCACAGGTATTACCTGAGAGGAGCGTAGCATACCCATCATTTTGATGGGGCAAGTTTATATTCCGTAAGTAGCTTCTTTTCCACTAATGGAGGCTAACAAGCAACAGACGAAGAAGCTCTCCCTTACTTTGTCAGAGGAGGTTATCCGTGAGCTTAAGAGGAGGGCTAGGAAGCTCTATGGTAAGCGTAAGGGGGGAATGAGTTTCTTCGCCGAGATGGTTCTGAGGAACGAGTTTCATCTAGGTCAGAAGGATGTTGAGGAGCAATGAGTGTGGAGCCACGGGATCTTAAGGTTGCTGAAATGATTAAGACGGGGGAGAGTTACAGCGATATTCAGAGGAAGTTGAAGGAGCTGGGGACGCCCATATCGAACCAGAAGATCAGCGACATTAAGAAGATGATCGAGGGAGGAATAATCGCCTTCAACCCTGACGGTACGGCATACGAGAAGGAGCCGAAGGTCGTAGAAGAAGTCCATCAACAGGTTATGGGCGTGGTGACTAAGGCGGCTGCGGAGGAGGCCGTTCTCTTCGCTGAAGAGGACTATAAACTTGGCAGGGAGTTGAGGCAGTTCTGGTTCTTGAAGGCGCAGGAGAAGGGTATGACTCTCAGGGATTTCATCAAGGCGGCCCTCATCTTCTACGAGGACTACAAGGATTTGGCTATGGAGAACGAGGAGCTGAGGAAGGTTGCTCGGAGCGCTCTCCAAGGACTGAACACGAATACTATTGCGAGGAAGAAGCTGGAACTCTACTATAGGTTCTGCCGCGACATGATTAATCTCAAGGCGAGGGGGCTCGCTATCCCGGAGCAGGTCGTGGTTGACTTCTACTCCGACTTGGAGTATTTGAGTAAGGGGGGAGCATACCCCGTGGAGGAGGTTTTGAGAAGTGTCTCAAAAGAGAAAGACATCGACCATACAGGTGAGTCCTGACCTCAACCTCGTACTGACGAAGTACGCTACGGAGCAGGGGATAACGAAGGCTGAGGCCGCTGACCGAGTGTTCAACATCCTGTATCCTAAGGGTGTTGGTGCTGAGGCCGAACCATCCTTGGCCCCTGCAGAAGGGGGGGAAGAGGGGACAGACGCCCCATCGAAGGGACTAGAGCTTGAGGAGGAAGGAGAGATTTCGGACGAACTTCAAGGAACCGTGAAGGATCTCAGGGCCGTTCAGACCATCAGGGCCTTGACCGCTAACCTCAACAAGGGAGACGGGGGAGACGACAGAATAACGGCTAAGGACGCCTTGGAATTGAAGAGGATCGAGGCGATGTTCCCGCCGAAGACTCAGGGTGGAACCGACGCCTTAGATGCCAGTCTTCGGAGATACTTGGGGCCATTGCGGAGGGAGGTTCGGGAGCTTCGAGGGCAGCTTCAGGCCCATACGGTAGGCGACGCTGAGAGGGAGAGGGACGAGTACAAGAGACGGCTTGATGAGAGGGACTCGAAGGAGGAGCGCCAACAGGAGATGATGGCTCTTCTCGGACCCCAACAGGAGATGTTCAAGGAGTTATCTGACAGGGTATCTGCCCTAGCTGAAACACTTAAGCCGGGGTCGAAGGAGAAGCCTACCCGTGAGGAAGCGAGCGAGGAGACGAAGGCCATAATTCAGTTAGCGACTGAGATGAGGACAGCGATACAGAAGATGGGGTCTGGAGGGGCTACGTCTACTCCTCAAACCTTGACGGATACCATCGACACCTTGACGACGCTCATCGATAAGCTGAATGAGATAGGTACTAAGTTCAGGGGCGGGGGAGAGGGCGATTTTGACTGGAGGGCTGCTACGGTATCGACGCTTGGGGAAGTGGCGACGGAAGCCTTCAAGACATATCGGGACGTTCATGGTGGAGTCGAGGAGGGAGAGGAAGAATCCTCCTCTAGCGGCGAGAAGAAGGAGAAGCTCTCAGAACAGGTCATCCTTAGGCGTGTCTACAATTATGCGGTGAAGAAGATCTCTGAGGGGCAGCTTCAGTTGAATCCCTACGAGGCTGCTACGGAGCTTAACTTGTCGCCGAATCGGGTTTGGTGGGCGATTGAGGAGTGTAGGAAGAAGGGTATGTTGAAGTCGGGTACTAGCGCGGGTGCTACTAAGGAAAAGGGTGAGGCTGCAACTGGAACAACAAAGACCACAGAACAACTCCAAGCCGAGGGACTCCTCGACATCTGAGAGCCCATCGCAGCCAGGCGCAGCAGTTCTCCATGAAGAGGCTGCCTCAGCGGAGCCGCCGCAGTCTTTAGAGATAGATTTTACCCCTGAACTCTACGAGAAGATCAAGGCCGAGCATATAAGGAGGCAAGATCGCCTAGTGAGGCCCTACCTCATAGACTTCATCGAGTGGCTTAAGAAACTAGATCCCATAGCCGTCTATGATGCTCTTGACAAGGGGGAGACAATCAAGACTTTTTATGATAGAGACAAGTGGAGCCCCTATAGGTGGAGTCTTGTGGCAGCGAGAGGTTTATTGAAGTCTAGTAAGCGTCTCCGTCAAAGGGCGAATCTAGCCTTCGACGTTAAACTTGCTCGTCTAGTGCTTAGATTCGAGAACTCTGAGGTGTATGATTTGCTTCGGGAATTTGACCCGACGGAATCATATCTCATCAATAATGTTAATGATTTTAAGAAGATTTTGGGTTTAGTGGAGGAGTCAACTTGATGATAGGGATAGTTACGCACACGAAGGTTGTGAGTCACCTCATTACGGCTCGCCGGATAATGGAGGCGTTTAACGCTTCTAGGAAGGGGAAGATGAAGGTACGGCTCTACGACTTCGAGGAGCCGTCGATACCTGAGAGGGATATACTCTATGTTGGCACCGTCTACGGCGCGAGTCTCAGCTATCTCTCAAGGTTCCTTCCTGAGAAGAGGGTCGTCATGTACGGTACGTGCGAGGGCTTCCCGATAATCGACGCTGAGGGCGTGGAGAAGAAGATCTCGCAGCAAATAACTATCGTGCCCGTGAGCGGCTTCGTCAAGATGTGTCTCGAAACTGTCGGCCTCGCAACTGTGGACCCGGTGTATCATGGCATCGACATGACCCAGACCGTGACGGATAGGGACTTCTCCGCGTGGATCAGGAAGCAGATGAAGGGTCCTATCGTCCTCTGCGTCTCAGGGAACACGGAGCGTAAGGGATTAGACCGTTTCATCATCGCCTGCAAACTTGCCTTTGAAAAGTTTTCGGTTGAAGCGCCCTGGTTCATCCTGCACTCCGGGGAGGGTTATGTCAAGATCCCCAACATGATTCAGGACTTGGATGTTAGGAACCTCTGGTACACCAATTCTTTCGGGATGTATTCTGAGGAGAAGATGAACAGCCTTTACGACCTTTGCAGTATTCTTGTTCAACCGAGCTTCTGCGAGGGGTTTGGCCTACCGATGATAGAGGCGCAGAGATTCAACAAGCCCACGGTAGCCGTTAATGCCCAGCCCTATAACGAGATAGTGGAGGATGGGAAGACGGGTCGCCTGATTCCTGTGAAGGGCGTCGAGAGGCTGAAGTATTTGGATAGGTTCATGTTTCCTCTGCACACTTACAGCGTTAATGACTTGGCAGACGCCATAGTTGACTTACTTACCAATACTGAGAAGATGAAGGGAGAGATGTCGTCTAATATAGCTGTTGCGAAAAGGCAGTTTGAGTTGTCTAACTACTGTAAATTGCTTGATTTCTTCTAGGATTCGGTTTAGATTCCATTTGTGTCTTTATGGAGCATAATCGTCTACCATAGATTTAAATTCTTTTTCAGTTTAAGTTATGGTTTGGAGGAATAAGAAAGAATGTGGAAAGCCGCAGGTAGCGGTTTTCTAGCTGTAGGCGTACCCATAGCCTTAGAGTACGGAGCCAAGGGCGCAAGGATAACGCCAGGGACAGTCAAGTGGAGCGGTGCAGTCGGTCTTGTCGAGGGTGGAGTCGGTCTTGTCGGAGCACTCGGAGCCGATAAGGGCTGGTTCCTTCGAGGTCTGAAGGAAGAGGATAAGGCTGCGTTGGCAGCCTTCGGCGGTGCTGGTCTAGCCACGGGCATAAGCATCATTGTCCTCGACGAGTTGAGGAAGAGAGCCCTCTACGAGTTCAGGAAGAAGTACGGTGGAAGAGCCCCCGAAAGCCTGCCTCTGACTGAAGAGGGATTCCCGAGGATGGAGGAGGAGACACCTACCGCAGCGATGGTGGAGGAGATATAGTTGCCTCAAGGACCCGCTTTCGCACCCACTCACAGGGACGAGTTCTACGACATCATAGGCAAGCGCTATCAGGATGCTGTTGCCGAGGCCGCTAAGATCGCTTCAGGCAAAGGTATCAGGATGGCGGTGGAGCAGTTCAAGCCCGTCCACTTCGGGACGGATTGGGTCACGAGGGGCTATAAGCTGCCGACTGGCGACACCGAGAAGACGCTTCTGACCAACTGTGCCCTCTTCCCGTATGGTATCCTGAACCTGGATGAAGCCTTTGATTACATGGAGTGGTACTTGGGCGCGAAGACCGACTACATTGGGGATTGGTTCACTCTTCCGATATACTACTACGAGGAGAAGCAGGGCAATTATAAGGGCAATCTCGACCACTACAACTTCAGGGGAGACGAGACTTTCACCTTCTCGATCCACAGCACGACCTATGGTACTAGCCCAGATCACGAGGTTAATGCCTGGCTATTCGCCTTCGTAGTGCTGCCATCCACGCTGAAGAAGACCAAGATAACGACGGCCTAAGGCCGCCCCCATACATCTTTCCTTGGACGGGCTTCGGGTGAGTAGTGGTCTAGATGGGGTTTGACAGGTTTCCGATCCTGTACGAGTCCCTTGCTAAGGGGCCGGAGATGGCCGTCACAGCGAAGAAGATGCCGACTAGACTCCTGACGACCCTTACGAGGGTGGTTGATAGTACCCGTGTGAGTGTGACTGGCACGGAGCTCCCAACTGGGACGCCAGTCGATATTATGGGAACACTCTATTGGGTCGATACGGCAGGAGGGCTAAATGCGGTAGAGGCGGGGAAGACCATCAACATCTATCATAAGGTCGGTACTGGCGCATATAGCCTCGTTAAGACGGCGACGACTGATTCTTCGAGCAACTTCAAGACGAGTTACACGCTTGCAGACATCGGTATGCATACGTTCTACGCTGAGTTCCCAGGCGACGACAAGTACGAGGGATGCAGAAAAGCAGCGTTTGCCAAGTCAGCGTGAGGTCCCGACCTTTGAGCTTCGGGATCCTCTACGAGTCAACTCTTGCGAAAGGCCCCGAAATGGTAGTGGAGGCTATGCCTCCGGTGGCTGCCGAGTATGAGCGAGTCCACTTCATAGGTCACGCTGTCTGGAATCCCACGATTTCGCCGGACTCGATGGCAGCTAGGGCCAAGGAGATAGAGACGGGGATTGAGGAGAAGACAGGGTACAGAGTTTTCATCGTCACTATATCCGTCACGCATTATCCTCCTTTGATGACTGATGTAGATTTTGTGATGGATGTTCCTGTTGAGTCTCCGATAGCTCCATTGCTGTTAGTGGCGATCATAGTTGCTTTGGCAGCTCTGCTCGCCTTCATCGTCTGGCTTTTCTGGACGACGTGGGTGGAGAAGATCAGGAAATACTATTGTGACCAGGAGACGCCTCCTACGGAGTTCGAGGGTTGGCTGCAATATGTGGCTCACCTGGCTGAGAAGCATCCGAAGAAGTACCAGGCGATTCAGGAGTCTAAGTCTAAGAACTGGTGGGAGGAGATCCCGTCCACTATCAAGTGGGTTGTGGGTGGGGTGGTGGCTGTCACAGTCGGAGGCATCGTGGTCGCCTTGCTTCGGAGGAGGAGGGAATGAGCCTCCTCTATGAGTCCTACTCCTTCGATCGGCCAGTTAAGGGAAGGTTTCAGAAGACGCCTACGAAGCTGTTGACGACTCTTGGGAGAACTGTCGGTACTGCGTGGGAGAGCATACAGGGGAAGGAAATTCCCGCGGGGACGGTTGCAGAGATTAGGGGGACGCTCTACGACCAGGCGTACAATTTTCTCGCGTCGAAGGCGATAAAGGTCTACCATAAGGTAGGTACGGGAGCCTATAGCCTGGTGACGACGCTCTATACTGACAACAATGGGAGCTTTGTCTTGTATTATCCTCTCCCGGAGGGGGTGCACAGTTTCTACTGTGAGTTCGAGGGTGATACTCAGTATGAGGGGTGTGCTGGTTGAGTCTTCTCTTTGAGGACTTGTCCACAGTAGGCGGCTACGTCACGGCCATAGACATCAATGGGCAGGGCAAATCCGCTTTCCTCAAGCCTGATGAGCGGTTGATTATCAGCGGGAAGTATGTCGTCCAGAACCCGAAGGATCATCCGACCAGGACGGTTCAGCTCATACTTTTCCTTGGCCAAGGATTCCTGAAGTGCATCTATAACGATGTGCCTCCTGTCGAGCCTGACGTGGAGGAGGGAACATTCAGCTTCAGGTGTCATGTGCCCGAGATGGCTGGGAGATACCTGATTCGCGCTGGATGGGCCTATAATTGGCCTTGGCCCGAGGATGCCTATAAGTACCTTCTCGCCTATCCTCGAAGCATAGAGACGGTGGGAGAGGTCACGGCGGGCGTCTTCATAGAAAGGCCGATAAGCGGCATGAGCCTGTTGCCTTATCTGATGTTAGTTCCAGGAGTAATCTTCCTGGGTTTAGGAGCTAGGAAGAAATGACGAAGAAGACGAAGGTAGCTACCTTCAGCCGTGTGATGACGCCTGAAGAGGCTGAGAGGGAGAAGACAAAGGCTACTTCTCTAGGGGAGTCCCTTAGAGAGGCTGATAGGTCATACAAGAAGAGGAGGAGTGGTGGTTGAAGCGCGCGTTTGTTCAGGAGTATCCTGGAATCCTCGTCTCGCCAGCGCCAGCTTCCGAGGTAGAGGAGCCGAGGATTAAGGGCGTCGAGGAGCTGGGCGTCACGGGTTTCCTGTACCCGGAGGTCTGGAAGCCGATCCCAGCGAGTCATGCGCCTCCGCAGAACATACCTGCCGCGGAGAAGTTCTCACCCGACCCTGACTGGACTACCTTCTTTATCGGTTTCGGTGTGGGGCTTTTCATAGGGTTGCCGATAGGGAGGGCGATATTGGGCGCGGGCGCTAGGGCTGCTGAGGCCGGGATAAGGCGTAGGATAGAGCGGTATTAAGGATGAGGCCCTTGGATGGCCACAGTCCTCATAACTGCTTGCCCACGCGACCTTCCGACTAGGTTCGGTTATTACTATCTTAGGAAGGCTGCTGATACCCTGGCTGCTTACGGCCACAAGATCGTTTTCCTCCGGTCTGCGAATCTCTCGAATTTTCGTAAGGCCCTCGTCACGTATGATCCTCGCCTCGTGATGTTGAATGGGCATGGGGGGAGGAAGGCGGTTACAGGGTGCGGCGACGTTATCCTGGGTGCCGCCAGTTACGACCCTGAGCTGGGGAGGAAGATCGTGCGCGAGAATCCGGGTTGGATGACTGGTAGGATAGTTTTCCTCTTCACCTGTAACGCCGGGTTGGAGTTGGCTCCGAGGCTTTATGAGGAGGGGGCTCTAGCGGTGGTCGGCTATAAGAGGGACTACATCTTTCTCAGCGATGACTCTGAGCCAGCGAGGTCGGCGAGAAGCGTTCCCTTCTTCATGGGGCCGATTATGTTCCCGATGGTTCTTGCGAGGGGTGGGAGCGTGGGGGAAGCGGTGAGCTCGGTTAAGGAGAGTTATCGCCGCTACATGGTGGAGGCGGAGATGAGGGGGGATGAGATGGTTGCGAAGTACCTGAATTATGATCTTGAGAACATGGTCGTTTATGGGAATATGCGTGTTAGCCTCTAACTGGAGCAGAAACCGCTACCATACTTTTTTAAGGTTCTGAGTGAGATTCTGATTCGCTCCAAAAAATAAGAAAAGGAGTGATCGAATAGAATGTCTTTTGTTCCGTATGGTATATATGATGTTAGACTCCCGAAGCTGAAGCCTGGCTACTTCATCAATGCAGCGGGCAAGTTCTACCAGATTATGACGGTGATGAACAACAGGCAGTCCATAGACCTCGCTCTTGGCTATACTGAGAGCGCACCCCTCATACTGAATGTGACGGTGAGTAATACTTACGAGGCGCTTCACGGAAACATTGCTACGGGAAGGGTCGTCCAGCTACAATACTTCGCCCTCACCACAACCGTAGATGTCCTTTTAAGATGGGGTACTCTGCCGCTCCTTTCAAATGTGAGGAATATATACGTCAACTCGAATAGTGCAGGCTTGACGAATCCCATCCAAATAGACCGCTGGAGCCACGATAGGGAGATGAGGCTTGCAGTCATCAAAGCTGCTGGAGCCCAAGTCCTATGGCTGGAGATCGTGGAGTACGAGGTAGTGGAGTGGACGAAGACGCCGCCGAAGGAGTATCTGAAGATCCTTGATAATGGTCAGGCAGTATTCGTTAGGGCGGGTGCTGCGTAGTAGTGTCTAGGCGAAGGTTTCAGTACCCGGGCGAGATCTGTCGTCCAGAGGAGACGATAATCGAGGAGCCGATTCATCGGCCCTTCGAGGCAGTTCCCGCTATCTCGGTTGACCTCGCAGCGGTTCTTGAGCTGGAGAAGGTCGTCAGGCCGATGAAGGCCCCCGCGCAACCGACTAAGGGTACTGTTCCGCCGACAGTTGTTCCCGTGCTTGTCCAGGAGATCAAGAACAAGCTGTACAGGAACATCGATTTCTCTACGGCGGTTGGGGTTGTGGATTATCCTCTGGGCCTGAGGGATATGGGGATTGTCGCTGATGCTATGACGGTTCTCGCGGTTGGAGGCGGCTTCACCTACAAGATGAATAGTCCGGCTAACGATGCGACTACGGCTGCCGTGGGTTTGCAGGAGACGGAGTTCGAGATCGAGGAGGTCTACGTCACGGGCTTGGGCGCGGGGACGGGTAGGATTAGGGTTATGTGGAACCCTGACCTGATTAGGATTAAGCCGTAGGAGGCTTCTAGGTGCCTCTCTATGTTCCGACGCCGACAGCCGACATAGCTGACGCGGTTTGGGCCTACGTTGCGAGGAAACTGACCAGTCTCTCAGACCCTACTGACATAGTGAAGTTTGTTGGCAAGGGCACAGGAACAGAGCTTCCGAACAACAAAAGCCTCTATGACATACTGTTAGAGAATCTCACAGGCGGCGGTACGCCGTTACCTGCTGGAAAAAGCCTCTACGACCTCGTAGCTCTTGATAGACTGGACAATGCGACCTACGGCTTGAACGCTTTAAGATTACGCGTTTTGGAAAGGCTTTCTAAGGTTGACTTCGATGCTAGGATAGGCGACCCTACTGTTTTCGATCCTACCGCGAATACTATAGCAGGCTTGCTGGATTCCATCATTAATGACATAGAGGAAAGTGCTGGCGAATATACTATGGATGGCAATGAGGATACTATTGCTGAATATGATGCAGCAGCTATTGATATATGGGCTTTGCCCTTTGAGTCTGAGGCTTACATAGATTTGAGGAATATGCAGGCTGGCGATACCATAGTTTTGAAGGAGTATTATGAGCTTGTAACTCTTACCCCACCTATAGGATATGCTTTGTATGATAGTATTCCTTATGTTGGTGCCCAGGCAAAACCAGTCGTACATTTCTCAAGGAAACTCGGAGGCAGTAAATGGAAGATTACTGCTCAGCAGACGGCTGGAGTCAACAGGACGCTGTACTTCCGTTCCTTGAGAACTTACAGAGGGATTGGTTAAATGCCTGAATTTAGCTCAACAGCGGCGGTGATAGCTTCCGAGGTTGAGACTGAGTGGCAGACAGACCCCGTAGTTGAGAACGTGGCGTCGGCGATTGAAACGACTCTTACGCCTGGGAGCATAACTCCAACATATCCGTCGGGGGCCGTCGAGCGTAGGGTTATTCTTCTGGCGATGATTAAGGCCGCATCGCAGGCTGCCAACACTCATCACATCGGCCTGAAAGTGCAGTACCGCTTAGGTGGAGCCGGGGGATATTCAGACCTCAAGGATTTCACGACTAATCCGCCTTTGACGCTTCCGACTGTTGACGGGGCAACTGATAGCTGGTCGTGCCCAATAGATGTAACTGCGATAGTTTCTAGCGGTGTGCAGGTTGAGTTCAGGTTTGCGGTTGACAGCGACAATGCGGGCAGCGTTAATTACACTACTTCCTTCGTGTTGAACTTAGTCTATAGGATGGGATGATATCGCGCTACTTAGAAGAATGTTCCTCGCTGCGAGAGCTGGAGGAACTGGACAGTTCCTACCCGACTGGCTTTATCGGAAATCCCATATCATAAACTCGGCAGCGGATGCTGGCGACCATTATCAAGTCAAAATTAAACTGATGTATGGTTCCTACGATCCTAGTTCCTTCGTCGCAGGTCCCAATGCAGGATATAATGAGGGCGTGGTCTATGCGGTTGTTGGCGACTATCTGTATTGGGGAGTGAACTACGGAGGCGGCACAGCAGGATACATATACAAGACGAATCTCTTAACCAAAGTAACTACCACGATTTACACGGGTACATATAAGGCAGAGTGGCAGGGCCTCAAGGTCGGCGACTACATTTATTGTTTAGGTGAAGAATATGTGGCGGGCAATTACAGGTCTTCCCTTCACAGAGTCTATGTGGGCGATGATTCGGTTGTTTCGGTCAGGCATCCCAATACTGGCGACTGCAACGAGTTCATAGGCGTCGATACTGACGGGACTTATCTCGTCGTGGGCGAGAGAGTCACAGGAGGCAACACAACAGGGTCTAGCTGGCCGAATGGGGCTGGTCTTTGGAGAATCCCCATCAGCACCTATAACGATACTGGGACGTGGGAGAGGAAGTGGGAAGACCCTAACAAGTATGGATGGCATCAAGTCGCATACTTCGGCGGTAAATGGTATGGGATATTAAATGATATGGCTCTTAATGCTCGCTGGCGGCTTGTTTCCTCAACAGATTTAACGACTTGGGTAAATGAACTGGATTATACTGCTCAAAGTGTGGGTCAATATGCTCGTGCAACTCTCATAAAATGTGGCTCTTACCTAGTTGCTCTTGGGCCACACGCAGCCACAAACACTTTCCATATGCACGTATTTAACGGCGCAGCTTGGACAGATTATGATTTAGGCATCGCTATTCCAGCTTATTCCTGCGGAATGTACGGTATCTGGGATTCAAGCAGGCAGAAACTTCTAATCTTCCTAACCAAAGGGGCTCCTGTTCCATACCAACACTTGATTTACGAGGTCAATCTCGACAATACTGGTTTGCTGTTGTTCCATACGGATAGTGTCGGTCAAGTCTCAATGCCTCAATCCGACCTAGCTACATACACTAGATATGGTACTGATATATTCTACGCAATCGTTCATGCCACTACTGGAGAAGCATATAGACTCTGGGCTAGTGACCATGATGACGTTGGGCTATTGGGAGGGAAGGCTAGAACAGATTTTGGCGATGTTCGATTCACGGATGATGATATGGTAACTTTGCTTGATTATTGGCTGGAGAGCAAGGTTGATTCTGATTATGCTTACTTTTGGGTCGAAGTTGCAGATGACTTAAGCATTAATCCAGCTACAATTTATGTTTATTATGGCAAAGCAGGCGCTACGACAATAAGCAGTGGCCCAAATACTTTCCTGTTCTTCGATGATTTTTCAGCGGATACTACGGCCAACTATACTAAGGCGGCGTATAAAGGGCCTAATGGAGCAATTCCAGTAGCGACTTGGAACGCTGGCGGCTATCTAGACATAAAATCGAATACTGCGGGTAAAGGTGGGACGGTGACGAGGACTGGCACTTCCTATGGTGCGGGCTATGCCGTCGAATCGAAGATGAAATTATCTACTGGCCCGACCAATGACGGAGGAGGCTCGGCGATAGCAGGTGCGGTAAATGATTTGATAGCAAACGGTTCATGTTATGTCAGTCTGCCCACCTATGACCGTTACATACGAATCTTGAAAGGCGCAGGAGGAGCTGAAGTAAATATAGCATATAATTGGACTTATGGCTATGATTGGGCGAATTGGCACGTTCTTACTTTGGCTGTCCTGGCCACCACAGTTAAAATGTATATTGATTATGTTGAAAAGTTGTCAGGTGCATTTGTCATGGAGGCAGGTCAGGTGGGATTCTATATCTATGGTCAGGGCGCAGGCGACCTCATCTACTTCGATGAGCTTAAGGTGCGGAAATTCACTTATCCTGAGCCAACTCACGGTAGCTGGGGAGCATAGGTAAATGCCTCTCTACGTGCCGCTGCCGATCTCATCGATATGGAGTTATCCCAGTAGGAGTTTGACGACTCTCCCCGAAAATGAGACTGAGTGGCAGACAGATCCAATTGTTGAGAATGTTGCCTCAGCAGCAGCCACAGCGCTCACAGCAGGAAGTATAACTCCCACTTATCCTTCAGATGCAGTTGAAGTCAGAGTCATTCTTCTGCCGATAATTAAGGCCGCTGCACAGGCCGCCAATACGCACCACATCGGGTTCAAGATACAGTATCGGACTGGTGGAGCGGGGGCTTGGAGCGACCTCAAAGACTATACTGCGAATCCTCCCCTAGCCCTTGCGAATGTGGATGGGGCAGTTGATACTTGGGCACAGCCGATCGATGTTACGGCCATAGTTTCCAGCGGTGTGCAGGTCGAGTTCAGGTTCGAGGTGGACAGCGATAATGCTGGGAGCGTTAATTACACCACTTCGTTCCTCTTAGCGTTAGTGTATAGGATGGGATGATGTGTCTCTGTTAAGACGGATTCTCCTCCTACTACGTGGAGGAGGCGCAGCTAAACCGATTCTCCCTCCAGCTTGGAGCTACATAGATGCAATAGGCACAATATGGATACAAGAGCAGGGCTGGTATTATGATGAAACATCAAGCGTAGCTATCTTTTGTGATAGCACAGCGCCGAGCGGCTGGGCAGGATGGTACTTCAACAGGCAATAGATGATGTAAATGGCGATTGAGCTTAGAGTTGGCGAGACTGACGGCGCTGGGCTGATAAGGAGTATTTACGGCGACTTAGTAAGCCTACCAGACCCATTGAAGCTAGGCTTGACTGTGCGGATATTCAACTATGATAGTGTAACGCTATACATGAAAGTTGATGGATATAATGCTGCTTGGACGTTCACAACCAATGACCTTGGCTTGCTTGCTTCAGGGGCAAATCTGTATAGGGTTCTTGACCAATTCGGCTCTAGGGCCAAGCCTGCTGCTCAAACACTTGAATCTATAACTGTCAGGCTTAGAGCCTATACTGATGCAGGATATACTGTTCTGAAGTGGACATACGAGCGTGTTGTCAATGTAGTACTGATTAAGAGCGACGATGGCTCTTGGACGCAAGACGAGTTAGACAACTTCGATGATGGCACGGTTCAGGGCTGGGCCTGTTTAACAGAAGGCTCTGGAGGTTCATCATTAGCTGTTTCTACTGATTTTGTGCTTTCGCCACCTTGGGCTCTAAGGATGAATACACAAGGGACGGCTATGGGTCAGACGATTAGAGGCAGGCTGTATAAGTCATTCACCACGGCTAATAGGCCAACAGTCTACGCTATTTTCGATATAAGGAATCGTAAAGGTGTAGATTGCAGTATCAGCTATGCATATTTCAGCCAAAATGGCACTATTCTAGTATGGATTGATACTACTGACACATATAATGTTCCTTTGGATAAGTGGATGCGAATAGTAGTTCCATTGCCGGGCAATACACTTCTTGAGTTGCGAATTGTCCAAAACGGGCGGACGAACGCATACAGTACCCAGCCGTGGATAAGGCTTTACCTTGACGATTTCAGGTTAATTAGCAAGTAGGAGGTGAGGGGATGCCTTTGCATTTAGGCTCACTCGAAGTTACGGCTGACTATACTCTATACTACCAGAAGGGCAAGGACACCATACTCGTCGCAGCTCCGAACAAGGCCGACGCTGAAGAGATGTTCGAGTGGCTTGCCAAGAAGGTTGGTTTGATACCTTGACTGTCAGGGAAGAGTTAGGGCCTCCTGTCAAGATCACGGTTGTCGCCGTCCTGAGCACCCTATCGGATCTTGCGACTACCAGGGTAGCACTACGGTATCCTGAGAATACCGAGGCCAACCCTAACGTCAATTTTGAGAGGGAGTTTCTATTCGCCGAGACGGGGGGAATCGGCCTCTACACGCTCGCCAAGCTCTTCAAGCAGCCCACGGGCGTAGCCCTGGTCTTTGGCTTGGTCCCCGCAGTTACCCCGTTTGCGCCAGCCCTCAACAACCTTATAGCGACGATACGGATACATAGTTTTTATATTAATTGGGATGAAATCTCATTACTCTATAGGGAGGAGGTTTAGTGGATAAGAGGACTTTAATCCTGCTCTTGACGCTGCTGTTGCCTCCGTTGATTAATTGGTTCAGTAACGCTATGCCGATGGATAGGGCGTCTATCGGGTTCCTCGGAGCCGCACTCCTAACAGCCTTGCTCGTCTTCCTACAGAGATGGCAAGAGATGAAGGTGAGGAAATGGACGACAAAGACAAGATAATCCTCGACGCAGCGAAAAAGTATTTGAATGGTCATCCCCCTGACTTCAAGCTCTTCAGGGGAAGAAAGTCATATACCGCTCAACAGATCATAGAGGAGCTGGAGAAGGATCAAAAGTTCAGGGCGTGGTTTGTCGAAAACGTCTTAAGGCTCTCCACCGAGCTCTTTCTCCGTGGTAAAACTTGAAGGGAATCCTAGTCGCACCGAGGATCGATGACGTAACCGAATACTCCCTCAAGTGGGCGCAGACACTTAAGGAAAACATAGGAAAACGAATGGAGAGCGTCCCCCTATTTCTCGCTGATGCCGTGAGAGATAAGGTCGAAGAGGCTTTAACGCAAGACCCTGGGGCTATGCTGATTCATTACGATCACGGCGATGAGGACAGGGTAATAGGCCAAGACGGAAACCCCGTAATAGACCTCGAAAACGTGAGCCTCCTCGGAGGCCGTGAGTCCTATAACATGAACTGCCTCTCCGGGAAGACTCTCGGCAAAGCAGCCTACAAAAAGGGGTGCCTCGCCTATTGGGGATACGTCGAGGTCGTGTCCTTCACCTCAGATGCGGAACAGGATTTCTGTGACGCCTTCAACTATGGGCTGCTACTCCGGCTTGAAGGTAAGAGTTGGAAGGAGTGCCTTGACGCTGCGAAGGCCCGCATGACCGAGATCGTGGACGACCTTGTGAAACGTGGGAATGGTTTGGCAGCCATGTGTCTACGGGAAGACCGTGATGCTCTCCATTGCTGGGGGAACGGGATCGAGGAGCCGACGGAGGAGTGTCTTGTTTCACGGTTCATAGTCTTTCTTGCCGGGTACAAGACCCTCTCGAAGCTGCGGGAAATCCGCTGTTATGTTGCACATAGAGGTGCCACATCATGTTGAGCAT